>Ga0070698_100001094_pt1 | contig 29800 bp, 29 predicted proteins | sample KBSK1502metaG_FD_65477 | JGI IMG/M metagenome (GOLD analysis project Ga0070698, IMG submission 65477) | Corn, switchgrass and miscanthus rhizosphere microbial communities from Kellogg Biological Station, Michigan, USA - KBS K1-50-2 metaG | ecosystem: Host-associated > Plants > Roots >...
GGCGTGCAATCGCTCAGGCAAAATCACCAGCATGCGAGCATGTACCCAGAACGTGGAACTCGGAACGCGAAACGCGGATAGTGCTGCAGCACGAGGTCCGCCGTCGCTGCGCTCTGTCAGACCTACTGCTTGCGGATCTTAGGAGCTTCGCTCGTTGCAGCCCGGAACAGTTCGTTCGATTCTGCCCTTTCCCTGATCACGATGAGAGTCCGCCAGCGGCCCCGGCACTCGGCTGCTCGCCGCTTGCTGGCCGACCATCGGCCACAGTCCGCGTAGAAACCTGCGGCGATCGGTTTGCGAGGCGCTCGAGAACCACGAGCAAAAGAAGCAGAAATCCCTGGGCAATTCGTTGGTAGTAGGCCGGCACGTCAAACAGGTTCAGCCCGTTACCGAGCAAGCCAATGCACAGCAATCCACCAAGCGAGCCGAAGGCGGAGCCAACTCCTCCGGACAAACTCGCACCGCCAAGCAACACGGCGGTGATGACGTTAAGCGCAGTATTTTCGCCGATGATGGGCGAACCGGTGTTCAAGCGGGCCGCTAGCACAATTCCGGAGATCCCGGCGGTGAAGCCGCAGATCGCGTAGGACAGCATCTTGAGGCGATCGGTCGCGATACCTGACGATCGTGCCGATTCCTCGTTGCCACCGAGGGCATAGACCTCACGGCCGATCTTGAGATAGGTCAGGAGCATATGGCTTAGCACAAAGGCCGCGACGAAGATCAGCCCCGGCAGCGGAAAGCCGCCGAATATGGTGGCGCGCCCCAGTGACATGAAGGCAGGGTCGGTTCCCGGAACCGGTTGAGCGTTAGTGTAAGTCATGACCAGGCCACGCACGACCACCATAGTGCCCAGAGTCGCAATGAAGGGATTCACGCGCAGACGGGTGATCAAAGTACCATTGGCAAGGCCGACCGCTGAGGCCGCGACCAGTGCGAGCACGACTGCAACAGGTTTGCCGAGCGGTAGCGCCTTAACAACGATTACGCCGGACAGCGCCACAACTGAACCGATCGAAAGGTCAAAGCCGCCGCCGATCATCACGATCGTCATCCCCATGACCATGACGCCTTCGACCGAGACGGCCACGACCAAATTCTGGAGGTTTGCCACGGACCAGAAGCCTTGGCCAAGCACGCTGACCCAAACTAATAGCACGATCAGGAACCACAGGGTGCGTCGGCGCAGTAATGTCGTGAATCGGGAGTTCATCGCTCGTCCACCTTGGCGGAGGCACCCAATGCCACTGCGACCACGAGGATGATGCCTTGCACCAGGAGTTGCATGTTAAAGGGCAGGTTGAATAGGCGCATTCCATTGGCGACGACGCCCAGAATGAGCACACCGGCGAATGTATGGAGAACATTGCCTCGGCCGCCGGAAAGCCGTGCGCCACCGAGCACGACGGCCGTAAGAGCTGAGAACTCATAGCCGATGCCAACTGTTGGATCCAGATTGCGCACCCGTGACGCAAGGATGATTCCGCTGACTGATGCTCCCGCAGCCGAAATTATGTATGCATACAGAACGTACCGCGCTACCGGCACGCCCACCAGGCGCGCCGCTTCGGCATTGCCCCCGATCGCCCGCACGTATCGGCCGAAAAGGGTGCGCGTCATCAGCAGGTGGCAAAGCGTGGTGACAAGCAGAAACAGGTATACGGGGACAGGTATGCCAAAGAGATATCCGCCACTGACGGCGAAATAGAACGGCGTGGCATTGTCAACGCGAACGTGCTGGCCCGCGACGTAAAGGAGGACGCAGCCAGTTACTACGAACTGCATGCCGACCGTGACAATGATCGAGTTTGCGCGCAGTAAACCGATTATCAGCCCGTTGGCCGCACCCACGGTACAGCCGAGAGCGAGCGGAGCGAGGATGGCCAGAAGGGTCCGTGGCGGGTCTACCGGCTGCATCTGCACCGATACGACGGCGGCTAGTGTCAGGATGGAGCCTACCGAGAGATCGAAGTTGCTGCTGATGAGAACTACGACGACTCCGATCGCGACGATTCCGACAATCGACACCTGGCGAAGGACGTTGAGAAGATTCCCAGTGGTAAGGAAGTTGGAAGAGGTTGTGGCCAGTAGCACCATCACGGCGACCAGCACCAACCAGACCCATTCGCGTCCCACCAAGGCCGAAACGCGACTGACCTGGCGGCTGACCGGATCGCGCCGACGCATTGCGGAATTGGGCGTTGGGCTAGAGTCCAAGGACATAGCTGCCCACCATTTCTTGGCTTGCCCTTTCTCCTGCTGCCTCGGCGACCAAACGCCCGTCGCGCATTACCAGGATACGATCGCTCAACAACAAGATCTCCGAGAGCTCTGATGAAACAAATACGATCGCCGTGCCCTGCCGCGCCAGGAGACGCAGAAACTCGTGAATCTCAGCTTTGGCCCCAACATCGATTCCACGGGTCGGCTCATCAACGATCAGAACTTTAGGCCTCACCGCCAACCAGCGCGCTAGGACGACCTTCTGCTGGTTGCCTCCGGAAAGGTTCGCCACCCTTTGATCAAGCGACGCGGCGACAATGTTGAGCCGGTTAACGAACTCCGACGCGGTACGTAGCTCGGCGGCTTGGTCAACGAGGCGCAGGCCACCTCTGCCGGAGCCGGGAAGGACGATGTTCTCTTCTACGCTCATCTGCAGGAACAGCGCCTGTTCCTTGCGGTTCTCAGGTACGAAGCCAATTCCCGCGCGGATTGCTCGGCGAGGATCGCCAGGCTCGAGTCGTTTCCCCTCTATCATCACGTGTCCAACATCTGGTCGGTCGGCCCCGAAGATCGCTCGCACAACTTCGGTCCGGCCTGACCCAACCAAGCCGGCGAATCCTACGATCTCGCCTGAATGGGCGACGAAGCTGATTTCGCAAAAACTTCCGCGACGCGCCAATCCGGTAACTTCAAGCACACGTCGGCCCGGTGCTCCGCTCGCCACCGCTCTTGTTTCATGCAGCTCGCGTCCAACCATCAAGTTGACCAGACGATCGGGAGTAAGCTGTCTGACTGGTTCGGTGTCGACTTTGTGTCCGTCGCGCAGCACTGTCACGCGCTCGGCCAGGGCAAACACCTCCTCTAATCGGTGCGTTACAAAGACAATTGTCTTACCGCGGCACTTCAGTTCGCGGACGACCTCCCATAGCTTTTCGGCTTCGTGATAGCTAAGTGACGAGGTCGGTTCGTCCATAATGATCAAGTCCGCGCGCGCGGCTAGGCTCTTAGCAATTTCCACCATCTGCTGAAGGCCAATCGGTAGCTGCCCTGCGGGCATCTCGAGATCGAGCGTGAGCCCGAGTTGGGCGAGGGTACGTGCAGCCTCCTGCCTCAGCGCGGGCCAGTCGACGAACCCCGGACCTCGGGTCGGCAGGGAACCGAGAAAGATGTTCTCGGCGACCGTCATGTGCGGGATGACGGTGAGCTCCTGATAAATGACCGAAATTCCTGCGGCTCGAGCCTGGGCGGGATTGTGCCAGGAGATTTCCTTACCCTTGAATAAAATGCGTCCTGCATCCGGCCGCAGATTGCCCGCGACCATCTTGATAAGAGTGGACTTGCCGGCGCCATTCTCGCCAACCAAGGCGTGAATTTCCTGGTCCTCCACTTCTAAAGAGACATTCTGGAGCGCTTGAATGCCCCCAAACCGCTTTCCGATATTCACCAGTGAGAGAATGGGGGTAACCACCGCGCGCCCCCGATTGCCTAGCCCGGAGGTCATTTCATTCCTCTCGTCGAACCTGCCTGTGACCGAAGTCCGTGTCTGCTGCCATCCCGGTGCTCAGAGTCATTAGGCAGAGTCGTCCTCGGGCGCACTTCGAACAGTCGTTCCTCGACTTGGCGCAGCGCGACCTGAACCGCGCCTAAGGCCACCGCTTCATCTCCCAATGATGAGATGACGATTTTTCCGAGCGGCCGGGGTGTCATTACCGAGATCAGTTCCTTGAGGCGCTCGAGCAACAAAGAGTTGGCCTGCGTGACTTCGCCTCCCAGAATGATGATGCCTGGGTCAAGAATGCGGTGGACGGCGGAAATGCTTCGCGCCAATTGCTTGGCCACCCTCTCCGGGATAGGCCTTGCACTGGCGCCGACCTGCCCCGCCGCTTCAACTACCACGTGGGCATCGATCCGGTCGAGATCGCCGGCAGCCAATCCGTAAATCACGCCGCCCGGCGACGAGGCAGCGGCGCTGCGCCCGAGTCGCGCAAACGCGGTGCTGCCAGCCGCACACTCAAAGGTCCCAAAGTCTCCTTCCGGAGGATCGTCGGCCTCGCAGACTGGAAGAAATGCTATTTCTCCGGCCGCGCCCGCGGCACCACGGTAAAGTTCGCCTTTGACCAGAATGCCCAGTCCAATTCCGACGCCAACGTGGAGGTAGACGGCGTTGTCCTCGGCCTTGGCGGAGCCGAAGCCTCGTTCCGCCAAAATAGCTAGGTGCACATCGTTTTCGACGACGATTGGACAGCGGAGACTCCCTGCGAGCCGGTTCCCGATCATCAGGCCATTCCAGCCGGACAGGGCCGGCACTAGGCTGATCCGCCCTGAGCGTGGATCGACGCGCCCAGGCACCCCAATACCAGCCGCCATCAAGCTCGACCTCGGTACGCGGGCTGCTGCGAGCGCTGCTTGGATCGTCGTACGCACAAGCGACAAGAACGGCGTTGGGTGCAGCTGCGCTCGCGTGCGGACGGGGCGCCGTTCTTGGGAAACGATCTTACCGTCGAGATCCGCCACCACCACCACGACGGCGGCCGCTGCGATATCGATTCCCAGCACGTGTCCGCCGGCGGCGTTGAAGCGAAGCAACCTCGTCCTGCGTCCGCGGCGGGATGGGCGCGAGCGCGCATCGCCGCCCTCCTCGATTACATGACCCGCTCGTAGCAAACGATTGGCAATCTGATTGACCGTGAGTTGGGAAAGCCCGGTTCCTTTCGCCACATTCGCCCGCGAGACCGGGCCGTTGGAACGGATTTCACGCAAGACGTCTGCCGTGTTGAGTCGGCGGAGCAGGCTGGGAAGACCCATTGGTTGGCGGTCAGACATGTTCGGCCGAATGCAATTGACTCACCATGATGATAGGCCTTATTTAATGAAACAACCTTTTTTTAATTCCGGCGTCGTGCTGGCCGAGCAGCGGTGGCATAGGCAGGTTCTTATCGTGATCAGTGAAAGAAGGAGACAATGTCTAAAAGACCGTGGAACCTGATTAGAACATCCGTGTTCCATGTTGTGGCCGCCTCGGCAATCGTCGCCACGGCTGCCTCAGCCGCGGACAAGGTCGTCATCGGCCTCTCCCAACCCAATCTCGGTTGGCCCTATATCGCCGCCTACACCAAGGCATTCCAGGAAGCAGCAGCGAAAAAGGGGAATGTTGACGTGATAGTCCTCAGCGGCGATGGCGACATCGCCAAACAGTCGCGCGACATGGATAGCTTGATCGCCAAAAAAGTGAACATTATCCTCGTCTGCTCACTCGACGGGAACGCAATCGTTCCCTCGATCAAGGCTGCCCATGATGCGAATATTCCTGTCCTCGCAGTATCGAATGAGCCGGCTAGCTCTGCCAATGATTTCCTTGCTGGGTATTCCGGTCCCGACGACTACGTCCAAGGGAGAATCGCAGCCGAGCTGCTTAATGACGGGCTGGGTGGCAAGGGCAACATTGTGATTATTGAAGGTACTCCGGGTCAGAGCACGACCGCAGCGCGCAATAAGGGCCTTATGGACAGGTTCGCCGAGCTAAAGTCCAACATCCAGATTCTGGGAAAACAGACTGCGAATTGGGATCCGGTACAAGCCAAAACGGTGATGGAAGATTTCCTCACCACCTATGGAGATAAGATCAATGGTCTGTTCAGTCAGGATGACAATACCGCGGCTGCTGCAGCCGAGGCTATTAAGGCCGCGGGCAAGCTGCCGGCGATAAAGGTCGTGGGTACGGGTGGCAGCAAGAATGGTATCCAAGCGATCCGTGACGGGCTCGTTTACGGCACCATGAACCAGTCTCCTTCCGCCGATGCCCAACAGGGACTCGAGATCGCTTTGGGGATTGTAGCTGGGAAACCCCCGGCAGAGAAGCGAACGATTATCCCCATGCCCAAGATCACGGCCGCGAACGTGAGCCAGTTCCAGGGCGAATGGTAATTATAGCGTTGAAGTAGTCGGAATCTCGGTCGCCGGCATAGCGGCCGCGACCGCGCCTCTGGGTGGATAGCCGCAAGCCGCGATGAACGGGAAAACTAGCATATCCAAGCAGCCCAAAATTCCGGAAGCCGCGACCAGGGGGGCTTACTCCCTCGGCATGAAGATCTATGACAATGACTGGTACCTACGGTTCGGGCTGTCCTACGACGATGCCGCGAAGCTTCTGCGCGATTGGGGTGTGACCTTTGTTATCGCGCAGTGCCGGCTCATGCCTATGCCGGACAGTGCCGTGAGAAGCGAGGTTCCCCCTGAACTAACTGAACGTTATGCGGCGTACGACGACAGGAAGTTCCGCGACGCGCTGGCTCGTTCCGGCATTCTATATGTGCCCAGCTGCCTCATGTTCTTCGATCCGGGCGCGCTCGCAGCCGATCCGTCCCTTGCCGCCATCGATGCCAGTGGCAAGTGCATGGAACGCATCGACTGGTATGTAGGAATACCGCCGACCCGTCGCGCCCATGTTGCCGCCAAGCTGCGAGCCATTGAGACGGCGATGCGCGTTCTCGAGCCCGATGGAATTCATCTGGGCTTTATGCGCTGGCCGGGATTCTGGGAACTATGGATGCCCTATCATCGCCGCGAGGATTTCCCAGAGTACAGTTACGATCGAGAGACTCTGGAGCGTTTCCAGGCAGACACTGGGACCTCGCTGCCCTCCCTGGATCCGATAGCCGCGGCGCCCTTCCTCGCCGACCGAGTGAGCCAACCCTGGGTAGATTGGAAGTGCCGCGTGGTCGTCGACGTGATCCGCCAGGTCAAGGAAACGGCGCGCCGGTATCGACCTGATATTCGGCTGATATTGAACACGCTTCCTTTCGGCAGGTTCGATTTCGACAACGCCATTGAGAACGTTTTCGGACAACGTTTCGAATGGCTAGCCGAAGTGGTGGATGTGTTCGAGGTAATGGCCTATCACCAAATTCTCAAGCGACCGCCGGAGTGGATCCCGCGCATCGGCGAAGAAGTGAAGGCGCGTACCGGCCGGACCGTGGTCTGTACGCTGCAGGCTGTGCCGCTCTATGTCGATGGCATGCACGCGAAGGAAAAACGTGCGCAGGCGCTTGACACCGAGGAGTTCAGACGCGCTACCGAATTGGTCGCCGAGTCCAGCGTCGACGGGATAGTGTTCTTCATCTGGACCGACTTCCTTCGCCAAGTACAAGATCAGCGCGACAGCTCGCGGGTTGACATCATTCGTAGTGTGGCGGCGCGGAGACGACGGTGAGCGGTGTCATTGTTCTTTAGCCTGTTCACTTAGGGCGAAATTTCCCACATCTGCATCCATTCAGCAGGCTAGGGGCAAGTAGGCATATGGCACAGTCTTCGGTTCTGGGCTGGCTCCGGCCCTCGGCAGAGTTCTTTGGCAAACCAGCCACTCCTTGAACGCTCAAATAATTGTTCCCCGCCCAAGGCGGTTGCGCCACGCGACCTGGAGTGCGTTACGCGCTCAGCGCCTTCATCTCGCGATAAAGATCGGATTTCCCCTCGAAGCCGATCCCGGGCAGCTCCGGCATCGTGATATAACCTCCTTGTACCTCAACGCCATCTGGGAACCCTCCATATGGTTGGAACAGGTTGGGATAGGACTCGTTACCGCCCAGACCGAGGCTGGCCGCGATGTTGAGCGACATCTGATGGCCGCCATGCGGGATACAACGACGGGCGGACCATCCGTATTCTGCGACCATCTGCAGGGTGCGGAGATATTCGATGAGTCCATAGCTCAGGGCGCAGTCGAACTGGAGCCAATCGCGGTCCGAACGCATCCCGCCGTAGCGGATGAGATTTCGCGCGTCCTGCATGGAGAACAGGTTCTCCCCTGTGGCCATCGAACCCGCGTAATGCTTCGCCAGCTCTGCCTGAAGTTCAAAGTCGAGCGGGTCGCCGGCTTCCTCATACCAGAAGAGATCATATTGGGAGAGCGCCTCGCCATAGGCGATGGCTGCGTCCCTATCGAACCGGCCGTTGGCGTCGACAGCAAGCCGCTGACGCGACGTTAGCTCTCCGAGCACCGCTTCGATGCGACGCAGGTCTTCCTCAAGTGCGACCCCGCCGATCTTCATCTTCACCACGGTGTAGCCACGATCGAGATAGCCGCGCATCTCCTGCTTCAGGCCGTCGAGACCTTTCCCAGGATAATAGTATCCGCCGGCGGCATACACGAATACCCTGGGGTCTGGCATGCCGTTGCCATAGCGCTCCGCCAAGAGTTGAAAGAGCGGCTTCTCAGCAATCTTGGCCACCGCATCCCACACGGCCATGTCGATCGTGCCGACCGCGACTGAACGTTCGCCGTGCCCGCCTGGCTTCTCGTTGGTCATCATGCACCCCCAGATCTTCCCGGGATCGAGATTGTCGTGTTCGTCGTCGATCAGCGTTTTTGGATCGGTCTCCAGGATGCGCGGGCGGAAACGCTCACGAATGAGACAACCCTGGCCGTAGCGGCCGTTGGAGTTGAATCCGTAACCGACCACCGGCTTGCCGTTACGGACAACATCGGTGACCACTGCCACCACCGAGCAGGTCATTTTGGAAAAATCGATGTAGGCGTTGGTAATCGGCGAGGCGATGGGGACGGTTTTTTCTCGGATCTGTGTAATTCGCATACTGAATCCTTCCTTTATCCGTCAAAAGTTAGCCGGGTCGGCGCTCTCGGCCACTTGTTAGGCGCAGCCGTACCAGCATCCGCTACACCCGCGCTGGCCCTGCGCGGACGCTCCATAGGCACCTTGCTACTGAATTTCTGTCCCGCTTCGATTTCTCTTTGGTTTGCCTCGCTTAGCTCTTGTTGGACATTCTCGTGCAACTTGTCATCGGGACGCGATAGCTCTCTGCGTTGCTGATTTCGGAGTTCATTTCTGCCAAGCATAGCATGGTCTCGTATTGGGGGTTACGGCTGGAGCTTAATACCGAGTCGTTCAGACGCTCGGATAATATGAAGTTGCATTAGATAAGACGCACCATTCGGATCCCGTTGCTCGAGCGCGCGAAGAATTTGCTCGTGCTCTTGGACGGGCTCCCAAAGTTGATCGTGATGGGCAAACGGCAGTTTCTGAGACTCGAGGATCGCGTCCCTGTTCATGTCGTGAATCTCTTTGAACAGACGGTTACCACTGAATGCGACGATAATATCGTGAAATCGGAAATCTTCTAGCGCTGCAGCGAGCAAATCTTTTTGACGAAGAGCATCCTTCATACGCGTGAGACAAGCACTGAGCTCGCCTAACATCTCACCGGTTGCCTTTCCTGCGGCGAGCTTTGCGGCACTTGCATCCAGTAACAGCCGCAATTCGTAGACGTCTTTCTCATTAAAGCGGCTCGCGTAACGCCAGCGGACCACAACGTTATCTTCCTTTCCGGCAGCACCGAGAACGCGGGCGCGTTTTCCCGGCTCACAGGATACAAACCCCAGCGTTTCCAAAATCGAGAGCGCTTCGCGCACCGAGCTGCGACTCACCAAGAATTTTGAGGCCAGCTCTCTCTCTGAAGGCAAAAAGGAACCTGTTTTCAGCTCGCCTTTGCTTATCATTTCCTGAAGCCGCCGGACGATCCGATGGGACACTGGATCAGAACCCTCGCTTATTTTTTGGTTCTCTGCGTCTCTGCGGCTCGCCTGTTTTACTTTCAGCTTCATTTGGACGGTCTTCGCACGTCGCTGTTCATCCTATGCCAGACAAAGATTGACAACACAAACCGGCCGTGAAAAGATGCCTTTGTCGTCCGGTCCGACCAGCATGGTCCGACCATTCTAATGCTCGCTGTACCCGACAAGCAAGAAACCTATATGAAAAGTTCCCGCCTGATTATCGGGCGTTGCTGCTGCCCGATGAATTTGCTCGTTTTCTCCTCTGCAGTGGCCCTTCTGATTGAAGGTACGTCGGCGCAATCACTGCTCGATCCGAAATCGATGGCCCAGTGTTTCGCTCCCAAAACCGCGGATACCCCCATGGTCAGCTTTCCCGCAAAGAAAGCACCGTACAAAATTGCGTTCAGCAATTCTTACTTCGGCAACAACTGGCGCGCACAGATGCTCAAAATCGGCGAGATCTACGTCAAGCAACCGGAGGTGAAGAAATATATTCAAGAATACAAGGCCTACAATGCGGGCAACGAGGTCGCGCAGCAGATCGCGCAAATTCGTCAGATCATTCTATCCGCACCCGACGCATTAATAGTGAACGCGGCAACCCCTAGCGGTCTGGATCCGGTGCTCGAGGAAGCGGCAAAGAGGGGCATCGTTATCGTGGCATTCGATAATACGGTGACCTCGGATAAAGCCGTCAATATCAATGAGGACCAATACCTGATGGGTAAGCGCTACGCCGAGTTCATCGCTGACAAAATAAAAGGGAAAGGGATTGTGCTTATGGTCCGAGGGTTGGCTGGTACCTCGGTGGACAACGACCAGGCAGAGGGCGCCCACTCAGTGTTCAAAAAGTACCCGGATATCAAAGTCATTGAAAATTACGGCAACTGGGACGTCGGTACTAACCAAAAGGTCACGGCTGCCGCGCTTGCCGCGAATCCTGAAATCGACGCAGCATGGGGTACGGATGGATGTACGGGGATCATCCAAGCGTTTCTTCAGGCAAATCGTCCTTTGGTTCCTATGACGGGCCATCGGAACAACGGTTTCATGCGGTTGGCAGCTGAAAAGAACATACCGACACTTGTGATCGGCCAAACTCCAGCGATGCTCGCGGTGGCGATCCGCGCGGCTGTCGCATTGCTCGATGGACAGAAGCTTCCAAAAGAAATCAGCCTACCTCTTGAAGAGATTCCTACCAGTGATATGAAGGCCGGCGTGAACTATTTCCCAGAACTGCCGGACAGCTTCAACACGGACGTGAGCGTGCCGGCGTGCGATGTTCAGATCCGGGCCGAGATGGTTCAGTAGTCCGCGAACGACGCGCAGCAATCCTCGGTAATTCGCGACCCTACCTTAATTGTGGCAGGAGTTGTGATTGAGAACTTGACAGTCCGGCGCGGAGAACGAGTGGAAACGGCTTTGCATGACGTTACGGTTCTGGTTGCTGTTATCAACGTCAGTAAGAGTTTCCGTGCGACGAGGGCGCTGAAACATGTCGACCTAGAGGGTCGGCCGGGCGAGGTGCATGCTTTGCTTGGTGCCAACGGCGCAGGAAAGAGCACCCTCGTCCGGATTCTGTCTGGCGCATTGTCGCCTGATGAAGGACAGCTTTATCTGCATGGCAGGCCGGTGCATTTTGCCAGCCCGAACCATGCGGGTCAGCTTGGGGTAGCAGCGGTGTTTCAAGAGCTTTCGCTCTTCCCGAAGCTAACCGTGGCGCAGAACATCTTAATTGGTCACGAGCCGAAGACCCGTATCGGCTGGATCGATGAACGGAAATGCAACGATAGGGCGCAAGAAGTCCTGGGGCGATTGGGCGCTGTCCATGTCTCTCCTATTGCTCGCGTGGAAGACCTAAGCTTGGCCGAAAAACAGCTGGTCGAGATAGCGAAAGCTCTTTCGCATGATCCCAGCGTTATTCTTTTTGACGAGCCGACGTCAGCATTGGGACCTAACGAGACTCAGCACGTTTTCCAGATAATCAATCAGCTTAAGGCGAGCGGAAAAAGCGTCTTTTTCATCTCGCATCGAATGGAGGAGATCCGCCAGGTCGCCGATCGCGTGACGGTTTTGCGCGACGGGGTGGTTGTTGGCCGACTGGATGCAGCCGAGTTCGAGAGGGAAAAAGTCGAGCGCTTGATGCTCGGCGAGAAACTGGTGTCTTTCTCTTCGCCTGTTCATAAGCAGGCATCAAACAGGCGTCCATCCATCGGAGCGTCCCCCATTCTCGAGATCGAGGATCTTAGTTTTCGACCGGCCTTCCACGAGATCTCGTTCAAGCTCTTTCCCGGAGAGGTTCTAGGGATCGCAGGGCTTGAGGGCCAAGGTCAAGTGCAACTGCTGCATGCGTTGTTCGGCCTGTATCGTCGCGGCCTCACGGGAGTCATCCGCGTCGCAGGAGTCGCTTTTCACCCCTCCTCGCCGCGCGACGCGGTCAAGCAAGGCTTGGCATTCGTGCCGGAAGACCGCAAGACGCAAGGCCTGTTTCTTCGATTGCCGGTTTTGTTTAATCTGAGTTTCGCGATACTCGATCAACTCAAGAGATTCGCGGGTTGGATTTCAACGCACGCTGAGAGGAAACTTGTAAAGGGCTACGTCGACAGACTGCGGATTTTAATGGCTTCCGACCGAGTTGCAGTTGAAAATCTGAGCGGGGGTAATCAGCAAAAGGTACTTATTGGTAAATGGATCGCGCGTGATCCTAAGGTGATGATGTTCTGCGACCCATGTCGAGGGGTGGACATCGGAGCGAAGGATCAGGTACATCACGAGATTCGCGAACTCGCTGCTCAGGGCAAAGGTATCCTCATATTCTCTACTGAACTCGAAGAACTTGTCGGAGTGGCCGATCGAGTGATCGTGCTCTTCGAAGGTAGAATAACCGGCGAGCTGGCCGGGGAACAGATAAACCCGGCAAACCTGCTGAGGCTTTTCTTTGGCGAAAGTTCGGGACACGGCATTCGGACATGAATCTTCGCACGGTCATTCCAGCTCAAGCGATACCAAGCATTCGAAGCTCGCTGCCCGCGGCTCTTGGTCTGTTCACCGTGTTAGTTTTCTATTGGGTTCAGCAGCCGCTTATCTTGTCTGATTTCGGCGTCACGAGTCTGCTAAACCAATCGGTTGCGCTCGCTATTGCTGCAATGGCGCAGACGCTCGTTGTGATCAGCGGCGCAGTCGACCTGTCTGTTGGGGCAACAATCGGTCTGACCACCTGTTTCGGGGCGACCTATATGGGTGGCTCGCCGCAGATGGCGGTCCTTCTAATCGTTGCCTCTCTCTTTCTTGGAGCCGCTGCGGGGGCTCTCAACGGTGTCCTCGTTTCTTTCGGAAAACTGGAGCCATTAATCGCGACCCTCACGACATCTTTTGTGTACTCCGGTGTCTCGCTGATCATTCGTCCAACTCCTGGGGGATCGGTGCCAGCTTGGTTTTCGTCGAATCTGAGTGGGAGTTGGGGGTATGTAACGGCTTCCGGCATCTTGTTAGTACTATGCGTGCTAGGCATCTGGATTCCATTGATGCGGTCCCGGATCGGTCGTGATATCGAGGCGGTTGGAAATAGCGAACAGAATGCGTATCTCTCGGGGCTGTCCCCGCGCAGAGCGAAGATTTTCGCGTACGGCGGCTCCGGATTGTTAAGTAGCGTCGCCGGGCTCTTTCTCCTTGCGCAAACCGGATCAGGTGACGCCGCAATTGGACAAGTTTACACATTGAATTCATTCGCATGCGTGGTGTTAGGCGGCGTATCTCTGCGTGGAGGTAAGGGCACTTTTCTCGGGCCGGTCCTGTCAGCATTCCTTCTCTCCATCGTCGTTAGTGCTCTGCTCGCTTGGGGGGTCTCCGCTTTCTGGCAGAATCTAGTTCAGGGATTGATCCTGATTTTAGTTCTGGTTAGCGCCGGTATCCCAGTCTTGAGATCTCGGAGTTGGATTCGATTTGTTCGAGGGCAGGTATCATGAATACGGCTGTGTCTGATCCAACCCGCGATTCCATTGTCCAGGCATCGCGTCGCGAGGGTTTAATTCGCATCATGATGCCTCTGGCCCTCCTCGGAAGCACGTACATGTTGGCTGCCGTCGTAAACCCCCGGTTCCTAACCTGGGATGCTGCAAGGCTTCAGCTTACACTGGCCGCCTTCATCGGTCTCGTCGGGATTGGTCAGACGCTGACAATCCTTATCGGCCAGATTGATTTAGCAATACCCTGGAATATCACACTCTCGGCAATCGTTTCTACCAACGTTTACGGCCAGACCGGAAGCATCTCGCTGTGCCTGATAAGCGCCCTGCTGGTCGGCCTTGGCACGGGAAGCCTCAATGCCATTGGAGTGGCAGTGTTTCGCATTCATTCGTTAATATGGACTATTAGTGTCAATTTGATTTTGGAGGGAATTACGTTCGTTTACACCAGCGCAGCTGCGCCTGCTCACACCGTTCCCCCCTTAGTGCGCGAACTTGGCAGCGGTTCGATCAACGGAATTCCTTGGCCAATTGTCATTTGGGCGATTGCCGCGATGGTTGTGATACTCTGGTTGGGGCACACGAAGTTTGGACGAGAGATTTACGCGCTCGGTAATAACGAACTTGCGACTCTGATGTCAGGCGTGCGGCCTGGAAAAATCTACCTGGTCGTGTTTTTAGTGAGCGGGGCAGCATCTGCCTTTGTCGGTCTTTTGCTGACTGGGTTTGCCGGTCAGACCTACCTTGGAATGGGAAACGCCTATCTGCTTATTCCAATTGCTGCCGTTGTTCTCGGCGGAACAAGTTTATCGGGCGGAGTCGGAGGATATCTCGGCACATTTGTCGGGTCGATCATTGTCGTTCTGTTAGATTCAGTGCTCCTCAGCGTCCAGATGAGCGAAGGTCTGAGGCAGGTCTGCTTTGGTCTTATTATCCTCATTATGATGCTCTTGTTCCGGAACCGACCATCCAGTTAGAGACAAATGAGCGTATTGACCTTTTGCCCACCGAGTCATTCGATGCGTCGACCAAACTATCGATTTGGTCACCAACTACAGAGCCATGGCAATAACCTTTGATAAGCTTAGCGCGTCAGAACTTGGTCGGTTATTCGCTAGCAGTGGAGCCGATCCGGTCAAGGCGACCGAATTCTATCTGGAGCGGGCGAAAAAAACAGAGGCGGTGTTTATTACCCTAACCGAAAAACGGGCGCGCCTGGAAGCCGAAGCTGCTCGAGCGCGCTGGCGAGCCGGGCTTCCACTAAGCAGTGTCGATGGGATACCAATTGCCTGGAAAGATTTGTTTGATGTTCGGCAGACAGTGACGACTGCTGGATCCGCTGTCTTTCTAGATCGAACACCTGCCAGGGAAGATGCCGCACTGGTGACTCTTACGGCACGCGCCGGAATGGTGTGCTTGGGAAAGACGAACCTGCCGGAATTTGCGTACTCCGGGATTGGAATCAACCCACATTTCGGGACGCCTCGAAACCCCTACGACCAGGGCATTGCTCGAGTGCCTGGTGGCTCCTCGTCTGGATCTGCCGTCGCCGTTGCGTCGGGTTCGGCACCAATATCGGTGGGGACCGATACCGGAGGTTCAATCAGGGTGCCTTGTGCGTTGTCGGACTGCACTTAAATCGTGGACTACGACCGTTTACTGCACTTAAATCGTAGACCGCTCCGGGCTACCGGACGTCAACTCGCCCTCGGCGGCGATCATCCGCAAGAAGTGCTGCAGCCCCGGAAAGGCAGATTGGCGGTATGAATTTCGTGATGCGAAATTAAGGGTGAAACTAGTCCACGAAAGTGGTGCAGTAGTCCACGATTTAAGTGCAACGATTACTGCATCTAAATCGTGGATTACCTGGGAGCGTAGTCTACGATTTGAGTGCAGTCTGTCACTTTCCGAATTAATTGGCATAACTTTTTCGGAATTATTTGGCATATCTCGCTCCCCAGAAGGAGCTTTACCCAGGAGAAGCGGAGCGATCAGCTACGAACGTGTGCCAAATATCGCCGGAAGAATTCGGCCAAATAATTCCGAAAGTATCAGATTGCTGGCCTCGAATTAGCCTCCCCTAACTTTAGTGATACATAACCCGCGTTCCGATCGTTTATTCACACCGATGCGTCACGACCCGAGAGGGTAGGGGTGGAGTAGGGAAGGGCGTCGTCGCCGCGTACCTGGAGCGGTCGTCGAGTTCAACGGAGGCCCGCGCTCGATGTCTATGCGAGCTCCACGACGCTGCTGTTCCAGATGCTGAGTGGCTCAGAGGCCACCATATTGATCTGCCGATTCGCTAATCGATGCCTATCAGTGGAAGTTACTAAATTGCTAGATGGGGTCTTAACCTCGCTCTTTTCCTTGAAGCGCTAAATCTATGGGGGGTGACTACGCCAAACGGAAAAAATTGTACGCGAACCTCGAAATTCCGAGGGGCGATGTCCAGCGGAATCAGCGGATGTGTCCGCCAACGGTGCGCAAGAAAAAGGGTATCAGAATTAACAAGCAACTGGAAAAAACGCGCTCTAATCAAGTTTTGCAGCGTCGTTTTCGCTCAAGGCGTCTACGGCAAGGCCTTAAGCTACGATTTTTTCCGTTTGGTGTAGTGAGGCCAGATAGTGGCAAAATGACCGTGGCCGCAGTTCAGCTCCTTCTATGCTGCCTACTGGGCCGTGTAACCGCCGTCAATAACCAGCGAGTGCCCAACCACAAACGATGATCCGGGTGAAGCTAACCAGAGTACTGCCTCAGCAACCTCTTCCGGTTTTCCTGTTCGGCCGATCGGATGTGAAAGAGCGTATTTTTCCCTTTCAGTTCTGTTCGGGAAAAAGCGATACATCATGTCGGTCTCAATTCCAGCCGGTGAGACTGCATTGACACGGATGTTCTGCTTGATGAGCTCCAGTGCGGCAGCTCGGGTCGCTCCAATCACTGCATGTTTACTAGCCGTGTATATGACAGCGTTCGCATAACCAATGTGACCGGCAACCGAAGCGTTATTGACGATGCATCCTCCTCCGGATTTCAGCATGAGGCGAGTTTCGTGCTTCATCGCGTAAAGCAGACCCTTCACATTGATGTCTATGACTCGATCAATGTTTTCAGCTGTTGTTTCCTGCAAAGGCCCAAGTTGACCTTCGATCCCGGCATTATTAAAAGCGATATCGATCCGTTTAAACTCTTGGATGCTTGCTTCAATCACTTTGTGGACGTCCTCTTCGCGAGCAATGTCACCGGAAACAAAAAGGCCCTGCCTTCCAGCCTTTTCAATGAGCCCAACAACCTCGAGGCCAAGCTGCTCACGCCTTCCGACCACCACGACATCAGCACCCTGTGCAGCAAATGCTTGAGCTGTGGCTTTGCCGATACCCGAGGTACCGCCAAAAATGAGAACCACGTTATTGAGAAACTTCTTTTGATTCACTGTACGGGAGAAGGGATTTATTTCAGGATTTCAGAGTGATGCCGACCCGGTCTGCTGCCCTAATGATGTGGAGTTGCATTAAATACGAAGCACCATCGGGATCTCGTTGTTCCAGTGCCTTCAGAATTCTTTCATGTTCCTGGACCGGTTCCCAAAGTCGTTTGTGCCTCGAAAGGGGCAATTTCTGCGACTCGAGGATTGCTTCTTGATTGAGATGATGGATTTCAGCAAATAGGCGGTTCCCGCTCAGGATTACAATGATATCGTGAAACTTGAAGTCCTCATGGGCAGCTCCGAGAAGATCACCCTGCCGCATACTATCCTTCATTGATGCAAGGCTGCCGGTGAGATCGGCAATTGTCTGCGGCGTGACCTTCTCCGCCGCGAGGCGAGCTGCTCTGGATTCCAGAATCAATCGAAGCTCATAGACATCATTTTCGTTGAATCTGCTGGCATAATGCCAGCGGGTTAAACGTTTATCCGGTTCAGTAGAAGTGCCTTGAACTCGAGCTCGCCGACCGGGCTCAGTTGCGACCAGCCCGAGAGTTTCCAGGATTGAGAGAGCTTCCCGTACAGAACTGCGGCTCACCCAGAACCTGGACGCAAGCTCTCGCTCAGAAGGTAGCAAGGCGCCCGGCTTAAGTTCTCCGTGACCGATGATTTCCTGAAGTTGTCGAACAATCTTGTGGGGTACCCGAATGGATCCATCGGAGGGAGGCAAAACGGCGGTTCGGTCAGAGGCTCTGGCCCGGTTTTTCATCATTTGATTCTAGCGTAAAATTCAGGGTGGACTCCAGGAAGTCATGTTTCGATTTCACACTTTTCCGGAGGGTAGGCACAATGGCTCCTTATGGTCCGATATATTGGGCGCGGGCCGGAAATTCCGGCATGATCTAGGTCGGGGTTTAATTCCGACAATCACAACTTGACAGTACTGGAACCGTTTCTAAATTCAATGGAATCTGGTCAGACCATTCTGGACAGACCAGTCCCCTCCTATCGAACAATTCAGGGCTTTAAGGTGGAATCTATGAATCAGCGAAGAAATCAAACCACAGCCGGCCTAACCAGACGCGCTGTTATCAAAAGCGCCTCCGCCGCCGCCGCCTACAGCTTGCTCCCAAAATTCGGGACATCAGAAACTTTTGCTGCCGAGCAACCTCATACAATGGTAATCGCTGCACCGGCTACCCCACAGAGCCTGGATCACGAATTTGACGTTAGTCTTGGTACAATCGATGCCGTAGGGGGCTTGTACGACAATCTCCTCGAATACGAGAAGATCCCGGATTCTCAGGTACCCGATGCGTTACGCGAAGACATCGCGGTTCATTCAGACAAGCCATATAATCTGAATCTAAAGGGTAAACTGGCGGAGAAATGGGAGATAAGTTCAGATGGAACCGTTGCGCGATTCTTTCTGCGTCAGGGGGTCAAGAGCAACTGGGGAAACGAACTCACGGCCGACGACGTCAAGTGGACGTGGGACCGCAAACTGCATTTGACCGGCCTCGGCCCTTTCCAGACTGGAGTACTTAACATCACTCGGGAAGATCAGATTCAGTTGGAAGGCCGATATGTTGTGTCCTTCCATGTACCCAAACCGAATCCGTTACTCCTGAAGCAGATGGTAAACCTTTCCAATCCGGTCTATGACTCAGTCAAATGCAAACAGGTCGCCACGAAAGATGATCCGTGGGCACATAAATTCCTCGAGAACAATACCGCCGGATTCGGCGCCTACGTTGTTAGTCAATTAGTACGAGGCCAACAGGCAGTCTTCAAGGCTCGCAGCGATTACTATCGCGGCAAGCCCTACATGGACACAGTAATCTTCAAGGAGGTGCCGACCTCTGCCACGCGACTTTCTCTGTTACAAGGTGGAAGCGTAGACATTGCGCAATTTTTGCAGCCTCTCGAATACACGACTGTGAAGAAGGTGGGCGGTGTCTCGGTCGACGCAGTGAAGGCTTCTTTTGCGATTTGGGTGGAGCTAAACGCAAAAATGCAGCCGTTCGATAATGTAAAAGTCCGACAGGCGATGAATTATGCGCTGCCACGGGAAGAGATTTTAAAGGCTGTTTTTCAGGACCTGGCAGACAAGCAGACGGGATGCATTCCTGATATCTACCCGGATTTCACTGATAAGTTTTGGACTTACGATACAGATCTGGACAAGGCCAAATCGCTGTTGGCGGAAGCGGGATTCAAGGATGGCTTCAAAACCACATTAAGCTATGACGCCGGAAACCCGGTGCAGGAACCGATCGCAATCCTTTTTCAAACCGCACTACGGAAAATCGGAGTGGAAATAATCCTCAACAAGGTTCCTGCAGCGACGTTTTATGATTTCGTGACGAAACGGCAGCAATCATTGATCTTTTATTTAGATTCGCCCTGGGTGCCAGATCCCGGGTACTCGACGCAATTATACTTTAATTCGAAATCCTACGTCGACTATAGCAACTATACGAACGCGGAGGTAGACGATTTGATTAAATCGGGGCTCCAGACCTTGGATCCGACAGTTCGCAACGAGACCTACACTAAGGTACAACAGATCGTGATGAGTGAGGCTCCTTGGGTTTTCATTGCCTGGCCCCGCTACGTCCTCGCTCGTCGCTCGAATCTGAAAGGCTTCACCTACTACACTTCGAACAACCTTAGATTTCAGGATTTTTATCGTTCCTAATGCCATTGCCGCTGGAGAATCGGTTTAACGCGGAACCGACGTCAGCTGTATGGTCGCTCATTCTCGAGCGTACCGGTTACGGGCTGCGTTATTTCGTTCAGTTCTTGAGGGTGTATCCTGGCTACGCAGCAGGTTATGTGATAGTACTGACCGTTGCAGTCGTAGCCGCTGTTGCTCCCCTGATCGCGCCTTACTCACCCGTGAATGCCGACGCCAGCGTCTATTTGCAGCCGCCGACCTTGTCCCACGTGCTTGGGACAGATTCCACGGGTATGGACGTTTTCAGTCGAGTCATTTTCGCGCCCCGCATTGATTTGGCGATAGCAGTAATCGGAACCCTAGTCTCCTCGATTGTCGGTAGTTCAATCGGAGCATGGGTCGGTTACTTTCAGGCAACCACTGGTATCAGAAGTTTCTTAAGCAGCGCAATCATGCGTGCGGCAGATGTCTTGCAGGCCTTTCCGGTCTTTGTTTTTGCGATCGCCTTGGTTGCGGTCTTTGGCCAAAGCATCAATAGCCTCGTCCTCGCAATCGCTTTCGTGAACATCCCTATCTACTTGAGACTCATGCGGAGCCAGGTTCTGAGGATCCGTGACATGCGTTATGTGGAGGCTGCCTACATTTTAGGTGTTCCCGATTGGGTGATCATTGGAAGACACATCATGCCTAATAGCATCGCCCCCGTGCTCGCACAGCTTTCAGTCAATATAGGTTGGTCGATTCTTTTGACGGCTGGCCTGAGCTTTGTCGGGGCGGGCGTACGCGCACCCACTCCGGAATGGGGTAGCATGATCGCGATGGGATTCCCTAATGTCATGACTGGTCAATGGTGGCCTTCGGTGTTCCCCGGCCTTGCGCTCGCGATTACGGTTTTTGGCTTCGCCCTTATCGGAGCCAGCATTGAATTTTTGGCTGATCCGCGGCGGCGGCGAACGTTAGCCAGCGGAAAACCACCGCTTCCGACTCAGGCTTAAGGAATCCGTCATGGTAATTCTGAGATACATCGGTTCCCGGTTGCTCTTTTTGGTCCCGCAGATTGTAGGCATTGTGCTGGTCGGATTTATCCTGATCAAAGCAGTACCCGGTGATCCAGCAACTTTAATGCTGGGACCAATGGCCTCAACAGATTCAATCGCTAGGTTACGGACCGATCTCGGGCTCGACCAGCCCTTACCGGTCCAATTCCTCATTTACCTCCAGAAACTAGCGCACGGAGACTTCGGCTCTTCATGGCAGACAACTCAGCCCGTGCTTAGCGACCTCAGGACCAGATTTCCGGCGACACTGGAGTTGGTCACCTACGGACTGCTTCTGGCTTTGTTGATAGGAATCCCATTGGGAGTTTTATCGGCGGTGCGCAAGCAAGGGGCTATTGGCAAGATCGGCGGCATGTACGGCCTGGTAGCAGGCGCTCTACCGGATTTCTGGTTGGCGCTGGTCCTGGTTTTCGTCTTTTACAGCGAACTTCATTGGCTGGCTTCGCCCATCGGGCGTATCGACATCTCGGTCATTCCTCCGGATACAATCACGGGATTCTATACGATCGATAGTTTATTAACCGGCAACTGGGACGCCCTGGGTTCTTCTGTCCAGCATTTACTCTTGCCTGTCATCACGCTCGGTCTTATCAACGCCGGTCCGATCTTAAAGATGACCCAGTCGACCATGGATCGGATGCTTCAGGCGGACTTCAGTCAGTACGAACGTCTCTGTGGACTTCCGCCTCAGCTAATCATGCGGCATGCGTTTCGAAACGCACTGCCCTCTATAATAACCATCGTTAGCGTCCTGTATGGTTTTTTGATCGGTGGCGCTGTCCTTGTCGAGATTGTGTTTAGCTGGGGAGGGGCTGGTCAGTATGCTGTACAAGGGGTGCTCAACTCCGACTTTAATCCGGTGCTGGGATTTGTGATTTTCTCAGCGTTATTCTCCTTGGTCGTCTACTTCCTCGTTGATCTGGCATACCTCGCGATCGATCCGAGGATCCGGCATTAGTCGTTTTCAAAATGAATGCAATTATGCCTATCCAACCAACGAGCGAGAATATGCCAATGTCATCTTCCGCGACGCTGGTCCTGGAGACTAAGGATTTGACTGTTAGCTACCGGCCGTACGGTCTGCCGCCGGTCCAAGCCCTACGAAAGGTTAATGTCAAGATTGCGCTTGGTGAAATTCTTGGACTGGTCGGCGAATCCGGAGCGGGCAAAACTACTCTGGCAAAGGCGATCATGGGAGTAATTCCACAGCCCGGCGCGGTGGAATTCGGACAAATTCTCTTTAACGGAACGGATCTGGTTCGACAGCCCGAACATAAGTTAAATCAGCTTAGGGGGCGCGCAATCTCTATCATCGTTGCTAACCCGCGCGGAGAATTGAACCCGCTTCTTTCGATTGGTGAACAGTTAACCAATCTCGCTCGCTTTCATCTTCAAGCGTCGGTGCGACAAGCGCGACAGCTCGCGCTGGACATGCTTAGAGCGGTTAAAATACCCGATCCAGCGCGCCGGTTCCGAGCGTATCCCCACGAGTTAAGCGGTGGGATGGCTCAGCGTGTTGTGATTGCCGCGGGACTGATCTGTGCGCCGCAGCTGGTCATTTCTGACGACGCAACCAGCGGGCTCGACGTCACGGTTCAGGTGCAAATCCTTGACCTTCTGAAGAAGCTGGCGCGCGAACGGCGGACATCGATGCTCTACATCACTCGGGACGCCGGCGTAGCGGCGAACTTTTGTGATCGAATAGCGATTCTTTACAAAGGCGAGATCGTTGAGGAGGCGCCTACCGCCGCTTTTTTCGCCGGCCCTGCCCACCCCTACAGCAATCTATTGTTGGCTGCTTTTTCTCATCATTCCGCTTTGCGCAAACGTTGGTCACGTGAAGTAGAGCCGCTCGCCAAAGATGAGATTGGAGGCTCTGCTTGTTTGTTCGCTGACCGTTGCCTGCTCCGTCAAGGAAGATGTTTCCATGAGCACCCGGAACTCCGGGAGCTGGCTCCAGGCCGTTTCGTACGTTGCCATTTCCCGGTGGAACGCCCCTCATCATGAAACCAGTAATAGAGGTAGAGAATCTGGTAAAACACTTCCCGATTGCGGGAAGCCGAGCGGTGGTGCAGGCGGTCAACGACGTTAGCTTCTCCATCCACAGGGGAGAGACGCTTTCGATCGTCGGAGAGTCGGGCTCCGGAAAGACGACCGTCGGCCGCTGCGTCCTCGGCCTGATTAAGCCGACCAGCGGGTCTATCCGATTCGAAGGGCGCGAGATGGGGCATCACTGGAACGTCCGTTCGCGCAGCCTTCGCGGAAAAGTACAGCTCGTCTTTCAAGAACCGGGCGAATCCTTGGATCCCCTGCTGCCGGTATGGAGATCGGTTGAAGAACCGATCCAGGCGATGATTCATTCGAGAAGAGAGCGGGATAAGAAAGTTCGGAGAGTGATAGAGCTTGTGAATCTTCCTTCCTCGATTCTACAGCAATATCCGGCAGAGCTGAGCGCCGGTCAGCAGCAGCGTGTCGCAATTGCACGCGCCATTATCACCGACCCCGAACTACTGGTGTTAGACGAACCTACCTCGGCGCTTTCTCCCACGGCGCGAGCTGAGATTATCGATTTGCTGATCCAAATACAGCGAGAGCTGTCCACCGCCTACCTGTTCATCTCGCATGACTTGAGCACGGTGTACCACATAAGCCACCGGATCGCGATCATGTATCTCGGAAAGATCGTCGAAGAGGGCGATTCCCGGGAGGTATTCCGCACACCGCATCATCCGTACAGTGTAGGATTGTTGTCTTCTGTCCTGTTGCCGAGTCCGAATCTGCGGCGAGAGACAACATTCGTGCTCGAAGGAGAAACCCCGAGCCCAGTCAATCTGCCAGATTGTTGTCCATTGGTCTCCCGTTGTCCTTTTCGCATTGATCGTTGCGGGCAAGCATTCCCGGCGGCGGAGGTCGTTACATCGGGCCATCGCGTTCATTGTTTTCGGCATGCCGAGGTCGCGGCAACAGAGCGCGCAACCGACACATTCGAACTCTTTCAGACCATAGCAGAGGAGATCCTGTCGGTGCCAGCCGTCTCGGACAACTAGTTCAATTAATACCTGCATGAACAATATAGGAGATAAACAATGGCAAAGCTCGCTGGAAAGATAAGCGCCGTAACTGGAGCCGCGCAGGGAATTGGGCGAGAAATCGCACTGCTGTTCGCTCGCGAGGGCGCAGACATTGCAATCGTCGATAGGAATAAAAAAAGTGGTGAAGCCGTGGCCGAACAAATCCGGTCGCTGGGCCGGCATTCGATTACCATTGTCGCGGATATTGGCGAAGAGGATCAAATAGAAGAAGGGTTCCGAAACATCTCACGAGAACTCGGTCCAATCGATATTCTCGTTAACAACGCCGGCATTGATACGACTTCACTCGTTGTGGATATGCCAACATCGCTCTGGGACGAAATGCTTCGGATCAACTTGCGAAGCGTCTTTTTGTGCACTCGGGCTGTTCTACCAGGAATGATCAAAAAGGGGTCCGGTCGAATCATCAATCTCGCATCGCAGCTTGCATACAAGGGAGGACGAGAAATGGCTCATTATGCTGCTGCCAAGGCCGGTGTCATCGGTTTTACTCGTTCGCTCGCCTACGAAGTAGCGGAGCACGGCATTACGGTTAATGCGATTGCCCCTGGTCCAATTGATACCGAACTTTTCCGCAAACTTCCCGAAGAATGGCGCAAGCGAAAGCTCGCGGAACTTCCGATCGGCCGCGCGGGCAGGGTGGAGGAAATAGCGCCCACCGCATTGCTACTTGCTTCAGAGGAGGGTGCCTATTACCTCGGCGCTACCTTAAATCCAAATGGAGGGGACGTGATGGTTTGACCGCGATTCCCGACCGTACGGCGGACCATCCTTCAGCAAGTACAGAGTCCTTACAACATCAGAAAATGAACGTGAACCAACAGATCGTTATTGTCGGCACCGGTGGTACGATTTCGTCGCGCTACGATCCATCCCAGGGCCGGTCCGTTGCTTCTCAGCAAGTCGAAAAGATCGTCGCTTTGCTCCCCGACCAAACGGGATTGCCTCGTCTTGAGTTTCAAAACTTCGCCACCATCGGGAGCTTTGAGATGACAATGGAAATCGCGCACGAGCTGGTTAAGTACGTTGCAGAATTACTCGCTAGAACCGACGTTGGCGGCGTAGTGGTGACTCAGGGAACAGACACCATGGAGGAAACCAGCTTTTTGGCGGACCTCTTGTTGCCGTCGGGGAAACCGGTTGTCTTCACTGGCGCGCAGTTGCCGCACGATCACCCACAGACGGATGGTCCTCGGAATCTCGAAGATTCAATCCGAGCGGCAGCTTCTCCTAACACTGTCGGACTTGGAGTCATGGTCTGTTTCAATGGGCAATTGCATACTGCTCGCGATGTCACCAAGGTTCACACCAGCGCCTTGGAAACATTCCAATCTTACGAACATGGCGCGTTGGGATGCGTTGATGCCAGGCATATAGTGATCTACCGGCGACCAGAGCTCCGGCTTTCGCTTTCTGCCGATAAGTTGGACAAGAGAGTCGATCTGATTGAGGCAGGTCTTGGTATTGACGCGCGACCTATCGACACTGCCCTGGCAGCTGGCGTAGACGGGATTGTTGTCAAGGCGTTCGGCCGAGGAAACGCGACAACTGACTTCGGTCGTGGTGTCAGCCGAGCTTGTGCCGCAGGCGTACCCGTCGTTGTCACCTCGCGTTGTCCGAGTGGACGGGTCAAGGCGATTTACGGCAGCGGAGGGGGTGGCGGCCGCGATCTCGAGGATGCCGGTGCAATCTTTGCCGGAGATATTAAAGGTCCCAAGGCCCGAGTTTTGTTGACGGTTGCTCTGAGTAACCCGAACACGCGCAGCCGCCTACGTGAACTATTTCACACGATAGCGCCTTAGCCTTGAGGAAGCCCTCCGGCCAAGCTGGAAGGTTTCCTCAAGGACTGATGACAGTCCAAGCTAACAAACTGCCGGCGCAAGCCGGCATTAACGAAAGATGAATGAGTTATGCCAAAAGAAATATTGTGTGCTTTCGGTGTAGATGTCGATGCCGTGGCGGGGTGGCTCGGTTCTTACGCTGGAGAAGATTCTCCAGATGATATCTCTCGGGGAATGTTCGCTGGCGAGGTCGGTTCGCCGCGACTGCTTAACCTCTTCAAAAAATACAATCTTCGGACGACCTGGTTTATTCCTGGTCACTCTGCTGAAACGTTTCCAGACCAAATGAAAGCGGTCGCGGACGCCGGGCATGAGATTGGGGTTCACGGCTATAGTCACGAAAACCCGATTGCAATGACCCGGGAGCAGGAGGAGGCAATCCTCGATAAATGCCTCGACGTATTGACCAAGCTTTCTGGAAAACGGCCGACTGGCTATGTTGCTCCCTGGTGGGAATTCAGCCCAGTCACCAACGAGCTGCTCTTAGACAGAGGCATCAAATATGATCACAGTTTAATGCACAACGATTTCCATCCCTACTATGTAAGGGTTGGCGATACGTGGACGAAAATCGACTACAGCAAGCATCCGGATGCGTGGATGAAACCGCTGGTGCGAGGTAAGGAAACCGATCTTATCGAGATTCCAGCGAGCTGGTACCTGGATGATCTGCCGCCGATGATGTTCATTAAAAAGGCTCCCAATAGTCACGGGTTTGTCAGCCCACGACACCTGGAGGAATCCTGGCGTGATCAATTTGACTGGGTCTATCGCGAAAACGACCACGCGGTGTTTACCATGACGATCCATCCGGATGTATCGGGTCGGCCACAGGTGCTCCTAATGCTCGAGAGACTTATAGAGCACATCCAAAAGCAGCAAGGGACGAAATTCCTGACATTCGATGAAATCGCCGACGATTTTAGGCGCCGCTTCCCCCGCAAAAAATGACCTGAGTAAGAGGTATTCTTATGGAAACCAACAAGATTCCCCCCTCCACTCCACTCTCGGGCCGGATTGAACCAAGAGATGTCAAATACGCTACGATCATCGCGTTCCTGGCATGGGTATTCGCGGTATATGATTTCATCCTTTTCGGAACGCTTTTGCCGGCGATTGGGAAATTCTATAATTGGAATAGTGCGGAACAGGCGGCGCTTGCTACTTGGGTTGCGGTCGGGACCGCGATTGTTGCCGTACTAGTTGGGCCGGTTGTTGATAAATTGGGCCGTCGTGCAGGCATCATCATTACCGTTTCCGGCGCTGCCATCTGCTCATTCCTGACTTCTATTGGCGGATCTCTCGGGAAGGGCGTTCTCACGTTGATCCGCTCGCTTGCTGGGACCGGTTACGCGGAACAAACCGTCAACGCGACTTATCTCACCGAAATGTATGCCGCTGCTGGAGATCCTGTACTGGACCGCCGGAAGGGTTTCATCTACAGCTTGGTGCAGGGAGGATGGCCTATCGGCGCCCTAATCGCGGCCGGACTAACCGCCGTGCTGCTGCCTATTATCGGCTGGCAAGGCTGTTTTGTATTCGCGGCAATTCCGTCGTTAATCATTGCTTTCCTCGCTCGCAAACTCAAAGAGACACCTCAGTTTGAAGCCGGTCGAGAAATAGCGCGATTGCGACAGGCCGGAAAAGAAGCCGAGGCTCGAACTTTCGCTCAAGAGCTGAATATAAGCTACGAAGAGCATCAAGCAGCCGGGTTCGGCGCGGTATTTCGAGGCGAGGCACTTCGGGCTACCCTAGCAATAGGCGGAGCTTTCTTGCTTAATTGGTTCGCAATCCAGGTTTTCGCCGTTCTCGGGACGAGCGTGATCACGAGCGTTCATAATGTCACATTCCAGAATTCGCTAATCGTATTATTGCTGTCGAACGTGATCGGTTATTGCGGGTATCTTGTACACGGATTTGTTGGAGATAAAATCGGGAGGCGTAACGCGATCGCAATTGGCTGGATGATCAGCGGATTGGTATTTGCCGGAATGCTGTACGGTCCGAGTAATTTTGGAGTTGTAGTCCTTCTTTACAGTATCGGCCTCTTTTTCCTTATTGGGCCTTACGCAGCTCTGTTGTTCTTTATCGGGGAAAGTTATCCTACCGTGATCCGGGCGACCGGCGGATCTTTGATTAATGCGACCGGGCCAATCGGGGCGATTCTAGCCGGTCTTGGCGCGACAGCGCTCCTGAGTAACGGCAGCAATTGGCAAACCGCTGGCTTCTTCTTCGGCGCTTTGCCCTGTTTCGCCTCAGGGCTCTTGGTGCTGTGCGCCCGACAAGTTAGGCCAGGTGTCTAACTGAGGAGTGGAAGATGTGCGCACTCTGCGGACTACTAGGGACGGAACGTAATTGGTCAAGCTCGATGGCCAGTAGTCTGCCGATGAGGCAACAGCGCTTCTTAAGAATTGCCCAAGCCAATCGGATCCTAGGCTTCTTCCGCTTAACGTTGGAGGACTTTCAGGGAGTTTCTTACGTTTTAAGCAGCCCGACTGGCCGGCGTGAAATCCTTTCGGATTTTGGGCAACTCTGGCCAGTAGCTGAAACTTTGGCCGCCCGTCCGATTGACCCGCTAGATCCAGCCCTCCTGACTTGGCTGAGTTCAATTCCCCGATGACGCCAACAACTTCCGATCTCATCCCACTCATTGTGCTTACCGGATTCTTGGGGAGCGGTAAGACGACACTGTTGCGAAAATTGCTGACCTCCGATCTCGGTGGTGAAACGGCGGTATTGATTAATGAATTGGGAGAAATCGGGATAGATCACCTCCTGGTCGGCGAAATCGCTCCAGACACGGTGCTTCTGAAAAGCGGGTGCGTTTGCTGTTCGATTCGAGGTGATCTCAAAGATGCCGTGGTTCAGCTTTTTTCGAGACGGCAAAAGGAAGAAATCCCGAGATTCCGACGAATTATTTTGGAGACTACCGGTCTTGCAGATCCAGCCCCTATCTTCGCGACGGTACTCGCCGACCCGATGCTACGGCATCACTTCAGCCTAGGCGTGATTATCGCAGTGGTGGATTCATTCAACGCAAGTCTGCATGAGCAGTTGCATCCGGAATGGATGGCCCAAGTTGCTTCTGCGGATCGATTGATTTTGACCAAGACAGACCTCGTCCCGGAACAGGATCACAAAACGCTGCGAAAGCATCTCCGGAAGATTAATCCGACTGCAGTGATCATGGCGAATGTAGAAGTGAAGGAGGGGGATCCCTTACTCCTCAGTGCCGGACTGCATGAAGACAGCCCGGAAATCGAGGCAGAACGATGGGTTCGAAATTTCACGCACCCTATTCGGCTAGAAGATGACCATGCTGATGTCCATAAAGGTCACGCGGATTCCGAACATCCCAATGTCAACTCGTTCTACCTGGTTTTTGATCACCAGATTGATTGGACAGCATTCGGACTATGGCTATCCATGTTGCTGAATCGGCATGGTCGCAGCATTCTCCGGGTGAAAGGAATTCTGAACCTCAGCGGAAGTGCTTATCCGGTAGCTATTCACGGCGTACAACATTTGGTGCACCCACCGGTGCACCTTCCCGCGTGGCCCGACGCAGATCGTCGTTCGAAAATCGTCTTTATTGTTCGAGGGCTCGAACGAGAAAGCATCGAACGATCGCTCAAAGTTTTCTGTAAACATTTAACCTAAGGTTCGTTCCGGTACGACGAATACCATGAATTCATCTGGTCCAATCCTCCAAGCAAGCAATCTGCATAAGCGCTATGGAGCGACAATTGCGCTGGATGAAGTTTCGTTTTCCCTCTACCGAGGTGAGGTGTGCGGGTTGCTGGGCGAAAATGGCGCTGGTAAATCAACTCTGGTCAAAACCCTGAGCGGCATCGTTGTTCCTGACGCGGGTGAGATCATCCTCGACGGACTGGCCTATCGGCCACGTAATATTTTGGATGCCAAGGCGCATGGTTTGTCGACTGGGTTCC
>Ga0070698_100001095_pt1 | contig 29784 bp, 28 predicted proteins | sample KBSK1502metaG_FD_65477 | JGI IMG/M metagenome (GOLD analysis project Ga0070698, IMG submission 65477) | Corn, switchgrass and miscanthus rhizosphere microbial communities from Kellogg Biological Station, Michigan, USA - KBS K1-50-2 metaG | ecosystem: Host-associated > Plants > Roots >...
CCCGCCACGGCGACCACCGTTCCACCGGCGACGGCCTGGCTGAGGGCATCAGCCCGCCGTACTACCGGGACCCCTAGGGCGCGTGCTCGCTCCAGCTCCGGGTGGTCTCCCGGCACTGCTGCGGTGACCACGAGCGCCCGGGCTCCCACCACATGCCCCGCATCGTGTCCCCGCCATATTTCCACCCCCAGGGCTGCCAAATCGGCGGCGCCTGATGGGTCGTTATCACAGCCGGTTATCGAGACGCCTTGCTGTCTGGCGAGGAGTGCCAGGCCGCTCATGCCCGCTCCGGCGATCCCCATGAAGTGGACCGGGCGGGGATCCACCGTCGCAAACAAGTTCATTAGTGGGGGGCTAATATAGCGAATCTACGAAACTTGCGAAAGAGAGCATGGCAATATTACTTCACCACTGTCAAAATCTTCGACACGATCTCCCGGGCGGCGTTCGGGTTCCCCCGGGCCCGCGCCCCAGCGGCAACGGAGTCCAACCGGGTACGATCCCCGAGCAGTCGGACGACCTGGTTGGCGAGTGAGTACGCGGTGAGGTCCCGCTCGGGAAGGTGGATCGCCGCTCCCGCCTCCGCCAGCGCGCGCGCGTTGTGGGCCTGGTGGTCGGCCGCCGAGTTCGGGAGCGGGACGAGGATGCTCGGCTTGCCCCACGCGCACAGCTCGGCGACCGTCATCGCACCCGCCCGCGCCACGACGACGTCCGCGGCGCGGTACGGGGTGGTCATGGGATCGAAAAATCCCCGGATCACCACGCGGCCCGGCGCCGCGTAGCGGGCGAGCGCGTTCGCGTGCTCCATCCCCGTGCCCCACAGGACGTTCACGGCGTCCAACAGGCGACGCTCGAGCGCGCCCGCCACGGCGTAGTTGATGGCCCGGGCGCCCTGGCTGCCCCCGAACACCAGCAGGGTCGGACGCTCCGCGGCAAGTCCTAGCTCGGCGAGGGCCGTCGCACGCGCGCCGGGTTCAGGCGGACGTACCGGATTGCCGAGCGCGAAGACGTTGGTCGTGGCGCCGATCGTGAGGCGCGCGCGGGCTTCAGGGAACCCCAGGTGGATCTGGCGCGCGCGCCGGGCAAGCCAGCGCGTCGTCAGCCCCGGGAACGCGTTCTCCTCGACGAGCACGGTCGGCAGGCCGGCGCGCTGCGCGCGCCACACCACCGGGCCGGCGGCGTAACCTCCCGTGCCGATGACGATCGCGGGGCGCTCTTCGTCGAGCACCCGGCCCACGGCGCGCCACACCCGGCCGGCGATGAGCACCCAGCGCAGGTTCTTCCACCAAGTGCGCCGGTAGATCGGCTCGATCGGAAGCAGACGGTGGCGGAAGGGATAGCGTGGCAGGACCTGCGCCTCGATCCCGCGCGCCGCGCCGACGAGCACGGGCTCGATATCCCGCCCGGCATCGCGCAGCGCCTGAGCGAGCGCGAGGGCGGGCATGAGGTGGCCGCCGGTGCCACCTCCCGCAATAAGAACCTTCACCACCCCACCCAAGTGCGGAATGCGGAATGCGGAATGCGGAGTGTAAAGGGGAGGTCAAAGCGCGAATCGAAGGTCGCGCTGCCATTCCGCACTCCACATTCCGCATTCCGCATTGTTACGCGCTCACGCTCCGCCGCCCTCTCCCAATGCTGATCAACACACCGGTCGCCACGAGCGCGACGAACAAACTCGACCGCCCGTAGGAAATGAATGGCAGCGTGATGCCGGTGGCCGGCAGCAGGGCGAGGCTCACGCCCACGTGCAGCGCCGCGGTGACTCCGATCAAGGCGGTGAGCCCCACCGCGAGCAGCTGGCCGAACGAGTCCCGCGCCGAGCGCGTGATGCGAAACCCGAGCCACACGAACGTGCCGAACAGCACCAGCAAGGCCAGCACTCCCAGGAATCCCCACTCTTCACCGATGGTCGAGAAGATGAAATCGGAGTAGGCATACGGCAGGTAGCCGAGCTTCTGCTGGCCCTGCCCCAGGCCGACGCCGAACAGGCGTCCCGCCCCGATGCCCACGAGCGACTGGTGCACCTGCCAGGTCGCTTCGGAAGGCGCGCTCCCGGGGTTGAGAAACGTGATCACCCGGGCCAGACGGTATTGCGCGCTCGCGACGGCGCCGAACAGGAGTGGCGTCGCCACCACCGCGAGCGCGAGGAAGTGACCGATGCGGGCGCCCGCCGTGAACAGGACGACCCCCGCGAGCAGCGCGACGAGCAGCGCCATCGAGAGGTTGGGCTCGAAAAAAACCAGCGCCAACAGAGGGGCCAGCACGACGATGAAAGGCAGCAGACCGTACTTGAACGTGCGGATGCGCTCGCCCTTCTTCGCGGCGAGCATGGCGGTCCAGACCACCACCGCGAACTTCGCCAGCTCCGAGGGCTGCACCGTCACGAAGCCGAGGTTCACCCAGCGGCGCGCGCCGTTGATGCTGGGCGCGATACCGTGCGTAAAGGGGAGCAGTGGAATGAGCAGCAGCACGCCCGCCAGCGCGAGCACCGGCCACGCCCACCGCTGCCATTTGCGATAGTCCGAGCGGGCCAGCAGCGCGGCGACGATCCCTCCCACGGCCGCACCGAGCGCCTGCTTCAGCGCGAAGCTCGATCCCACCTGCCCGCCCGAGATCGTGAGCAGGCTCGAGGCGCCGTATACGGCGGTGAGCCCGAACACGACGAGGATCGCCGCGACGAGGGCCAGGAGCCGGGTTTCCCAGCGGAGGTCCCTCACGGCGATGGGCCGGTTCCCGTAGGGGCGCAGCATGCTGCGCCCCTACATTTTCCGTGCGCCGTCACATTTCCTCGACCAGTTTCCGGAACGTCCCCCCGCGCTCCTCGTAATTCTTGAACATGTCGTAGCTCGAGCAGGCGGGCGACAGGAGTACGGCGTCGCCCGGGCGCGCCGCCCGGCGGGCCCGTGCCACCACATCCTCGAACGTGGTGCCCCGCTCGAGCGGCACCTGACCGCCCAGGTCCCGCTCCACCAGCGGACCCGACTCCCCGTACGCGATCACGAGGCGGCACCGCTCCTTGAGCAGCGGCCCGAGCCTGGTGTACGGCTCGCCCTTGTGGCGGCCCCCGAGCAACAGCACGAACCGCCGATCCATCGCCTCCACGGCGACGACGGTGGACGCGATATTCGTGGCCTTCGAGTCGTTGATCCAGAGGACCCCGCCCACCTCGCGGACCGGCTCCAGGCGGTGCGGCAAGGCCCGAAACGAGCGCAGCCCCTCCGCGATGACCTGCGGCGCCACGCCCGCTTGATGCACGGCGAGCGCGGCGGCAAGCGCATTCGCCACGTTGTGATCACCCAGCAGCCCGAGCTCCGAGCGCGCCAGGAGCGCCGGGCTGGCCCCGCCGAGGCGCAGCCGCCGCTCCGCGCGGTCATACCAGCCATCGGTGGGGCGCGCGAGGGAGAACAGCAGCCGGCGCCCCTTGGCACCGGCGGCGAGCTCGAGCACGGCGGGGTCGTCGCCGTTCAGCACCCACACGTTCGCGTCCCGCGCGTTGCGAAACAGCTGACGCTTGTCCGCGTAATAGGCCTCGACCGCCGGATAGCGGTCCAGGTGGTCGGGCGCGAGGTTCGTCAGGATGCCGATGTCGGGCGCGAAGTGCGGGCTGTCGTGCAGCTGGAACGACGAGACCTCGATCGCGAGCCACGCATAGCGGTCACCGCGAACGGCGATGTCGGCGAGCGGGCGGCCGATGTTCCCCGCCGCCTCGGCCTCGAGCCCCGCGGTGCGCAGGAGATGCGCCACCAGCGCCGTCGTGGTGGTTTTTCCGTTCGTTCCGGTGATTGCGATCGAGTGCATGCCCGAGGCGGCAAGCGCGCGGAAGCCGAGGTCGATTTCGGACAGGACGGGCACGCCGGCGGCGCGAGCGGCGACCAGCGGGGCCGCCTCGGGCGGGACCCCCGGCGACACGATCACGGCGGCGGCCGCGCGGATGCGCGCCAGATCGTGTCGCCCCACGTCGACGCTCACGCCGGCCAGCGTGCCCAGGGTGGCGAGCGCATCGCCGCCGTAAGGATGATCAGAGGCGTCGCTCGCGTACACGCGCACGCCCGCCCGCGCCAGCAGCTCGGTCGCCGCCACGCCGCTCTTGCCCAGGCCCACCACCGCGACGACACCGTGCCGCCACGGCTCCGGAATCATCTCACTTTCAGCGTCGCGAGGGCGATCGCCGCGCACATGACCCCCAGGATGTAGAACCGCATCACGACCTGTGGCTCCGCCCACCCGAGCTTCTCGAAGTGGTGATGCAACGGCGCCATGCGAAACACGCGATGCGCATCCGCGTATTCCTTGCCCCGACGCTTTTTGTTCCAGCGGTACACCCCGGTCTGTAGCAGCACCGACACCGCCTCCGCCACGAACACACCGCCCGCGACCAGCAGGAGAAACTCCGCCTTGAGCATGATCGCCACGGTGCCAAGCGCGCCGCCGATCGCGAGCGCGCCGGTATCGCCCATGAACACCTGCGCCGGATGCGCGTTGAACCAGAGGAAACCGAGCGCCGCACCCGCCAGCGCGCCGCAGAAGATCGTCAGTTCCTGGGATCCGGGCAGGAAGTAGACGAGGAGGTAGCGCGTCCAGTCGATGCGGCCGAACACGTACGCGAATACGGCGAAGGTGCCCGCGACAATGGCCGTCAGGCCGGCGGCGAGACCGTCCAACCCGTCCGTGAGGTTCACGGCGTTCGTGCTGCCGGTCACGACGACCGTGACGAACAGCACGTACAGCGGCGGCGGTAAGACCAGCAGGATGTACTTGAACACCGGCAGCTGGGTGGAGGCGGGGGGCAGGTCCGGGACCAGCGGCCACCGCAGCAGGGCCACGGCGAGCGCGATTCCGAAGGTGACCTGGCCGACGAGTTTCCAGCGCGCGACCAGACCTTGGGACTTGCCGCGCACGATCTTCAAGTAGTCGTCAACGAACCCGATGGCGCCCGCCCACAGCATCGCCGCGACGGCCACGACGACGTAGCGACTGTCGAGCCGCGCCCACAAGAGCGTCGGCACGACCGTCGCCAGCAGGATGATCAGGCCGCCCATGGTCGGGGTGCCCCGCTTCGTCTGGTGGCTCGCCGGCCCCTCGGCGCGGATCACCTGCCCCACATTGCGCTCGCGCAGCCGCCGGATAATGGCGGGCCCACCCAGGAACGCGAGCAGCAGCGCGGTGACGGTGGCGCCGGCCGCGCGAAACGTGAGGTAGTTGAACAGATTGAACAGGATGTGCTGCTTCGCGAGCGGCGCGAGCAGGTGATAGAGCACGACCGATCCCTCGCCCCCCGTCAGTTCAGGTGCGGCAACACCCGCTCGAGCGCCACCCCGCGCGACGCCTTGAGCAGAACGATTTCATTCCCCGTCAAGGCCGCCTTGAGGCTCGGCCCGAGTGCATCGGCGTCCGGCGCCACGAGCAGCCGCCGGCCGAGCGCGGTACGGTGCGGCTCGAACGCTGGAACGAACTCCCCCACGGCGGCGACCAGCGCGGGGGCGAGCGCGGCGATCTCGGCCGCCGCGAGCGCATGCAATCTGGCACTCTCGGGCCCGAGCTCCAACATCGAGCCGACCACCACCGCCAGGGGCCGCCCCCGCCGCTGCGCCAGCCAGTGCGCGAACTTCACCGCCCAGCGCAGGGAACCCGGATTCGCGTTGTAGGTGTCGTCGATGACCGTCAGGCCACCCAGCTCGAGCATCGCCCCCCGCCCGCCGGGCAGGCGCACGCCAGCGAGCGCCGCTACCGCCCGCGCCGGATCCGCCCCCACTTCACGTCCCACCGCGAGCGCGAGCATGGCGTTCTCAATCTGGTGGAAACCCACCACGGGCAGGGTAACCGTGTGGCCTCGCCACGTGAGCCGCGGGTGGCCGCCGTCGTCGAGCTCGGCCGCGTCGGGCCGCACGTCCGCGTTTCGCCCCGTGCCGGCCACCACGGTGCGCGCCCGGCGCCGGGCTTCCACCGCGAGCTGGGGCGGGTCGGTCCCGACCACCGCCACCCGCGCGCCTTCGGCCAGCGCGAGCTTCTCCTGCATCACGCCCTCGAGCGAGCCGAAGCCCCCGACGTGGGCGTAACCCACGTTCGCGATCACCGCGATCGTCGGCTCGATCACCGCGCGCAGCCGCGGGATCTCTCCGGGAACGCTCGCTCCCGCCTCGATGACCAGCACTTCCGCGTCATCGGGCGCCGCGAGGATCGTCAGCGGCACGCCCACGAGATTGTTGAGGTTGCCGCCCGTCGCGTGCACGCGGTAGGTGGTGGCGAGCACGGCGCGGATCATCTCTTTGGTGCTCGTCTTTCCGCTCGACCCCGTGACGCCGACGACGGGGCTGCCCGGCGGCAACAGCCGGCGGCGCGCCCGCGCCAGCAATCCAAGGGCGGCAAGCGTGTCGGCGACCTCGAAGAACGGCAGCCCAGCCACCGCCGGCGTGCCCTGCCGCACCACCGCCGCGGCGGCCCCTTGGGCTCGTGCCTGATCGAGGAACGCGTGCGCGTCGAACCGGTCACCCTTGAGCGCGACGAACAAAGTGCCGGGAGTCAGGTGGCGGGTGTCGGTCCCCACCGCTGAGAAACGCAGACCTCGAGGCCCAGACACGCCGAGCGCGGCGGAAACGCGCGCCGAATCCCAGACGGTCACCACCCCGCTCCAAACGCGGAACGCGAAACGCGGAACGCGGAACAGAAATGGAAGATCGCCCGCCGAGCGACGATCCTCCGGCTGTTCCGCGTTCCGACTTCCGCGTTCCGCATTTAACTCGCCCCCAGTTCTCTCACCACCACCCGCTCATCGAATGGCTGCTTTTCGGTTCCCACGACCTGATACGTCTCGTGCCCCTTGCCGGCGAGCAGCAGGGTGTCTCCCGGCCGCGCCAGCTCGAGACCGAGTGCGATGGCCCGGCGGCGATCGACCTCGCGGTGGTGGGGCTTCGCTCCCATACCCGCCTCGACCGCGTCGAGGATCTTCTCGGGATCCTCGGTTCGCGGGTTGTCGGACGTTGCGATGGCGATGTCGGCGAGGCGGGCGCACACCTCGCCCATCGGCGCGCGCTTGCCGGGGTCGCGGTCCCCCCCGGCACCGAACACGACGATGAGCCGACCGGTGGTGAGGGGCCGTAGCGTCTCGAGCGCCCGCTCGAGCGCGTCCGGCGTGTGCGCGTAATCGCGCAGGACCGTGCACGGCCGCTCGGCGATCCGCTCCATCCGTCCCGGGATCTGGGGCGCGGCCGTGAGCCGCTCGGCCACGGTCTCGACCGGGATGCCGAGGCCCCAGGCGCACGCCGCCACGCCGAGCGCGTTCGCCACGTTGAAGCGGCCGAGCAGGGGCAGTCGCACCGCCGCGCTGCCCATCGGCGTGCCGAGCTCGAAGCGCGCGCCCTGGGCGTCGAGCGTCACGCGGCGCGCGGTCACCTCGCCGCCGCGCTCCCCGAACGTGACGCGGCGGTGCTCGCGGCGCAGTCTGCCCCACGCGGGGTCGTCGGCGTTCACCACCTCGAGGCCATCGGGCGCGAGGTGCTGTAGCAGCTTCGCCTTGGCGCGGAAATAAGCGTCCAGGGTCTTGTGGTAGTCGAGGTGATCGCGCGTCAGATTCGTGAACAGGGCGGCCCGGAACACCAGCCCGTCCACGCGCCCCTGATCGAGGCTGTGCGACGACACTTCCATCGCGGCGCCGCGTGCCCCGCGCTCGACCAGCGCCGCCAGCGTCGCCTGCAGGTCGATCGGGCCGGGCGTCGTCAGGTTCCCCGCCTCGCTCGCCACGGGCGCGCCGTCGGGAGCGAATGCTCCCAGCGTGCCGACCGATCCCGTTGGCTCGAGGGCGGACAGCACGTGACGCAGCAGCGTGACCGACGTGGTCTTGCCGTTGGTCCCGGTCACCCCGACCAGGTCGAGCCGCGCCGCCGGCCGGCCGTACCACGTTTCGGCCGCGAGGGCGGCGGCGCGGCGCCCGTCGCGCACCAGGATCTGCGGCAGGTCGACCGGTTGCTCGCGCTCCACCAACGCCGCGACCGCGCCATGCTGCCGCGCGTCGGCGACGAACCTGTGCCCGTCCTGGACCGAGCCGGTCACGGCGCAATACAGCATGCCCGCGGTCACTTTGCGACTATCGGCCGTGAGGCCCGTGATCTCGGGCCAGGTGTGCAGGTCGGGCGTCTCGACGAGCACGGAGCCGCGCTCGAGCGCGGCGACGATCTCGGCGAGCCGGCTCATGGCCGGTGCCGGCGGCGGGCCGGCGTGCGGGCATGGACAGGCCCCCCGGCGAACAGCGTGACCGTCGACCCGACCGAGGCGCTGTCGCCGGCCCCCGGCCAGGTGTGCTCGGCCGAGCCCCAGCCCTTGAGCGTGACCCGGAAGCCGCGGCGATGGAGCGTGCGCACGGCGTCCCGCATGCCCAGCCCCGTCACGTCGGGGACGGCACTGCGTGGCCCGGGCGCGGCGCTGTCCGGTTGATACGGCCAGGGGACCACGTAGGGCACGACGCCCCCGTCGTCCTCGAGCGGTGCCGCCGCGGCGCGCGGCGCCGCGATGGAGAGGCGGCTACGGTCGAGCGCCACGGTGCGGGCCGCGAGCGCCTGCTCGAGCATCGAGCGCGTGACGGGCGCCGCCGTCTGCGCAGCGAAGTAGCTCCCCTTATGCGGGTGGTCGATCTTGACGACGAGCACGAGCTGCGGGTTGTCGGCGGGGAACAGTGCCGCGAACGACGCCGTGTAGTCGCCGGGCGCATAGTGGCCGTTCACCACCCGGCGGGCCGTGCCTGTCTTAGCCGCCACCGGAAAGTTGGCGAGCGCGGCCTCCGTGCCGGTGCCGCTCTCCACCACGCCGCGCAGCAGGTCGCGCAGCGTCGCCGCCACCGCGGACGAAACGGCGCGCCGCACCGGCTCGGGCCGGTGGCGGTACAGCACGCCTCCTGCGGTCCGGACCTCGCGGATTAACGTGGGGGCGAGCAGCACGCCGTCGTTCGCGAGCGCGCCGTACGCCGCAGCCACCTGGATCGGCGTGACCGACAGCTCGTAGCCCATCGCGAGGCTCGCCGCGCTCGGCCGGGTCCACTCGGACGGCAGCCGCAGCCGCCCGGGTGCCTCGGCCGGAAACTCGATCCCCGTGTTCGCCCCGAAGCCGAAGGCGCGCAGCGTCGAGTACTGCTCCGCAGGAGCGAGCCGTGTCACGAACTTGGCCATCGCGATGTTGCTCGAGACGCGGATCGCGTCCGCCAGGGTCAGCGAGGGGAGCGGCTGCTCGTCCGTGATCGTGCGACCGGGCAGCCGGTACTTCCCCCCCTCGCCCGAGACCCGGTCGGTAGCGGCCACGCGACGGTGCGACAGCAGGGCCGCGGCCGCGAAGATCTTGACGATCGAGCCGGGCTCGAACGTGTCGGTGAACGCGCTGGGGCGCGACGCGCCGTCGCGGTGTCGCGAAGCGAGCGCCAGGACCTCGCCCGTCCCCGGGTCGAGCATGACGACGTCGCCGCCGTCCGCGTCCATGCGCCGCACCGCGTCGTCCAGCGCCCGCTGCCCGATCTCCTGGAGGTCCGCGTCGAGTGTGAGCACCACGTCGAGCCCCGGCACCGGCGCCGCGATCACCCGCGCCGGCGATTCGTACTCACGGCCCTCGCGGTCCTTCAGCACCACCGCCGCGCCCGCCCGGCCGGCGAGCAGGGTGTCGAGCGTCTTCTCGAGCCCCGACGCGCCATGCCCGTCGTCGCCGAGCCACCCGATCGTGGCGCGGGCGAGATCGGGCGCGGGATAGAACCGGTTGAGCACCGCCTCGAGGTGCACGCCGCGGATGCTCCGCAAGGCCTGCACCTCCACCCCGCTGTACGGGCCGGCGAAGTACGCGTAGCGTTTGCGCAAGGCCTGTTGCCAGGCGCGCGCCGAGAGGCCGAGCCGCCGCGCGATGAGCGCGCCGTCGGCCGCCGGATCGCGCAGCTCGTTGGGCGCGATGCCGACGTGGTAGGTCTCCTGGGTGAGCCCGAGCGGTGTGCCGTGGCGATCGAGCAGCGTGCCGCGCCGCGCCGCCAGCACGATGCGCTCGGTGCGCTTCGCCTGCGCCTCCTCGGCCCAGCGACGGCCCTGCCCGATCTGGACCTGGGCCGCGCGTCCGGCCAGGAGGGCGAGCCCGACAAAGATGCCGACTTCCACCACCTGGAGCCGCACCGCGGGCCTCGCCATCGCTAGTGCGACCCACCCGGTGCGGGGAGGAGAATGATCTCACTGTCGCTCGGGAGGTGGAGCCCCAGCCGCTGCTGCGCGCGCGGCACCAGCACGGTGCGGCCCTGCGCGGCGCGGATGCGGCGCTCCAGATCGGCGCGGTGCGCCTCGAGGTTGGCGCGCCGGCCGCGCAGCTCGGTGAGCTCGCGCGCGGCGCGGATCGCGGCCGTTTGCCGCGCGTACACGACCCAGGTGGTCACGAGGAACGCCACGAGCCACCCGGCCACCCAGTGGCGGCCCCTAGCCATCGTCCGTCACCTCGAACGCCCGCATCCGCGCCGAGCGGGCGCGCGGATTGTCCGCCAGCTCCGCCGCCGCGGGAGCGATCGATTTGCGGGTGAGCACGCGGCCCAACGGCCGCCCGCGGCAGGTGCACACGGGCTGGCGCGGCGGGCAGACGCACGACTTGCTCCAGTCGCGAAAGGCGTGCTTGACGATGCGGTCCTCGCCCGAGTGGTAGGTGATCACGGCGAGCCGGCCGCCGGCGACGAGCGCGGCCCGCAGGGCCGGGAGCGCCAGGTCGAGTTGCTCGAGCTCCTGGTTCACCACGATGCGCAGTGCTTGGAACAGGCGCGCGAAGTCGGAAGGGCCCGAGCGCGGACCTAGCGCCTCGCGAATCGCCCCGACTAGATCATCGCTGGTCGCGAACGGCGCCGTGGCGCGCCGCTTCACGATCACGCGACCGAGGCGCCGCGCGCGCCGCTCGTCCGCCAGGCCCGCGAACGCCTCCGCCAAACGCTCCGCCGGCCAAGTGTTGAGCACATCCGCGGCCGTCACGCCGAGGCCGGCGGCCATGCGCATGTCGAGGCGTGCGCCCGGCCGAAAGGTAAACCCGCGCCCGTCGTCATCGAGCTGGTGGGACGACACGCCCAGGTCCAGGAGGATGCGGTCCGGCCGAAAGCTCTGGATGGTGCCCAGCACCTTGGCCGAGCCGTATGGGCCGGTGGAGTAGCGGATCCGGTCTTCGCCCAGGCGGGCGCGGGCGGCGGCGATCGCCTCGGGGTCGCGATCCACGGCCAGGACCTCCGCGCCGACGGCGAGCAGCAGGGCCGCGTGCCCGCCCCCACCCACGGTCGCGTCGACGGCGCGGCGGCTGCCGTCGGCCCAGGCTCGCACGGCGTCCGCGAGGACGGGGACATGGTAGGTGGCCGTGGCTCTCCCTTCGCCGAAAACGAAAGCCCCGCCTGCCGTGGCAGACGGGGCCGGATGCGTCGTCCCGCGGGGCGGGTTCAGGCGGGGCTGACGGGGCTCGAACCCGCGACCTCCGGTGTGACAGACCGGCACTCTAACCAGCTGAGCTACAGCCCCCTGCGACGGAAGGCCGCAATATAGGCCGGGGCGGAGGTCAATTCAATGCCTCAGAAATTCTTGCACTTGAATTGCTTCTTCACCTGCGGCATCACGCCTTCGAATTTCGCGACGTTGCCGAGCATCGTGTTCACGAACGCCGGTGCCACTCGAGCGCCGGTGATCAGCGCCTCCTTGCTGCGCTCGATCCGATCGTTGATCGCCTTGGCTTCCTCGCAGTTCTTCGACTTGACCATCGCCGAGTAGGGGCCGGCGAGCGACGCGACCGACGAGACGCCGAACCAGAAGCTCGCCTGCACGCGGATCTGCTGGCGCGGACCGATGGTGTCCGCCGGCGTGCGCGGGGTCAGGACCTGCAGCAGCTGATCGAGCCACGGGTACGCCCGGTCGTACGCGCCGGCCTGCGCGATCTTGGAGCCCGCTCCCAGCATGATGACCATGGCGTTGAGGCGTTGCGTGGAATCGGCGCTCCCGAGCGCGCGATTCAGGTAGACGCGGGCCGAGTCGAGGCGGTCGGCGAACGCACTGCGGTAGGCCCGCAGCGCGGCCGTATCGCTCTTGAGCTTGCTCGCCTGCGCCGTATCGTACGCGGCCCCATCCACGATCGTCTTGGCGATCAGCAACGCGCTGCTCACGTCCGCCGGATCGAGGGCGAGCGCCTGCTTGTACGCCCACAGCGAGGAGTCCTTCTGGCCTTTCATGTCGAACGTCGCGCCGAGCGCTTTCCAGAAGACGGCCGACTTGGGAAAGTGTCGCACGGCGACGTGGCTGAAGAAGAGCAATTGCTGCGTGTCGGCGACCTGCTGCGCCGCGCCCAGCGCCGACTTGATCACGCTGCTGTCCGCCAGCTTGGACGAGTCGTTCTTGACCACGTCCCCGAAGCCGTCCAGCACGCAGCGGTACAGCTCGCCCTCGATGCAGACGCGCAGCCGGAACTCGGATGCCCGTTGATCGCCCGGGTTCTTCGTCAGCCAGTCGTCGAGCAGGGCTTTGGCGCGCGTGTACTGCTTCTGCTGTCGCAGCAGCTCCACGGTACCGAGGCGCAGCTGCACGTTTTGCGGCTCCCCCGCGAGCTCGTGGGCTAGGGCGTCGATTGCCTTGAGCGTGTCGCCCTTCTGCTGGTACAGGTGGGCGATGTTCTCCCAGGCGGTCGCATTCAGCGAGTCGCCCTTGGAGGCCCGCTGGTAGGCGGCGAGCTGGCTGTCGACCCCCATGTGCTGCGCTTCGTACACGGTGGCGATACAGATGTGCGCGGCCGGAAGGTTCGGCTCGATCGCGAGGGCCTTGCGGGCCGCGTCGAGCGCCCGCCCGAACTGGCTCTTGGAGCGCTGGTCGTTGCACTCGCGCGCCTGCTCGCCCGCCCGGACGATCGTGTTGAGGCGCTGCGCGATCTGCTCGCCCGCGGCCGCCGCGGTGCCCGGATTGCCGCTCGACACCGAGAACAGGGCGGCGAGACCGGAGCTGCCGATGTCGCGCACGCGGATGGTGGCCGTGATGGTGTTGCTGCCGCGCTCGAGCGCGCCGGTCGTGTACGCGTTGACGTTGAGGAAGCGGGCGAGCTGGTTCGCCTGCGTCTCGTCGAGCAGCACGTTGCACGCGTAGTCCGACGCGGCGAGCGCCTCGCACAGCTTCGGCTTGGGAATGACCTGCACCTTGTAGCGCGCCATCGAGCCCAATTTGTCGCGCGCGACGTCCATCACCGCGATGCTGAGCCCCGAGTCGGCCGCCGTCTTCACCGTCAGAGGCAGGACGAGGACCTTGATGGTCGGTTGCTGGGAAGCGAGTTGTGCCCGGGCCGAGGTGGCGATGCACACCAGTCCGGCCACGAGACGCAGGATTCTCACGCGCGCAGTCCTCACATTTCGGTCTGGTACACCAATGGGCGAAGAGGGATTCGAACCCCCGACTTCCTGCGTGTAAGGCAGGCGCTCTGAACCGCTGAGCTATTCGCCCCTGACACTGCGGATTCTTACAGGGCGAGTCCTACCGGGAAGAAAACGCAGTAGCCCAGAACGAGCAGAATCGGCGCGGCCGTGGTGGAGCCCTGGTGCAGCAACCAATAACCGGTTCCGAGCGCCGCGACAGCCGCCGCCAGGAACAGCCAGTTCTTGGGTCCGAAGTGGAGGCGCGAGCGCGTCACGCTCTGGTCGGGCATAAGGGCAGGAGTTTACGCGGCAATTCCAACGTCGTCAAGCACTTGGGCCGTCGTCGTCGGGCAGCGCCCACCCCTCATCCAAGAGCGCCCGGCGCGTGCGATCGCGCCGCCGCCGCAGCCGCACCAGCCAGGCGAGCGCGAGCCCGAGCAGCGCCCAGAACAACCCCACCGCGCTGGCCCAGCCCAGCCATCCGTACCGCGCCCCGACGTCGCGCTGCCAGCGGAGCTCGAAGTCTCCCTCGGTCATGTGGTAGGTCTGGCGCAACGCCGCGTCGAACGTCGCGTCCGTGCCGAGGTGCTCGATCAGCGGCGCGAGCCCCTGGGCGCCGCCCCAGCGGTCGAGCAGCAGCACGGCCGTGGTGGCGAGCGCGTAAGCGGTGGCCGCGTCCGCCGCGTCGGAGCGGAGCGCCCGGTCCAGTCCGTCGAGGTCGAGCTGGACACCGCGCGCCACCTGCCAGTTGAGCCGCAGCGCGTCGAGCCGGTCCCACTCTCCGGCGGCGACGGCCGCGTACCCTTCCTCGAACCAGAGCGGGAGCGGATGGCGCACACGCCAGCGCAGCGCCAGATGGGACAGCTCGTGGCGCAACGGGCCGGTCAGGCGGTCGGGCGAACCGGCGGACAGGAGGACGACCGTCGCGCGCTCGGGGAACGCGGCCCCGTCGCTCCAACTCGGCAGCCGGCCCCGCGTCACGGAGTCGAACCGGGCGCGTGTGGGAGCGAGGATGAGGCGGATCGGGCGATCCGGGAGTGGACCCACACCGGGAAAGGGCGGCGAGCGGTCGGCGGCGTCCGCGAGCGCCGCGGCAAGCGCGCCCTGCGCCGGCCAGGCGACCGCCGTGACTCGCCCGACCGTCACGGCCGTGGGCTCAGGCCCTTGCGCGACGAGCCAGGCGACGACTAGGAGCGCGGCGGCTCCTGACCCTGGAGCGCGAGGTCGAGCGTTTCCTGACACTTCTTGCCCCAGGGATTGAACTTGTTCGCCTTGAGCCCCGCTTCCCAGGTGCGCTTCGCCTGCGCCTGATCGCCGGCGAACCAGTACGCACGCCCCAGCTCGTAATACGCCTCGATGAGATTGGGCCCGAGCTTGAGCGTCTTCTGGAAGAAGGTCTGCGCGTCCTCGTACATCTCGCGCTGCAGGTACACGAGCCCGAGGTAGAAGTGCGCGTACAGGGTCGCCTTCTTGTCGTTGTCGAGTCGGATCGCCTTCGACAGGTGCTCGATCGCTTCGCCGAAGATGCGCTTCTTCACACAGATGTAGCCGACGTTGATGCGGGCGAGCGAGTTGGCGGGCTCTTTCATCAACACCTTCTGGAACGTCGCGAGCGCGTCGTCGTAGTCCTCGTGCAGCATTTGCGCCCAGCCCAGCAGCGACTCCGCCTGCGTCTCGCCGGGCGAGAGCTGCAGCGCCCGCTCGAGCGCCTGGATCGCGCCCGCATGGTCGCCCAGGGAGATCAGGCTCCAGCCCTTCTCGATGAACGTCGAGGCGCCGATGTGGTCGGCGTGGACCGCCGGCCGCGCGCCCGTAAACTCGGGGGCGGACGCTTCGGCGGTCGACGGGGAAACCTGCTTGAAGCGATCGACGAGCTTGCGGATGTCCTCCTTGAGCGCCGACAGCTCACCGATGAGCGCATCGACCCGCTTGAAGTAGGCGATGATCTCACGCTTCACGACCTCGCGCTCGGCCCCGTGGGTCAAACCATCGAGGCGGCGCGCGATCTGCTCGTACTCGGCGCGGAGCGCCGGGAGCGGGGAATCGACCATCAGACCTTCGCCTGCGGCTGCACCACGGCCTCCAGGGCGACCTTCTCCTGCGACGACAGCAGCCGGGCCGTGTTGAGCACGATGATCGTACGCCCGTCCGTCACCACGAGACCGGTGATGTACGCCGCCGCCAGCCCCTTCACGATCCCGGGCGGGGCCGTGATCTGCTCGGCCGCGACCTGTCGCACTTCGGTCACGGCGTCCACCACCACGCCGAGCTTCCCGCCCTCCCACTCGAGAATCACGCTGCGGGTCTCCTCGCGGTGCGGGGCGGGAACGCCGAGCCGCTTGCGCAGGTCCACCAGCGGGATGGCGGCCCCCTGGTACTGGAGCACGCCCTCCAAAAAATCGGGGGCCTTGGGCAGCGGCGCCGGTGCCTCGTAGCGAAGGATACGCTCCACCTGGAAGATGTTGAAGGCGAAGTCCTGCCCGGCCAGCTTGAAGGTGACGAGCTGTACGTCGTCGCCCGCGGTCATCCGATGCGGTCTCCCAGCGCGTCCAGATCGAGAATCGGGACCAGGGCGCCGCGGCGCCGCGCCACGCCCGAGGCCCACGGCAGCGATTCGCCCGGCGGCACCGGGAGCGCGGCGTCGCGCACCACGTCGTCGGCGTCCTCCACCTCGAAGGCCACCCGACGCACGCCCTCGCCCGCCCCGATCTCCACCAGCACCGCCGTGCGTCCCCGCTCCGGCGGGGGTGTCCGGTCGCTCATCAACGCGCCGAGGTGCACGACCGGTACCAGGCGTCCGCGCACGGGTGTGAGGCCACGCATCGCCGGCAGCGCGCGCGGCACCTCCAGCACCTCCGCCAGGTCGCCCACCTCGAGCACCCGGGCAAGCGGCAAGCCGTACGCCTTGCCGTCCACGCGCACCAGGAGATAACCCCGGCTCACGACATTCCCACGCTGAAGCGTGGGCCCAGCGAGGCACGATGCTGAAGCATACCCCTCGTCCTTTTAGGACCGTGCGGTGCCGGGCCCAGGCTTCAGCCTGGGAACGGTCACGCGCGCCCCTTGTCTGCAATACCCGCCCCCCTTACCACCAGCTCCGTGTCGATCCGCCCCGCGATCTCGCCCAGCGGAAACACCGCATCCACGCCGCCGATCTGCACCGCCGCGGTCGGCATGCCGGCGATCACCGCCGAGCCGCGGTCCTGGGCGATCCCCCCGCCCCCCGCGGCGCGGATCGCGCGCACGCCCTCGGCGCCGTCGCGGCCCATGCCCGTGAGCACGACGCCGATGCTCCTGGCTCCAAACACCTGGGCAACCGAGCGAAACAACGGGTCGGCGGCCGGGCGCACTCCCCAAACAGGTGGCTCCTGGTCGAGCGCGATGGCGGGTCCGTCGGCGGTGGCGACCACTCGCATATGATAATCGCCCGGGGCCACGTACGCCGTGTCGGCCACCACGGGCGCTCCGTCGTCCGCTTCGACCACGCGCAGCGCCGACATCGAGTCGAGCCGCTCGGCGAGCGAGCGCGTGAACCGCGGCGGCATGTGCTGCACCACCAGCACCGCGGTCGCCCGGCCGGTGGGCAACCGCGGAATCACTTCGGCGAGGGCGCGCGGCCCGCCGGTGGACGCCGCCAGGGCGACCGCGAGGCGTGCCCGGGCCCGCAGTCCCTGTTCGGGCGCGCGCCACACCGGCGCGGGCGGCCGGGCCATCACCGAGACGTGCGACACGTCGGCGGCGAGGGCGCGGCGCACGGCGCCGCGCAGCTCGGGGGCCATACGCTCGAGCGCGGCGCGGTTCGCATCGTTCGGCTTGGCGACGATCTCCACCGCGCCGAGCTCCAGGGCGCGGATCGCCGCGCCAGTGCCGGGCCCTGCGTGCGCGCTCACCACGACGATCGGGCGGGGCGTCTCCGACATGATGTAGCCGATGGCGCCCAGCCCGTCGAGCTCCGGCATCTCGAGGTCCATCGTGACGACATCGGGATCGAACTGATGCACCTTGCGGACCGCGTCGAAGCCGTCGCGCGCCGTGCCCACGACGCGGAACTCCCCCGCCCCCGCGATGCCCTCGCCCGCGCCCAGCACGTCGCTCAACACGCGACGCATCAGCGCGCTGTCGTCCACGACGAGCACGCTGGGACGGCGGTCAGATGACGATGGCATCGACACCCACCGACCGGATCTCGACCCGCCCGTCCGCGACATGGAACCGCACCGAGCGGCCCGCCCCCCCGCCCACCGCCTCGGCCGCCAGCGGGATGCCGGCCCGGCGCAGCACGTCACGGGCGGCGACGATGTTGCGCTCTCCCATCTGCACCGAGCCTGGCGTCATGAGCTGCGCGAACATGCTGGCGCCGCCCGCGAGCTTGGCGACGAGGTAGCGGGGGTCGGCGCCGAACGCCGTGAGCCGCTGGACCAGCAGCGGCAGGGCGGTCTCGGGGAACTTGGCGGGATTGGTGGCGTCGCGGGCCAGGCTCTTGGAGGGGAGCAGGATGTGCGCCATGGCGCCGGCGCACGCGCGGGGCTCGTGCAGCATGATCGCGACGCACGACCCGAGCCCCAGCGTGACGAGCACCGCGTCCCCCCGGCCGGCGGCCCAGTCCGCCACCTTGACGATCGTCTCCTTCGGCGCCGGCGCTCCCGTCACGACTCCGCCAGCCGATAGATCCGCTCGCGGGGCTCTTCGAGCACGAGGCGCTCGCGCGCCGGACCGAACAAGGTCTCGACCTTGCCGAGCAGCAGCACGCCCCCCGGCGCGAGAGCGTCGGCGAACAGCGTGAACAGACGCTCCTGCATCGCGCGGTCGAAGTAGATCACCACGTTGCGGCAGACGACCAGATCGTACGGCGGCGCGGGCGGCGGCTGGCTGGTGAGGTCGTGCTTCGCGACGTGCACGATGCGCCGGAGCTCCGCTGCCGGCTGCCGCGGTGCCGCGGTGAAATAGCGGGCCACCAGCTCGGGCGGCGTCTCGCTGAACGCCGCGTCCGGATACTGCGCGGCGCGGGTGCGCTCGAGACTGGCGCGGTCGATGTCGGTCGCGTCTACGCGGGCGCGGCCGAGCAGCTGCGCCTGGCCCAGTCGCCGTGCCGCCTCGGCCAGCGCCACTGCGACGGTGTACGGCTCCTCTCCCGACGCGCACCCCGCCGACCACACCCGCACCTCGCCCCGACGCGCGACCCACAGCTTGTCGAGCCACGGCGCGAGCGCGCGCCACGTTTCCACGTTGCGGAAGAACTTCGTGACGTTGATGGTGAGCGCGTCGAGCAGCAGGTCGTACTCGCGCTGATCCTGATCGAGTACGCGGCTGTAGTCGTCGAACGTGTGGACGCCGCGGGCGCGCATTCGCACCCCGATGCGGCGCCGCAGACAACGGTCCTTGTAGCTGTCGCACGCCAGGCCTCGCGCCCGCGTGATCTTTTGGGTCAGCGCTCGGAACGCCCGCTCGTCCTGCCCCGCCGTCACGACAACGCGCTCAGCGTGTCCAGATTGGCCTTGACGAGCTCGTGCTTCGGGTTGATCTCGAGCGCCTGGCGCCACAACTGCGCCGCGAGCTCACGGTCGTTCCGCTTGTAGGCGATGTTGCCGAGCTTGAAGTACACGTCGTCGCCCAGGTCGGGCGCCAGCTCCACCGCGCGCCGGTAGGCCTCCCAGGCCTCGTCGTAGCGTGACGCGCGATACGCGAGGTCGCCCAGGTTTTTCGACAGCTGGGGCAGCGAGGGCTCGTTCTTGCGCGCCGCGCGCACCACGTCCTCGGCCCCCGCCAGGTCCCCCGCGAGCTCCTTGAGCACCGCCAGGTTGTTCTGGAGCGCGGCGTGCGACGGGAAGGCCTCCGCCCCCTCCTCGGCCAGCTCCTCGGCGAGCTCGAACTCTCCCGCGCCGGCGGCGCTGAGCGTGCGGGCCCAGAACCAGGCCGGCGGCGGCACCTTGCCGAACAGCTCCCGCGCCCGATCGAGACGGCCGGCGGCACCGGCGTAGTCGCCCCGCTTCAACGCCACGACCCCCCACCCCAGGTACACCTTCGCATCGGTCCGGGCGCGCGTGGCCGCCTCGCCGTAGGCGGCCTCGGCTTCCTCGAGCCGGCCCAGCTGCTCGTAGGCGAAGCCCAGGTTGTGGAACACCGCGGGCCGGCTCCCGCCCTTCTCCGCCGCCAGTCGCAGGGCCTCCATCGCCTCGCGCCACCGCGCCTGCTTCAGGGCGACGAGGCCGATATAGAAGTGGGCGTTTGGCTCCCCCGAGCGCAGCTCGGCGACGCGGCGGAACTCGCGCGTCGCCTCGTCCAACATGCCGGTCTTGTAGAAGGCGATCCCGAGATTGCGATGCTCTTCCACACGCGCGTCGGTGATCTGCGCGTCGGCGGCCGACGCGGTGCGGCCCGCGCGGTGTACGAACCCGGCGGTGATCAGCCCGTACAACGCCTTGCCGATCTCGAACTCCCCCAGTCCCGAGTCTTCGATCACGTGGTTCACGTCGCGCGACCCGTCCAACAGCGGCAGGACGCGCTGCTGGGTGTCGTTCAGCTTGGCCTCGCTGATCGCGAGGCGATCCTTGTCCACGACGAAGATCAGATCGAACCCGGGGATCTTCTTCTCGATCAAGCTCCACTCGTCCACGCGGCGCGCGCCCTCGAGCAGCAGCGACTCGGGGTTGATCGAGACGAGAAAATCCTGACGCTCGGGGCGCACGTCGGCCTCGAAGTTGAACGTCCCCTGCGTCCAGGTGAACAGATAGTAGACCGACTCCTCGATCTGCACGCGCATGTAGCGCTCCAGATCGGCCTTGGTGAGGACCGCCATGCCGACCAGGACCTCGCCAAGCTTCTTGCCGTGCTCCCGGGTCTGGCGGTGCACCGCGGTATCGAGCTGCGCCTGCGTGATCTTGGAGTGCTTGACGAGGATGTCGCCCAGGCGATCGCGCCGGTTGACGATCGACGCGTAGCAGATCCGGCCCTTGTCGAAGTAGATGTAGCCGAAGTTCGAGCGGTCGGCGATGGAGAGACACCCCGTCTTCTGCCCCAGCGCGAGCAGCTGGAGCACGTCGGGGAGCGACGCTTCCTTGAGCGATCCCTTGATGGCCATCAGCGGAACTCCTCGATCACGCGGTCGGCGATGTCGCTCCAGTCCCACACCATCTTCTCGCGGCTCTTGATGCCGCCCAGGCTCGACACCACGATCCCCGACGTGCGGAAGCCGGCGCTGCGCCGGCTGTCGCGCGGCGACTGGCCCTCGAGCACCTCGCGCGCCAGCCCCGCCGTGAGCGGACCATCCTGGGCGGCGGCCGCCCCGATGACGCGTTGCAGCTCGCCCACCAGGCCGCGCACCGACTCCGCCGGACGGTCGGCGAGGTAGTCCACCAGCGCCGGATCCGGGCTGGCGTTGTCCTGGCCCAGCATGCGCTCGAGGACGGCCCGCTTCACGTCACGGTCGGGCTCCTTGATCTCCGCGACCAGACCCCCCGCGAGCCGCGAGGCGATGCGCTCCTCCAGACCGGGAAGCGTGTGAGGCTGAGCCGGCGCGGTGAAGACGAGCTGGCGCTCTTTGTCCTGCAGCAGGTTGAACAGGTTGAACAGCTCCTCCTGCGTGCGCTCCTTGCCCGCGATGAGATGGATGTCGTCGAGCAGCAGCGCGGTCGCGCGGCGGTAGCGTGCCCGCCACCAGTCCACGCGGTCGCCGTCGATCGCCGCGATCAGCTCATCCACGAACGCCTGCGTCGAGAGGCACGCGACCACCGCCCGCTTGCCGCGGGCGAGCTCGAGGCCGATGGCGTTGAGCAGGTGGGTCTTCCCGAGGCCGCTCTTGCCTACCAGCACGAGCGGATTGTACTTCTTGCCCGGCTGCTTCAGCACGGCGCGCGCGGCACCCACTGCGACTTCGTTGGATGGTCCCACAGCGTACGCCGCGAGCGGGAATGCGCCCGACGGCCCCGGGGGCGGCGCGGCGCCGTTGCGCACTGTCGCCGCCACCTCCTCCGCCTCGCCGAGCCGCTCCGGGTCGCGAAACACGCTCTGCCCGGCGGCCTGAGGGTCGAGCTCCGCGACTTCGGCCTCGAGCTCCTTTAACCGCTCGACGTCCTGCGTAAACGCCGTGATCACCTCGTCCACGGCCGCGGGCGTATCGCGCTCGAGCAGCGCCTCGAGACGCCGGGTGCGATAGCCTTCGCCCTCCCAGCGCAGCACCGCCTCCCCCACCCGTGCCCGCCACGCCTCGACCGCCTTCCCCACCGTGACCGTCACGTCGGCCAGGAACTCGCCGAACTCGTCTCCCCCCCCGGTGCGGCCGGCGGGCGTCGCTTCCCGTCCCACCGTCTTTCCCCCGTCGCCGGGGGCGGCCTCGGTCCCAATGCCGAGCAGCTGTTTCGCCGTCTCCGCGTTGATGGACCGGTCGTTCACCGCCTGAAACGCCACCAGCCGGTTGAGCGCCCCCATCAGCTCCCGCACGTTCCCCGACTCCGCGCCCGCGACCGTTTCGAGCACGCCCGGCTCGAACTTGGCCCCGCGTTCGTCGGCCTTGCGGCGCAGGATCGCGACCCGCGTCTCGTAGTCCGGCGCCCCGATGTCCACCACCAGGCCGCCCGAGAGCCGCGAAATCAGGCGCTCGTCCAGGTCGGCGATCTCGGGCGGCGGACGGTCGCTGGTGAGCACGATCTGATGGCCCCCCACCTGCAGCGCCTCGGTCAGGCGCAACAGCTCGGACTGCATCTCCTTGCGGTTCGTGAGGAACTGCACGTCGTCCACGAGCAGCACGTCCACGTTCTGAAAGCGGCGGCGAAACGCATCGCCCTGCCCCGCGGCGATGGCGGCGTGGAACGCCTCGACGTACTCGTCCAGAGTGAGGTACTCGATGTTCAGCGCGGGGGCCGCTTTCTTCGCCGCGTGACCCACCGCCATGAGGAGGTGGGTCTTCCCGAGGCCCGATCCGCTGTAGATGAACAGCGGGTTGTACGCCGAGCCCGGGTTCTCGGCCACGGTCCGCCCCGCGGTGACGGCGAGCCGGTTCGCGGCGCCCACCACGAACGTGTCGAACGAATACTTGGGGTTGAGGGCGCTCGTCACGCCGCCGTCCCCGCGGCGAGCTTCTTCAGCACCAGCTCGGAAATGCCCTTGAGCGTCTCGAAGACTCCTCTGCCATGCAGGGCGTCCGCGCTGAAACTCGGCACGCCGCGGAAATTGAGGGCGTCGTCCAGGTCGGCGGGCGAGAGGATCAGCTCCCGCGGCAAGTCCTGTTTGTTGTATTGCAGCACCAGCGGGATCGTGCGGATGTCGACGCCGTGCTCGAGCAGGTTGCTCTGCAGGTTCTGCAGGCTCTCGAGGTTTTCGTCGAGCTGGCGCGCCTGACTGTCGCCCACGAACACCACGCCGTCCGCGCCCTGGAGCACGAGCCGGCGCGTCGCGTTGTAGTACACCTGGCCCGGCACGGTGTAGAGCTGGAACCGGGTGGAAAACCCGGAGATCTGGCCGAGGTCGATGGGCAGGAAATCGAAGAACAGCGTGCGGTCGGTCTGCGTGGCGAGCGACACCATGCGGCCGCGTCGTGAGTCCGGCACGCGGCCGTAGATGTAATGCAGGTTGGTCGTCTTCCCCGAGCGCCCGGGCCCGTAGTAGACGATCTTGCAGGTGATCTCACGCGTCGTGAAGTTGACCAGGGACACGAGGCTATCTCCCGAACAGCGTGTTCAAGCTGTCGCTCAGCTCGCGCTCGAAGTCCGCCGCGAGCACCCGCTTGGGCACGCTGTCCTTCGGGCTCGCCGCCTGCAGATCGGCGGCGAGCTCATCGAAGAATAACTGCACCAGGCCGAGCGACGAAGCATCGAGGTCGTACACGACGAGTGCCACCAGCCGGCCGCGCCCGGTCGGGACGGCCGCCAGGAAGATGCCGTGCCGCTCGCCCTGATGATTGAGTCCGGCGAACGGCGGTTGGCGCAGCTGCCGGGCGATCTCATCGGTCGAGGCCATGATGGCAGCGCCGAGCGCCGCGGCGGACATCACGTCCAGCGCGCGCGAGAACCCATGCTGCGCGAGCACCTGTCCGGCCGGGGTCATCAACAGCACCAGGCGCGCCCCGGCCTCCTTCACGAACTTGACCAGCGGCTCGAAAATCCACGGCTCGACCGCGCGTGTCGTCATCCCACCGCCTCCGCCGCGCGCAGCAGCTCGAGCCGCACCAGGCCCACGTTGACGTCGGGCTCCGCCACGGCGACCACCAGGATTCCCGAGGCCGCGGTCACGACCAGCAACGCGCCCTTTTCCGCCTGGAGATGCCAGAACTGACCCGCGCCCACGCCCGCGGCCTCGAGCGCGCGACGCAGCCGGCTCGCGAGACTGGCGGCGAGCGCCGCCACGGCCGGCCCCTTGATGCCCTCCATCAACTGCTCGGCGACCACGAGCCCGTCGTCGCCGGCGACCAGCATCGCGCCGCGCACCCCGCGGACGCGCGTCACGAGATCCAGCACGCGGCCGAATCCCGCGGGAGCCGTGGTCACGCCTGCGCCTCCAGCCACCGGCGCGCCGCGACGGCAGCGCGCTGGGCCATGATCGCGAGGCGCCCCATGGGGACCGCGCGCTCGCGCACCACGAGCAGCAAGGCCGACCCCGAGGGCGGGGTGAGGTGGGCGTGGCCGTGCTGGCCTTCCGCCGCGAGTCCGGTCCAGCTTCCCAGACCGAGCAGCTTGGCGGTACGCCCCGCCTCCTGCGACACACCCGCCAGGTAGGCCGCCACCGCGTCCGTCACGTCCCGGCCGGCGGGATCCTTCAGCGCGCCCCCCAGCACCCGCCCCGACGGGTCGAGCAGCAGCAGGCCTTCTTCGGCCCCTTCCAGCCCGGCGAATACGCGGGCCTCCTCGAGTGGTTGCGCTGCCGGCGCCGCCGCCATCGGCTCCGGCGCCGGCGCCGCGGCACTCTGACCGGCCTCGCCGCCGTGCGCCAGCGCGAGCGCCTGCGCGATCCCCGGATCGTCCGGGGCGACGCGCTGCGCCGCCGCGAGGTGGGCGGCTGCCTGCTGCACGTCGCCCACCTTGAAATAGAGGAAGGCGAGCCCCTTCAGCGCCCCCACGTGGTCGGGGGCGATTCGCAGCGCCATGTCCCATTCGTCGAAGGCGCGCTCGAAGTCGTGCTTGTCGGCGAGAACGCGCGCGTACAGGTCGTGCGCGTCGGCCAGATGCGGGTGGCGCTCGAGACCGGTGAGGGCGACGCGATGGGCGGCGTCGAGCTGCCCCTTGTGACGCAGCAACTCGCCCAGCCGCAGGAACACCAGGCTGTCCGGGTCTTGCGCCAGCTCGGCCGAGAGCGCCTTGACGTCGTCAGCCATGCGTCCCCGCGCCGGCAAGCGTCTGGGCGGCCGCACGCGCGCGCCGCACCTCGTCGAGCCGCGCCAGCTCCGCCTCCGAGCGTGGCGCCAGGCGCTCCCACTGGCTCCACTGGTCCAGGGCCTCGGCGAACCGACCCGTCGCGACGAGCGCGTAGCCGAGCAGCCGGTATGCCGCGACGCCCAGGGGATCGAGCCGCAGCGCGCGACGCAGTTCTTCCACCGCGTCCGGACCCCGTCCTGCCGCGAGCGCGATGCGACCGAGCAGCAGGTGCACGGCGGGATCGTGCGGATGCACGCCGGCGGCCTGTTCGGCCACGCCGCGCGCCTCCTCCATGTCGCGCCGCGCCAGCGCGTCTTCGGCGCGCGCGACCAGCTCCGCCAGATCGGCGGCGAGCGTGGTCCGCTCGCGTTTGGTCGTACCGGGGTCCGCGAGCACGACGACGCCCGCGCTCTCGAGTCCGAACAACGTCTTCGCCACCTCGAAGTCGGAGCGGCCCAGCGCGGAGGCGATCGCGCGCACATCGCGTTGGCCGTCGATGGCCGCCAGCATCTCCCACTCGGGCGGCAGCAGATCGAGGTCCCCGGCATCCCCCTCCTGCGGTGGGGCGAGCGCCGGCACGACGCCCAGGTGCGGGATCCGACTCTCGATCCGCGACCACTCGTCGATGCGCCGGGCGCCCTCCATCAGGAGGGCCTCGGTGGGAATGCGGACCGTCGCCTCCGTCGGCACGTCGCTGAGCGGGCCTTCGGTGAAGGAGAAGTAGCCCTCCCGCCAGCTCATCATTTCGAACACGACTTCCTCGATCTGGAAGCGCACCTGGCGCTCGAGCTCGCGCGGGGTGATGGCGCCGAGCGAGACGAGGATCTCGCCCAGCCGGCGCTTGTCGCCCTGGCGCTCCTGCATGTCGCGCGCGCGTTCCAGGTCGGCGTCGGTGATCTTACCCGTGCGCAAGAGCAGCGCGCCGAGCGGATGCGGATTCGAGCGGATCTCGGCGAAGATGATCGTGCCGCCCTCGAAGGACACCGTGCCCGCGTTGTGACGCAGCTCCGAGGTGACGCGCAGCACGCCCGTCTTCCGGCTCAGGTCGAGCAGCTGGAACACGTCGTGGATACCGAGCTCGCGGAGCGGTCCTTCGATCGGCATCAGGCCGCGTCCGAGTCGAAGATGTGCTGGAGATCGAGCGCGGTGCGGGCGTGCACGCGCGCCCGCTGCGCGAACGGACCGCCGGGATCGATGCGCGTCACCTTCTCCCAGGCCTCGACGGCTTCGGCGTAGCGGTGCAGCCGCGCGAGCACCACGCCCAGCTGGAACAGCGCCTCCACCTGCTCGGGGTCGAACTTCAGGGCCCGCCGGAACGCTTCGAGGGCCTGCGCGTCGCGCTTGTCGTCCAGCAGCGCCCGTCCCAGCAGGAGCAGCGCCGGCAGGTCGTAGGGGTCCTGCTCAAGCATCTCCGCGAGCCGCACCACGGCCTGGCGCAGCTGCCCCGCGCGCCGCAGCAGGTCGGCCAGCGCGAGCGCCGCCTCGTGGAAGGTGGGGAGCGCATCGAGCGCCCGCTCGTACGCCTGCTGCGCGGCGCTCCACTCTTCTCTCTCTTCGTGTAACCGGCCGAGGTCCACGCACACCTGTACGTAGCCCGGGTCGAGCTCGAGCGCCGCGCGGTACGCGGCGAGCGCGCCCTGCTTGTCGCCGACCTTCATCGCCACGTCACCCTGGAGCTTGTGCAGGTCGGCGCGTCCCGGCGCCCGGGTCTGCGCCTGCTGCAGCGCCGTGAGCGACCCGGCCGCGTCGCCCGCCGCCGCCCGTCCCTTCGCGACCGCCACCAGCGCGTCCACGTGGTCGGGAGCGAGCACGAGCAGCTCCTCCGCCAGCGCGTGCGCTTCCTCGGCGCGGCGGCCGCCGAGGGCGAACAACGCCTTCACCTCGCCGAGGCGCGCTGCGACGCGGTCGGTCTCGAGCGCGCGTGCCTCGCGGTAGCGCTCCAGCGCCTCGCCGTGCAGGCCCCGCTTTGCGAAGATGTCCCCGAGGAGCACGGCCGCATCGGCGCGGCTGGCGCCCCGCTGCACGGCGCGCACTGCCTCCGCCGCCGCGACGTCCATCAACCCCTTGCTCACGTAGTCGCGCGCCAGTGCCAGCGGGTCTTCGGCTGCCTTCCCCGCCGCCGGCTCGGGGGCGGCGGCCGGCGCGAGCTCCTGGAAGATGTTGTCCAGCAGCCGTTGATCGAAATTGAAGTCCTCGCCGATCGTCTCGGTCGTCACGTCGGCCGAAATCTCGGGGGCGATCCCGATCGTGGTCTTCTCGTATTGGAGGTCGATCGTGAGCGCGAATTTCTGCGAGACGTAGTACGGATCGAGCTCCAAGGCGCGCTTGGTGGCACGGAGCGCGCCGTCGAAGTCCCCGAGGTTCGACAGGGTGAAGCTCAGGTTGTAGTGCGCGCCCGCGTGCGCGGGGTCCGCTTCCACTGCCCGCACGAACGCGTTGCGCGCGTCCGGAAAGCGTTTCAGCTCCACCAGCACCAGCCCGACGCCATTCCAGGCCGCGGCGGAGGCGGGCTCGCCCGACAGCACCTGGCGGTACGCCTCGAGCGCCAGCTGGAAGCGGCGCAGCTGGTAGAGGAGCAACGCCAGGTTGAGGCGCGCCGCGCTGAACGCCCCCTGCAGCCGCAGGGCTGTCCGAAACGACTCTACGCCCGCGTCGGACGCGGTCTTGTGCGCCTGCACCACACCGAGGTTGTTCCAGGCGAGCGCGTAGTTCGCATCCACCTCCACCGCCTGCTGGTAGGAGGCCAGCGCGTCGTCGGTGCGGCCCGCCTGGTGCAGCACGACCCCGCGCTCGTTCCACAGCTTGGGTGAGTCCGGGACCTCGCGCAGCAGCGTATCGTACAGCTCGAGCGCCGCCGCGAAGTCATGCTTCAGGAGATGCACCTCCGCCATCGCCTGCAACGTCAGCCGCCGGTCCTCGCCGCGCTCCAGCGCCAGCCGGTACTCCCGCAGCGCCTCGTTGTAGTAGCCCTTCTGCCGGAAGGCGAGCCCGAGGTTGTAGTGCGCCAGCTCGTTGCCTTCCACCACCTGCGGCTCGGGCGCGAGGCGCTGGCGCCGCTCCTGGCTCTTGCGCTCCGCGTTGTAGCGCTCGAGCGAGAGGTTGGTCTGGGCGCGCGCCAGGGGGGGATTGAGCTGGATCGCGCGCTTCGAGGACGCCCGGGCGTCCTGATGCCGACCCAGGTCGCCCAGGACGAAGGCCATCAGGTAGTGGGCGTTGGCATTGTCGGGGTTCAGCGCCACCGCTCGCTCCAGCGCTCCGAGCGCCTCGGCGTTCAGGCCACGATTGTAATAGATCTCGCCCAGATAGAAGTGCACGACGCTCGACTCGGGCTCGAGCTCGACGGCGCGCAGGAACCACTCCGTCGACGCTTCCGGCCGCCCGCGGTTCTTTTCCGCGAGCCCGAGCTGGATGATGGCGGCCACGTCCGTGGGGCGGTGCGCCAGCAGCTGCTCGAACTCGCCGACGGCGTCCTCATGGGCACCGAGGATCGCGTAGGCGCGGCCCAGCTCCCAGCGCGCGTCGCGGTCGTCGGGGGCGCTGCGCAGCCGCTCCCGCAGGTGGGCCACGCGCTGGTCGTAGTAGCCCGTGTCGTGATAGGCGATCTCGAGGTTGCGCTGCGCGACCTGCATCTTCGGGTCGAGCTCGAGCGCGCGGGTGAACTCGGCGATCGCGTCCTCGACCAGTCCCTTCTGGTAATAGAGGACGCCGAGGTTGTTGTGCGCCCCGGCGTCCGAGGGGTCGATCCGGCGGGCGAAGGATCGGAGGACGGCGAGGTCGCGTTCCGAGAGCGCCGGCGCCGTCACGGGTCAGCTCAGGCGGATGGCGTCAAAAATGGCCTTGAGCGACGCCAGATCGGGAAGCAGCAGGAAGTGGCCCCGCAGCTCCTCGGCCGACTCGATGGAGAACTCGGTCTCGACGCAGAACACGAAGTCGCGCTCGTGTCCGAAGTTGAGGTAGGTGGTGGTGAGCACCGCGGCCGACAGGTCCACCACGAGGCTCGGCACCGAGGGGAGGAGCAGCATGCCCAAGAAGTCCGACAGGGCGTTCATGTAGGCGCCCGAGAGAATGTTGCCGGTCTCCTTGAGGCACGACTGCTCGAGCGCGTCGAACGCCGCCGTCGTGCCGATTGGACGGCGCAGCAGCATGTCGCACAACCGCCGCCCCACCGCCTCGGGGAACAAGAGCAGGGTCCGCCCGGTCAGGTCCCCCAGCATGTGCATGAGCACCGCGGCGACCACCTCCTGGGCGTGGCCCAGCAGGTCGGGCACCTCCTCCAGCCGCGCGATGTTGATCTGCGGCACGCTGATCATGATGCGGCGGTTCGTGAGCTGCGACAACGCCGTGGCGGCGTGCCCCGCCCCGATGTTGGCCACCTCGCGCAGCGCGTCGATCTGCAGCTCCTTCAGATCCCGCACGTCCTCCATGCCGCCTCTCCCTTCCGTGAGCCTAGACGAGCCCGCCGGCGTCGAGAATCAACGCCGGGATCCCGTCGCCCATGATGGTCGCTCCGCTGAACACCGGGAGCGTACCCTGCGGCGGGTCGAAGCCCTTCACGACGATCTCCTGCTGGCCCAGCATCCCGTCCACGACGATGCCGCTGCGGCGCTCGCCCATCTCGAGCACGATGATCGGGCAGCGCCGCGGGGCGTCCCCGCTCACACCCAGCATGCGCCGCAGGTGCACGAGCGGGACCACCCGATCGTGCAATACGATGGCTTCGCGTCCCTCCACGAGGGTGGTCGGCTGCACCCCGAATTCCACCGTCTCCGCCACGTACGTCAGCGGCAGCGCGTAGCGCTCCCGGCCCACCCCGGCGATCAGCGCCCGCACGATCGCCAGCGTCACCGGCAGTCGCAGCACGAAGCTCGTCCCCTTCCCCGCCTCCGTACGTATGTCGATCGAGCCGCCCAGCGCGCGGATGCGCGTCACAGCCACGTCGATCCCCACCCCCCGCCCCGAGACGCTGGTCACGGCGTCCGCGGTCGAGAACCCGGGCCGCGCCAGCACTCGCAGCAGCTGGTCGTCCGACAGCGCCTCCGCGTGGGGATCGACCAGCCCCTCGCGTTGCGCCCGCTCCAGGATCCG
>Ga0070698_100001097_pt1 | contig 29781 bp, 14 predicted proteins | sample KBSK1502metaG_FD_65477 | JGI IMG/M metagenome (GOLD analysis project Ga0070698, IMG submission 65477) | Corn, switchgrass and miscanthus rhizosphere microbial communities from Kellogg Biological Station, Michigan, USA - KBS K1-50-2 metaG | ecosystem: Host-associated > Plants > Roots >...
TGACCTCGTTCAAGAAATGGCCAAGAGATCCACGCTCGACGTTGTGACCTTCACAAAAACCTGCGGATTCGTGACTTGTGCAAGGAACTTGGGTTCTCTGTTCGCACGCGCGTTATATAGAGACCAACGCGAGACGACGCGCTGTTAGGGTCAGAGCTCTGGTCAGAGCTCCGAGCTGACCGTGCGCTGGACGGCGGTCGCCTCGGAGATGCGACCCTACCAGTCTGACCTCGGTGAGAAATGCTTTCCTCAGAGATGCGCGCAGCGTCTGTTTAAGAGCCGGCACCATTTTTATTATGGGCGGTCAGAGGACCAGAATGGCAGGTTTATAAAAATGGTGCGGGATGCGCGCCGCTTCCTATAACGCGTGAATTTTGCGGGTTAGCTTGAAGCAATAAGGAGGCTCCGTAGCTGCCATTCGCAACTCGCTCCGTGAACGCGACTATATCCAAGATGTGGTCATGCAAACTATGGAGGGTCCTTCGATGTCCGACGCTCACCACGGCGGGCTTCCATGGCGCAGCGCGCAGCATGCCATAGAGCTGCGCCTCTGAGAGCTCGTCGAGTGCAGAGGTTGCTTCGTCCAGGAAGACGATCGTCGGTTCAGCCAGGAAGATCCGGGCAAAGGCGAGTCGTTGCTGTTCGCCAAGCGACAGGCGTTGTGACCAGTTCTCGACCGTGTCGAGATGAGGCGCTAGCGTGCCGAGCCCTACCTTTTCGAGTACTGCAGTGAGCCGCGCCGTCGGGAAGCGGTGCTCATAGTTCTGCGGATAGAGCAGCGCGCAGGATAGAGTGCCGAGCGGCAGATAGGGCCGTTGCGGTAGAAGCAGTATTCGCCTTTCGCTCAGCTCGATCCTGCCGCGGCCGAAGGGCCAGATCCCTGCGATTGCCCGCATTAACGTGCTCTTGCCCGCACCGGTCGGGCCGACAATCAGCACCGCTTCCCCGGGTGCCGCCGCGAAGTCGACGCCTCGCAATAGCGGCGTGCCGTCCGGTAGATCGAGGTCGACATCCTCGGCGGCAACACCGAGGCCCCCACGTCGAATTTCAATCTGATGCGGCGCACGACTTGATTCATGGATGTCCAGGAGCCGCTCATCGAAACGGCGTAGCCGTTCAGTAACGGCCTGCCAGGCGGCAATGTCGCTATACGAGGTAATGATGAAGGATAGGGAGGTCTGAACGGTCGAAAAGGCATTGACCACCTGCATCAAGCCGCCTAGGCCGATTTGCTTCGCAAAGTAGCGTGGCGCAATAACGACCACAGGAAAGATGACTGCCACTTGGGCGTAGCCCGAAGTAAACCAGGCCAGGCGCTTTTGGCGCTTCATGATCTGCCAAAAGTTTTGGAATACGTTGTGGAACCGCTCGTTGAATACTCCGAGCTCGACCGGCTCACCGCCATATACCGCAACACTCTCCGCATTCTCCCGCAATCGTACCAGGCTGAACCTGAAGTCAGCCTCGAAGCGTTGCCGGTCGAAGTTTAATGATACCAACGGCCGGCCGATTTTAAGAGTGAGCCAAGTGCCAGCGCCGGCATAGAGCAACGCTGCCCAAACCAGATAGGCGGGGATGTGCATTGTTCCCCACTTGCCGAGTGGGATCTCCGCCGGTCCGGAGAGCCGCCAGAGAATAACGAGAAAGGAACCTAAGGAGGCAACCGAGGTAAGAAGGCCGAGCGATAAGCTCAAGACATAAGTGGTGAACTGGTTCAGATCCTCCGAGATGCGTTGGTCGGGGTTGTCAGTCGTAGTCCCTAGCTGCAGCTGATAATAGGCACGGTCAGCGAGCCAGGCGCCGAGGTATTTGCGCGTTAGCCAGCGTCGCCACCGGATCTGCAGCATCTGGCTGAGATAGAGTGCGTAGACCGACATGGCGATCGCAGAAGCGGCTAATACGCAGAAGATGCCGAGCTGGCGGGAGAACTCGCTGCCGTTGAATGCCTGGAGTGCATTGTAGAAAGCGTTGTTCCATTTATTGATCAGGACGCTGACATAGACGTTGCCGAGATTGAGCGCCACCACGGCGAGAAGGAGCCCCCAGGCGGACCATTTCTCCTCGGATGTCCAATACGGCTTGGCAATCCGCCACGCGTCACGCACGATGCTTCGCTTTGTCCTGTCCATCACAGAAATTTCGCGTGAATCGGTATCATTGTTCGAGTACCGCCTTGAGTCTGAATCATATTACCTTCAGCAAATTCTCTAATTACCACCCCTCGGGTGGCCGGATCCTTGCCCTAAAATTACAAAGCAGACAGCTTTTTGCGCTTTAAGGGCGGCACCTTTGGCTTCTCCAGGAACTGGTGGTGGAAGCGCTTAAGCCGCAACGAACAGAAATGAAAATAGTTAGTCGGACGGCTCGGAGGCCGTCCTCCCATTAATAGAAGAACATCCGGCGAAAATGGCCCTTATCGGCGAGCAGCTCGGGATCTGCCGCTACCGTGGGTTACGTATCGCGCGGATCTATTTCGAGTTCCTTGCACAAGTCACAGAGCCGCAGGCATTTGTGGACGATGGCCAGGAGGCGGGAATTGTGGGCAAAGGCGCTCTAGATTAGATTGCTCGCCGAGTCTGAAATGGCGGGAGCAATCGGTTTTCCTCAAAACGGCAGGACAGCTTTGGAGACCGTCTCTCCCGGGTCGCCGGTCTCAAAAAGCGTAGGTGCTCTTCGGAGGGAGCCGGTAAAGAATTCCGAGATAAGCCGCCGAGCACTTTCGTCTATGGGTCGCGGCAGGACAAAACCTAGCCAGGTTCCGGTATGTGCGGCGGCGAGTCCGATATCCCCCGACTTCTTCACCAATTTCAGCGCTGTTTCAAAACCGGCTTTTGGCAGCAGGCGGTTATTTATTTCAGCGCTTCTCGTCGCAGCCTGCAGAATCAACGAGGTATCGCCGGTTTCAATCATCGCGAAAATGTCGCGGTACTCTCTCTCGAAAGGCCTGCGGCTCTGATCCAAATGCCGTAAGGCGTCAGTTTCCACGGATTTCAGAGGTTCAGTATCCCAGGCAAAAATGGAGCATTTGGGAGCGCGTGTGACGAAGCTGTGACTGCCATCAAGCGGGTTAGCGGCAACGATGGATTGGGGTTCGAACAAGTAGTCGGATCGCTCAACTTTGCACATGACTTTGTACAGATCAGTTTTCGAGAGGTCCAGGCCTCGCTGTTTCCTGACTCCGACAAGCGCCGAAGCAACGTCGATGCTGCTTGAACCCAGTCCCTTTCCACGTGGCGGCGATCCATCAATGACAATTCTGTAGTTGCAATCGTGAGCGAAACCGTATGCGTCGGCAAACGCAAGGATAGCTCTTCTGGTTTTAACATGATCCAGCGGCTTTTCTGAATGAATAACAACGGAGAGGACATCCGATCGCTCGACGACCGTGCGTGTTCGGAAAGGTGATTTCGTGACCGCCAGCGAGTAGATGATCGGATCACCCGTTTGATCGACTCCCTGGACCCATTCACCGACCTTTCCGCCGATCCAATATTCGGCGCTTAGTGGATCGAGATTTGGAGCGGCAGTTTGATCTTCAATCGCCATGCGTGCAGGAAACCAGGTACGAAGCATTGTCTTGCGTGAGGATGCTAAGCACACTCAGGGTCCGTAAAGCTGCCGTACGGATAAGGCCGCGGCGCTGGAAGAGAAGTCCCCGCAAGCGGCGGCACGTATCCGAGTCAGATGGTTACCCGTCGTATCGACGACTATTTCTTCGTCGCGAGGGCCACAGTGGTGACGACTGCTGCGAGACCGACCACCACCAGGATCGCGATCGCGATGTCTGCCGCTGCCACATTGACGCCCACTTCGCGAAGCGAGATGTGCTTGTTGGTCTTGGCGATGTCTTCAACGACAAGACTGTTTTCGTTCACCGGATCTTCGGCGCAGGTGGCTACCACAAGCACACCGACGGGGTCGCCCACAGCAGAAGGCATTTTGTATTCCCACTTCGCGACGCAGGCAAGGCCGGGCGCGAGTTCGGCCAGAGTATAAGCCGCGCCGAACGACACCCAGGGGTCTGTGTTGCCGTCGTTCGGGAACGTGCTCCAGAAGGTCTTGGGCAGGTCCGGATAGCCGGCGCCAACCTTCGCCGTGTACCAGGCCCGCACCTTCACAGCGGTGGCCTTCTCCGGTCCTCGATTCATGACCTGCGCATATACTCGGGATGTTACAGATTTGCGGAAATTATCGCTCCCGAACTGCGGGAAGGCTACAATGTCGGCGTCACCCGTTGCCGAGTAATCTACCGTGCTTGCGGGCGTCGCGAAACTGCCGATACCGAGAAACGGGGTGTCGATCTTCACGTCGGCGCCGCTTGTCCATGTGAGCGTATCGCCCGGGCTGAGCGGGTCGGGCGTACTCTTCGGCGTGGGGTCTCGTCCGCTGTCCACGAAGTTGTCGCGAATGTAGAGGTCGACCTTTGGACCGGGTGCAGCTACGTCGACGCTGCGCTCCCAGACTCCGCGCCCCATAGTAGCCGCCCGAAGGAGCCTCTTTTTGCCATGGAACTGCAAATCGGCGATCGTCACGTTCGGCAAACCCTGGTTGTATGCCGCCCAAGTTGCACCAGCATCGGTGGTGCGGAACAGACCCGTGTTGCAGCCGATATAAACAGTTTGCGGATTTGCCGGGTCGATACTGATCGCGTTCACAGGATTGTTGGCGTGCAGGACCTTGATGGTTGGCGTGAAATCGATATCCAGCTGCGCCTTGTAGAGGGAGGTCCATGTACGAGTGCCGCCAACAACATCGGTGAGCCAGATGCGCCCCGTCGGAAAATTGCCGACAACGGCATAGTAGCTCTCCGGCATTCCCAGAGCAACGTAGGCCTTTTTGGTGGCGGGGCCGCCGCCCGCCGGAGGTACGGCAATATCTGCAATGTAGGCCCCGGCAGGCAAACCCGGCAAGGGCGTGACCGTGTAAATGAAGTCGGACTGTTTTGCCAACAGAAAAACGCGGCCGTCGTAGGTGCCTACGTAGATCATCGTATTGTCGTCCGGATTGACGCCGATCGCGGTGATGACCATGCCGTTGTTATCGCCTGTCGTCCAGACTTCCTGGTCAACCGCAGGGCGGACCGCGGTCCACTCGTCGCCGTAATTCTTCGTAATCCAGAGACGGTCCGAACCGAGGTAGAGCGTCTTGTTGTCCTTCGGATCCATCACGAACGGGACGTAGAAAGGTTCTTTGTCCTTGGCGAACGTGTTTCGGATGTGGCTGACGACGTAATCCCAGGAGCCTGGTTTTCCAGTTTTTTCGGAACGCTGGATGGCTTTGATCTTGTCATCCTGAAGGAAAACGTAACTCGAATACCAGCGGTTTTTTTCCACGGGATCGATCGCGCAATAGAAGCCATCTCCAGAGGCGGTTAACGTCCAGGCGGGTTGCCCTTCGTACCGCTGGACGCCGTTGTCCTGAGAGCCTGCCAACAGCAGGTTCGGCTCATCGGCATGCTGCGCGAGCGAATAATATTGAAATGTCTGCAGTCCGCGATTCCGGCTGAAAAAGCTCTCGCCGCCGTCGAACGAGATCCAGACGCCGCCATCGTTGCCGGCCCACACGTGGCGAGGAGTTTTGGGGTCCACTTGGGGGCCAAAGGCCAAGGCGTGCTGGTCGGGATGGATGCCGGGGGAGTCGCCCTTGGAATCGCTGACCTCGTCCCAGTCCTGTCCGCCGTCGATGGAACGCCAGAGCCGCGTTTCGCCAAAGAAGATCGTCTTCGGGTCAGTGGGGTGTGCGGCGAGCAGCAGGTTGTAGTGCCCTTGGCGCATGTCCTTGGCGGGACGTTTCAAGGCAGTCCAGTCGACGCCGTCATTGTCGGACCGGTATAGACCGATAATTTCACCCGTTTTGCTTGCGAAGACCGCGTAGACTGTGGATGGCGTTCCTGGGCAGAGAGTCAGCGAAATTCGGTCAACGTTGGCTACATTGGGAAGATCGGTCGGGCCGCCCCGGGCGAGACGCACGAAACCGGCGGCCCCGGTCTTTTTATAAACGCCGTCGCCTCGCAGAGCAGCGTAGACAATCGCCGAGTCGGGATTTGCTCCGAGATTGAACGCGATATCCGAGACGGACATTCCCAGACTCCCCCACACCAGAAGCTCGTTCCAACTTCCACCGTCGTTGGCTGAAACCTTGAGGCCGCGATTGGTCGCCAGGTAAATCTGATAGCCGCCTGGAGGGCGAGTGTCGATGGCGATATTGGTGATATGCGTGCCGTCCAGTTCAGCGTGGCCTTTCAATTCCCAGCCAACGTTGTGAGTATAGATCATGAGGCCGACACCCGGGAGGGTTTCGCCTGCAGTGTTTCCTTCTCCGGTCGCCACGTAGAGTCGAAGAGGATTCGAAGAATCAAGCATCATCGCGCCAACGCTCAATGTAAGCTGGTCGTCCATGATGGGCTTCCAGTTTCGGCCCTGGTCTTCGGATCGCCAGATACCGCCGGTAGCCGTTCCGACGTAGACGATGCTGGTGTTGGTCTGGTCGACTACGATTGCCGTGCAGCGGCCGGAAACCGCCGCGCTTCCTCTGCCGGTCAGTTGCCCGTTGTACACGCAGGCCGGGCCGGCGGATGTCCAGACATTGGTGCTCACGACTTGGGTTTCTCCTCGGGCGGATTGAGACGGAGCCAGCCCTCACTGCCGACGGGCGGATCGGCGCCCAGGAGCGCGTCCTGCGTTGCGTGGGTAACAGGCCCGGAAGCCCATTCGGTGATGGATAAGCGGTAGTCCCAACTCCAACTTCCGTTCAGTTCCGCGGGAATCGGCATCCGGATGTGGTCAGGATCAATGAGGACCGGGCCGAAGCGGAACGTGGGGGCGATCTTGGCGAGTGCCAGCGCAATCCATTCGCGGCGCAGGCCGACTTCCTTGCGGGGTAGCATCCCCAGTGTGGCATGCACAAGCGTGTGCGGCTCCAGCAACAGCGTGAGGTGAACGTCGTCGCCGGCATGAAGCAGCAGAGTGCCGCTCGTATCTATATAAGGATGCTTTACCGGTGACGCCGAAGTGTCAGCGCCGAATTTATCGTAGTAATCCTGAACGAGATTCACCTGCTGCAGGAAGCCCACTTGAGGGCCGACTTCGCGAGCGAGACCGGCGGCCGCGGCGTCGGAGCAGTATAGACGCGTGTAGTCATCGTTCACGAAATAGCCGAGTACGCCATCCTGCCAGTGCGTCAGTGCGCCGATGCGCGCGGGAATCTGGAAGAGCTTCACGGCATCGGGGTCGATCGGTTCGTTGACTTCAAGCCGCAACACCGCGCGTGCTACGATGATGGGATGGCCGACCAATAGGGAGAGATGCTCATCGCCCTGATGGCCGAATGGATCGACGGTCCAGAGTGTGGAATCGATGACGCGCAGCAAGGATTGCAGCGCAGTTTCGCGCGAAGGCAAACCCGCATCGGCAACACCCCATCTAAGAATGGCATCTCCGATTCCACCGAGGTATTGATTGGGCACGGCGCGCGATACCGTCTGACCGACCGTGGATGGCCGGCCCGGGGCGTCTTCCCAGAGAATGCTACCGTCGTCAGCGGGACGCAGTACCCCAAGGTTGCCGCCATCCTGGCCGAAAAATTCCAGAGCGGCGTCGAGGTGGTTAGGCATCAGATAGCCGCACACGGGGTTCACAAGCGGGTCCTTATCTGTCTCCAGGCGCGCTTCCTTACCGCTTCCCTCCGAATCCATGAAGCGCAGCCAGATCCGAGCGGGAGAAGTGAACCGTGGCGGCAGTGCGAGCAGCTCGGGACGGCCCGTGATATCCAGGGGTTCGCTACGCAAAAGGCTCTTCGGATCGGCGTCGCCGGCAGCAGAGGAGCCCGCCAGGTCGATGAGCTGGCCGAAGCTGTCCACCAGCCGAAGACGCTTGATATGGAGGAAGCCTTGGCGCAGAGGGAAGAACGGCGCCGGTTTGGGGTTGCCGTTAAGACCCGTTGTGCCATCGCCAGGGTACCCGCCGCGGAGCTGCAGATGCAGGGTGCTGAGACTCGACGAGAGCACATCCATGCTTTCCAGCGTAGTGGCGATGTCTTCAAGCGCCGCCCTGTCGGCGTCGGGCAAATCACCGGCGGCAAACTGCATATTCGCTACGGTAAGCAACAGCATCTCCGAGAGAGAAGAAGCGTGTTTTTCCGCGCAGCGAGCTGGAAGTTGCGTTACGCCCGCGGCGGACTGGATCTGTTCGATGGCCTTGCGCACGGCTGAGGCGGCCTGCCTGGCCGCACCATCGTGCAGCGAGCTGCGCCCTTCGAAATGGAGGGCGCCCGCAGGTGGTGAGGGCGGCAGTTTGGGTACGGATTCGTCGTAATCGGTCTCGCCAAGGCTCCAGTCAGAAATGCCGCCTGTCGAAGGAATGAACTCGACACCCCACTCCAGATGCACGGGGCTCCATGGATGATCGGGCAACCCGACAGACACTGGCGCCGGAAGGACGCCGGCAAAGCTCATGTGAGCAGCGACTGGACTGGCGTCAATGCGGGGATCCCGCATCGCGTACCAGGCAGTCTGACTGACCATGGTGCGCTGTACCGCAGCGGCTTTCTGCTGCGCGGTGACCTGCAGACCCTTGGTTGCAGTTTCCACGATATGCACAGAAGCGCCCGGGTCCAGAATGGCGGTCTCACCAAGCAGTTCGTCGCACTCCGGCGGAACGCTGCCGTTTTCAACGCCGCGATCCAGGATGTCTTCGGGGTGGATGGGCGGCATGACGATGTCCCCGTGGATCTCCGAATATTGATGTAGGCACGTTCCAGTGAGCCTGCATTGAAGCGTGCCATCAGCGGCGTGTTTGCCGTCGGAACCGTATTGAAACGAACGGTTGACGCCTTGCAGCAGAATGGCGGGGTCGGTTGGGTGGAAAAAGCGGGGGAGCGACAATTGCATGTCCACCCACTCGCCGGGCACATAAGGATTCTGGAGAGCAGGCGCTATCATCTCGAGCATGGCACCGAGCCCGCCGGCGTTTATTTGGGTTTCCTGTGCAAAACTTTTGGCTTGGAAGGCGACTGCGTCGAGAGGGCCGCTGGCGGCCTTTTGTAGCGGCTTGCTCTTCAGCTGCGAACCCAACGCTTTCGAACCGGCTCGGAGGTTTGATGTGGACTGATATCGTTCGAATACGCCGGGCGCGGGGGCGCCCCCGAGACCTGGCTCAATAGGCGGTTTGCCGGAGGGTGGCTGCCAAACGCGCTCGGTAACCTGGCCGCCCGGCAACGAACCGAAAGCGCTCAGATGCAGAGCGGCATCCAAACGGGCTTGCCCGTCCGCAGCATCCAATTCCGGCAGGATCCCCTGCTGAAACGCTTCAAGAATACGACCCTGCTGTACCGAGCCGGTGGCGTTTGTCACTAAGGTTGCAAGCGCTTCGGCCAGTGTCTCGCCGAACGCGACTTTGACCTTGTCGGCCTGCGGCGGGCCCCCTTCTTCGCCCGAGAGAAGACCTTTTTCATTACCGGGCCAGCCGAGCCCGGGCCAGCCGATGCCGAGCACAGAACCATGATAGAGGGTGTTCTGGGGCCACCAGGCGCCATCGGTGACATAGGGGGGACCGTCAGGGACGCTGCCTGGTTCAGGCTTGATGAACGGCCGCGTGTCGAACGCGAGCGAGGAGCGCGCCTGGGCCTGGGGGGACAGGCCGATGGCGAGACCCGCTTTTCTCACCGCTGCACTGTAGTGGATGCTCTTGCGGACCGCCTCATGAAGTTGGTCATCGGGCAGCGACCATTGGAGCTGATGCATCTTTGCGTCGAAGTCGGCGAGCGAACGGATGTTGGTATCGCCCAACGGGTCAAGCGCCGGATCGGAATACCAGCCGCACACCAGATAGGCGATCGGTCCGGTCGGGACATCGGCAAGATTGTCATAGAAGCCGAGCCGGTTGACGACGTTATCAAAGTAAGCAGACCACGCCATATCACCGTGGCCAAGCGCGGTAATCGGTTTCTTGACACCATCGGGCGGCTTCCCGGGCTCAACCCATTTATCGAGATCGGTGACAACTGGATCCGCGTCGCCGGCCTGCAGAACCCAACCGCGGATGCTGCGATAATTCGAGTGCTGAGGCGAAGGGAAAATGCGCAGCACAAGCCAACGGTCGGGAATCGCAGGAAAAGTCGTTTTCTGATTCTGGTGGGTGCCGGCTGTAAGTGCGTCAGGGAGTGCCCAGTGAAGATAGGCGCCGCGCGGGCGGGTTTGCGCCAGCTCCGAAAACGGCTTCGGCATGAGGTCGCGGACATCTACGACCTTGCCGGGATCCTGGGCTGGCAACTTCATGGCGCACTCGGCCCAAACTCCGCCAGGCTGCCGGACCATGAGCACTTCGAGGTGAATAGGAACGAGCACGCGCGGTGTCCGCGGCAGGAATGGATACCAGGTAGCGATGGTGCGATCAGTGACGCCGTGCGCTATGGCAAGCGACATAGAGGCGTTTGTGCTCATTTGCCAAGCTCCTTATAAGCAGCCTGAATGTCGGCCTGGGTTACGCGAGGCGCGATGGCGACCCCGGCGACGAAGGCGCCCGTGCCGGTGAATTTCGGTTTTCCGCCTTCGCCTGCGAATCGTTGGCGCCAAGGCAGATTTAAAAGCTCGATAGCGAAGGAAGCGCTGCCGGTCTGCGCGGGGAGCGCAGCGTCGGTCTTCAGTTTGCGGCGCAATGCGGCGATTCCCAGCACGCGGCGTTGAACGTTGCGCATGGGGACCGTGATATCGGTCCCGCCGATTGCCTTCGCCGTGCTGTCCCTGCGGAAGACACTGAACACGCCTCCGGATTCGTGGACGCCAAACTGAACGCCGTGATGCGGCTCTTCGCACACGACCATCTCCGGGATGCCCTCGAAGAGCGCGATCAGGACGCCGGTTGACAGGCGCTCGAGTCGCAGCAGCGGGAGTTGCGCATCGGTGGCAGATTTCGAAGCTGGGTCATAGTTTGCCGGCAGGACTTTCGTGTACGCGCGGACATCCATGTGCGGCCATCCACTGACAGCACCCGAACGGAGCACGAACCCGGTGATGGTGTTCGCGGCGCCCAGCCGGGGATTAGCCCGAAGATCGAGAAACGAAATGGTCTGACGCTGCAGATCGCGCACGCCACGCTCGGTGACATCCAGTTGCTGGCGCACGAGCGGGTGGTTGCCTTGGTGGTGGGCCTGTTCGCGTGTTCCGATTTTGCCGACCGAGATAGCGCCGTCCACCAGCCGGTCCGTCCAGGACCGATCGATATAAAAGAATCGGATGGATTCGTCCGGCAGCATGCGCGAATCGGGAACGAGATATTCGAACGGTACGCCAACCAACAGGCGCAGGTGCGCAAGGAAGCTCTCCATGTAGGCCGGCATCCCTGCCTCCGGAGTGGGCGCCGGAACTTGCGATGGCATGGCCATGCGCGCTTGCAGGGTCTGTTTTGAAGTGATCCAGGCTGGTCTCATCGGGCTAACCTCCTCCGCGAATTCTGGCGCCTTGCAGGATGCGGTCGCGGGCCGCGTTCAGCGTCTGGAGGGATGTGCCGTCGGAAGCGACGGCTTCCAGAGTTACGTTGGGACGCTTCGTTTGAGGGATGGCCGGCGCTTCGGCGCCCGGCGTCGCCGGAGTTTGTCCAAGCAGAACCTGGGCTTCGAGCAGCGACCCGAGTCCCCACGCCTCTTTGACGGCTTCGGCGCTCATGCCCGGCGTCTTACTTGCGGTGGTGATGCCATAGCGGTCGGCGATGGGACCCGAGCCTTTCACCATTTCGCCGATCGCGGCCGTGGCCACCACCGGCGTTAGCACAGTGTGCAGCTGCTCTGCGAGCGCCGCCGGCATATCGAGCTTTATCTCCTTTTGAATGGCGATAAGGACACCCGAACGTGCTGCTTGCTGGTAGGATTCGCGTCGCCACCGCATCAGTTCCTGGGCGAGTCTCGCGTCCGCCGCGGCAAGCAACCGCCCCACTTCGAATGCTGAGGCGTAGGAGACATCTTCCACGCCAGTCTCCGGCGTTGCACGGCGAGCCTGGTCGGCACTGTGATAAGGCCCCAGGGGATCGCGCGTCAGTTCGAACGGGACCAGGGGCCCCCGATACCAAGCCGTTTCGTCCGTGCCGGCCCTGTCCTTTAAACTGATCCGCAAGTGCGCAGTGTCGGCGAGCACAGGCTGTCCGTGAGAATCAACTTTGCCCAGGAGACCGACGTCGAGCCCCTGCATATGATCGAAAAACGTACCGTTCCCTTCGGAGGTGAACTGCCAGCTGTGCAACAGCACCAGGCGGGTCTTGGCGATTTGAAGACCGACCACATAAGAATAGGAGGGATGAGGGCTGGCCTCGAGGAAGCGCGGAGCAATCTTATGGGACGGCCCGGCGTCACGCTGGAGGAATTGACCGAATTGGATTCCCGGGACAGGAACCGAGGCGGCGGGGGGATCAGCCGGCACCAGGTCACTGCGCTCTTCGAGGGAAACCAGGCACGCACGGCATTTCGTTCCTGGCGACGGCAGACGATTGCTCATCACGATGGCGAACCAGCCATCGCTGCCTTCTACGCTTAACTCGCGATCATCCTTGTTGACCCAGCGTACGTGGGTAAGCAGCTGCAACTCTTCTTTTGACGGCATGATGGCGTCGACCAGAGACGCGTCGGCTTCCACCGCATCGCACAGGATGTTTTGCGGGCTGCCCAGGCGTTGAAAGACGGCTTTGGGAACGACATTCTCCAGCGGCGCGCCTTGCAACAGGGTATACTCGCCTTCCTCGAAGAGCAGCAGCGCAAGGAACGGCGTAGGATAGCTCGGGGGGAGCCCCTGCCCATCGCTCGGCGCAGGGACGGGCTTCTTGTCGTCGAGCGGCCGCTCCCATGGCAGTGTGCGCCGCTTGATCGCGATTTGCGGCAGCGCCTCGGAAAAGGGTCCGTGCCCGTTGCGAGGCGGAAACACGCCGGCGACCTCGGTGGGGGCGAGCGTGAAACGCGGTCCGACCACATCGAAGAAACGATCGTCGGCGAGCGGCTGCGGCTTGCCCTGTACGGTTACGTCGGTAGAAGCGTGCATGCGGTAAGAGCCCGGCTTAAGAGGTGGCGTCGCGAAATCGAACAGGTACATGCAGCCTTTGGGTGGAGGTGTGAGTGCCATTGTTGCCTTGTTAGGTTTGGGTTTGGACGAACCGGATCCGCACGGACCCTTCCGCTGTCAGTGGACCATCGGGCACAACACGTTCCGGCACGTCGCCGTGTAAGCGGTTGGCCCATTCGATCGCTTTTCCGTGAAGGCCGGCGACGCCGGAAACCTGCCATCCCTTCTTGCTCGCAGCCGAAACGGTGAAGGAGTCTGCGTGAGCGTCACTGAAACCTGCGAGAACGCTGCTGGAATAGGTGCTGTCGTAGAGCAACGCGCGTCGGCGGCCGCCGCCAACCGGGATCGGCGGAGTGACGAACGTGGCGCCCTCGACGGCAAGCGCTAGATCTCCGTCAGCAGCGGCGGTAGGATCCTGGCCATCGAGGAGGATCATCACGACAGTCGTGGAACTCGGAAGCCGCGTTTCAATCCCCTGCTGCCCGAGAGTCGATTGCGACACGCGGACCATAGAATAGCTCGTCTTCAGACCGCGAACGCGGGGCGACGCGTGCCTGGCCAGCCGTATGGTGGCGCCGCGACCCAGCAGGGTAGCCGGCCCGACCTGTGCGAGAAAGTTGCCGGATTGCCAGCCTACGGCCGGCAGTCCTGTGCCGGGCGCGGCATTGGAGCAGACTGCCCCAAAGGCGTTCTCGGCCGGAAACGGTTGTGGCGTGTTACCCAGGCACTGGAACACGACAGTCACGGCTGTGGGCGGGACCGAAATAGGGGCCGATTGTTGGGTCATCTCGCGATCGAAAACGGCGACCCCGCCGCGGTCCAGGGCGACCATCCGATAGGCGCCAGTGCCTGTGACAACGAAACCGCCCCTGAAGCCGTCGGGCAGATCCCAAACGTGTGATGTGCCCGACGGCAGCACAATACCGTCTCGCAGCAGATCAATCGTCGCTTTCTGGAAGGCAGGGAAGTGCCCCGGGCCGGTAGAGGCGCCGATCTCGGGATGATGCAGAGTCGCCGTCGAGATAGCAGCCCCGGTAGGCTGCGGCGCTCGCGGCGCGGAGAGGGTTCGAAGCACCGCGCCGGTGAGCGTCATAGGTACGGGTGGCGTGTGACGGGGAACGCCCTTGGCAGCCTGAACGTTGAACACGGTCGTGCGAATTCGTGCCGGGGCATCGGTAGTGGGTTGCGGACGATGCCGCAGCACCGCACGCAGGCGGGGCTGCCTCATTAAGACCGGAGTCGTATCCGTAACCTGAAACAGCTGGAATGGCGCCGCAAGGCCGACCGGTTCCATGGTGAGCCCGGTCGTGATCGGTGCCACCAAGGGTGGCGCGGAGCGGAAACGCTTCAGCGAGCGCACGGACAGTGGTGCCAGTCCCTGCGGTTCGATTCCGAGGCTGGCCCGCTGCTGTGAGAAGAGATTGTTCCCGGATAGAACGGTCTGGGCCGCGTCCAGCATCTTCGAAGAAGGCACTTTCTCGAGCGATTGTGCTAGAGTCGAGGCTGCGGTCCCGTAGGTGATCAGCAGGTTGCGCAGCGATGCCGTGATGGTGGCGAACGGCAGCGGTTTGGTACGTTCCGGCAGGTCGTCTACCATGAACGAGATCGGAATCAGGGCGCTTTGGCCCTGCAAAACTGCGATACCGTGAATGGTCAACCCGGAGAGCGCGGGCAACGTGCGGGCCGCGGCTTTAACGGCATTTGGATCGGTGAAGCGCCAGGTGGCTTCAGGGAATGGGCTGATCGTCTTCTCAATTACGAAATGCGCGGCGTCGGTTTGAGCTGCCGTGTTCGAGTCGCCGACGAAGATCCTGACATCATGGTTGCTGTCGACGTTAAGCTCGTGCATGGCAGCAAGATCGATCAGCGCGGCATCAGACAACTGTCCGGTGGGCGCCGTTACAAACGTCGAGAAGCTCGACGCCGGCATCCGAGTTTCAGTGACAAATACCCATTCAGCGTTGAGCTGCCATGGTTGCCCGTTGCTTCCCGGACTCGGCTTGGCGCCTGGAGGGTCGGGCGGCAGGAGCCCTTCGGAGACCCGGACGCCAACCACTTTCTTATCGGCGTCGCCCGCGTTGAGGTATTTATCGGCGAAGACGCTGAAATCCTTGATGTAGTTCGGCGGGTCTTGCGGATCCGGGCCGAACGGAACCGTTACGGTAAAGAACAACACCGTAAAGGCAACCGTTCCGTGGAGGGGCGGCCCGATAATATGCAACCCTGCGCCGATCGAAACCTCGATATGGACGTGTCCGCAGATGATGAAACAAACGTCGAAATCCAGCGCGACGCCGATGGACACGCCGATGTTAATGTCGTAGTGGAAGGGATCCCATGAGATAAGGAAGTCGGCGTACGCAATGAACCAAGCGCGAACGGGGCCGAAGTGGGCCGTTGCTTCGAGCCGCCCGCCCGCCATCACGCAGGAGTTCGTCAGCGCGAAATAGGCCTCGCCCTTGATCACGATTGCGTCACTGACACTCCAGTGGAATCCAACACGGGGCACCGATGGGAACTCCGGCGGCTTCTGGAACGCCGGATGATAGCCGCCGACGGTTATCAGGAACTGGCCTTTGGTGAACCAGGTGAAGAACGCGAATCCGCCCGTAAGCTGGCAATCGCGGCTGAGCAGGTACGAGTTGTCCGTCAGTTGAGCCTGGACGCTCAGAATGCCTTCGGCGGTGGAGAAGCGTGCCTTAAGCGCAAGCTCGATACTGGCGATCGCGAGATCTTCGGTCGGCAGGGCCATGCGACTGACCCCGAGCACGCCGATCTCGAATCCTCGATCCAGGGCGACGTAGATGACCGCGACCGACTCAACAAGCACAAAAGACGTAAAACGCACGCCGGCTGCGAACCAATAGCTGCCACGGCGGGCAGGCAGATTCGTCGCGATGGACTTGAGCGCCCCCATCGGATTGTTGGCGAACGAGGAGTCGTCGATAGCGGCGACTAGTAGGAAGTTCGGGACCTGGTTGGGGTCCGTGGGAGGAAGAAGACGCCGGTTGATACCCGCACCGCCTCCCAGCCCGGTGACGAAGAAGAACGGCGGTCCGCCGAGCACGATTGGCAAGGAAACGAAGATGAACAGAGAGGTATAGGACCCTAGTGCGTCCGAAGGACGCGCATAGGCACCCACGGCAGTGAACCCCTTGCCGGCGACCTCCACCATGAGCATGCCGTCGTATTCGACCGGTGGCCCCGGGTTCTTGAGCAGGCCACCAGCGATCTTGACGCCGCTTGAGTCATAGCTGACGGCGAGTCCGCGCAGATCGAGTGACCATTTCTCGGGCGAAGCGAGCGCATTGAGAGGGATTTGCACTCCGAGCTCGTCGGCCTGCACAGTGAGGCCGGAAATCTGAACACTGCCGTCCACGAGGAACGCGGCCGCCGATTTGGCGCCGACGATTTCCAGGCCCACCTGGTCGATGTAAATGGGTCCAAACTTCTTGTGCAAACCGATCCAGATGGCGCCGGTCTGGTTCTGAACCTTGATGTCGAAGACGCCTTTGCGATACAAGGCGAAGAAGTCGATCGCCGGGTTCACCTGTTGCGAATCGCCACCCCCCGAGCCCCCGTCCGACTGCATTAGCCCGGCGGCAACAGGGTTGTCTCCGCCCTTCGCGCCGCCGAGTGCCTGCCCAAGCGGAATACCGAACTGATCAATCTCGATGCCGGCGCCGAAATTGGAAAAGTTGATGGAGGGCGCGAAATCGAGGTCGAAGAAGATGTAACCGCCGAGTTGGCCGGTGCGGAGGAAGGACGTATTGATGACGGGTGATCCGCCTTGTCCCGCGAAGCCGACGCCCAGCCCGACGATGTTGAGCTTGGGCTTGAAATTCAGGCCGGCATCGAACAGGTAGAGAGCGACGCCGGTAGCCGGATCGGTGAAGAACGACGGTTTCGAGAATGTCTCGCCGAAGCGCAGGCTGGCCGTGAGGCTGCCGGCGTTGACATCTTCGTGGCCGGTGAGACGCAGCCCGAGAAACTTGGTGGCGGTGCCGTTCGGCTTTTCGTTGACGAACGAGAGGCTTAGCGTGGGTGTAACCGGGATGTTCGCGTAGGAGGCGAGGGTCGTGGCGAACCCAGTAACTATGCTTGTGAGCGGAGGAAGGGGCGATTTAAGGCTGGTGCCGGTGAGCAGGCCGGCGCCAGCGAGCGCCTGTTGCAGCGTTGGGCCGCCTGTCCAGAGATGCTTGCTCAATTGTCCCGACGCGGCTTGGAACATAGGGTCCGCGGCGATGGGCAGCAGCCACTTCATTGCAAACTGGTCGACCCAGTCGGATTTGGTGATCAGCTGCGGCGGCGACGGCAGCAGTTGGATATCGAAGACGCTGCTAACCGGATCGCCGAGCGGATAGAAATGCGCGCTGAACGCGGAGCCGTTCCACGCCGCTGTAAATTGCGGGGTGGCACCAATGTGCAGCGACGGTTCTAGGTTGAAGCCGACGCCGGCACTGGCGAGAATCCCGCCGGCCGCAGCGCCCGCAGAGAAGCTCAACAGAAGGGGGCCATTGTTGGACTTCAGATTCGCCGCGTTTACCGCGAAGGTGGGGCCGGACCCGTCCCAGCCCAACGTGAATCCGGCAGACCCGCTCAGCGGCGCGCCGAGGTTAAAGGACCAGGTGAGAGTGTTGCCGCCCGCGCTAATGGAACCCGGAATTGGGCCAAGGGAGCTCAGCAGAGTCGCGGCGCGTGAGAGCACCAGGCTGCGATTGGCGATGCCTCCGAGGCCTCCCTGCAGAAGGGCTTTCCAGTTGTCCGATTTCGAAGAGAAATCGGTGCCGTTGTGGAGGTCGAGGGCTTGCCCGAGCTGTAGAACGGCGGTGAGTTCGGCCGACGGCGACAGAGCTCCGGTGAGCGCATCGAGAGCTGTTGGGAGCAGAGCTGCCCCCCCGGCCGCGAGTGCGCCGAGTCCGCTGAAGGTGGGTAGCAGTTGGATCGGTGATAAGCCTGAGGGGGTGACGGTTAACGTGACGCCCGCCTGTGAGATGCCGAATGTGATGACGGCGGCTCCCCAGGTTCCGGGCAAGGTCAGATGCAGCGAGGCAGTGCCGCCCGGAGTCACATGCCGCAGCGAATCGATGCCCAGCGTCGCAGCCAAGTCGAGAATGCCATTCAACCGCGTTATGGTAGTCAGCGTGAAGACCAGCGGGTCGGCCCCGGCCGCGGTGAGCTGCAAATCCCCAGGAAGCGTCAGGCCCGGACCCGGCGGCGCACCGATCGCCGTGGCGATCATCTGGAGCAGCTTGTTGATCTTGGTCGCGTCGAGCGTGGAGCCATTACCCAGCGAACCGGAGCTCGACATCGTTTGGCCCGGGCTGCCGATAAGTTTGTCAATCGGCGCGATGCGGAACACAGGGCCGAGTGAGCCTTCGAGAAGCGACGTGACGGCACTCGATAGCAGAATGCGCGGGATGGCTTTCTCGAGGTTCGTCTTTAGGGCTGAAGCGGAAGGCGGGAGTGGAAGTGGATCGAGCCAAGGCGGGGCGGAGATTGTCACCTGTCCACCGTTGGAGTAGGCGATGGTCGTTGCCGCGACAGTGAAGTCGAGATCGAGTTCGCCTTTGAGCTGCGGCAAGCTGATGCGGGCGTCGAAGGCAAGCTTTGCGGTGCTGCCAAACGCGATCGTGGCGGGCGGCACCACGCGCAGCCCGAGTCGCCAGCCGGCGGTATTGGACAGATAGGCCTGAAGCCCGGAAGTTCCGATGTTCAACACCCACGGCCCGGATGCGGGGCCAGAGATTCCGACAAGCCCGTTCGGCGAGGAAAGGGCGGTCAGGATGCGCGGAACCAGGAATGACGCGGCGTCCACCTGAATCGCTGCAAATGCGTCGGCCGAAAGACTGATTGCCTTCGTTGTATTGTCCTTGACGGCGATTCCGAGCGCCATCAACGGATCGAACAATCCGGAAACTGGCGAGAAGGGTCCGGGCGCAGGGTGATTCATTGCCTGGAACAATTCGCCGAGAAGCTGCGCGACGCATGAATCGGTGATCTGCACAAGCGGCTGCGTCGTCCCGTGCAGCGCTGCCTGGTGCAGGCGGACCACGGGCGCGACGGCGACGCCGCCTGCGTTTGGAGTAAGCGTGGCGCCAAATTCCGCCCAACGCACGCGGGTTTCGGAGCGCGGAACATCTAGGCCGAGGAAGGATGTCGGCGCGCCCGCGACCCAACCATCGGGCGCAGTGACGGTGGTCAGGATCGACACCGGGTGTGCCGGGTGCGCAGGTTGCGGCAAGCCATTCGCCAGCGCGACGCGGAATGCATCCACGCGGCATCGCGCTTCGACATCGATATCGCCCGCGCCTGCGAGCGGAAGATCGAACGCGACGGAGATCGCAAAAGCCAGGTGTGTGGGCGCCGGAATGGCGGCAGCCGCAGCCGTAGTTGCTTGTGCTGCGATGGCGCTGCGGAACGTATGGAACAGATCACCGTTCGGCGCGCCGTCTAACCGGCCGCCGAGGGCGAAGGCCTGCACACCCGCGGTGTCCGTGGTTGCACCTCCGGCGAAACTGCCAACTGGGTAGGGAGCAGGTGTCGGGAGGCCGTTCGGAATTAACGGCGGAGCGAAACCGTCCAGCGCCTGGCAAAGATGCAATACAGCGTCGTTGACGGAACCCGCAGGCAGCGTCGGGGTGAGGCGTTGCACCAGGCGAACGGCGTCAGCGAGCTGGCGATTGACAATCGGGTCGAGCGGCGCACCGAGATGCGGCGTGCCTATAGTGACGAGACCAAGGACTAACGACGGGTTGGCGTGCGTAAACTCGCGCGCCGCCACCCCTGCGGTTGAATGTGCGGCGAGAATCACCTTAACACCGGGTCGAAGCTGCCCAATGCGCGCAACCAGCCGCCCGATCTGCGACGTTAGCGAAGTGAGGTCGCCGGTCCCATCGTCCTGCAGATCAGCGGTGTAGTAGTCGGCTACGGCCGTCACCAGCGAGAGGTCGATGCTCGACGGACTCACGTTCGGGACGCGAAGATCGAATGTTGCGCCGGCATTGGTGCTGCCAGGCTTGCCGGCTTCGGCCTGGGCAAGCAAAAGGTTCCAGACGGTGTGGTCCGAAAACGCTGGGCCAAGCAGCAGCACGGCGCGATCGCCGGGGGCCCATTCGTTGAGCTTCGCAAGGATCTGACTGATCGCCGATGGATCGCTCGGTTGCTTATTATGCGCGCACGTGAGCGGCGTGCCTGCGGTCCACGTGCCGCCGGCCGGAATCTGGGAGCTGAGATGCACGACACCATCGCTTTGTGCGAAATAATCTTCGAGAAGCTCGAGCTCGCCGGGCAACGTATCAACGTCTGTCGCTCCAAGCGCATCGCGAACCAGCGCGGAGAACATGCCGAGGTCACGGGTCGCCTGGAGCACAACATCGAAGTCCCCGGCTGCGCTGATTCTGGCGGGCAGCGGCGCGCACCAGGTTACAGGCGGCCCGGCCGGCTCGAGCCAGGCGAGCAACTCCACCGGGTTGGTTTTGGTGCCCACCAGAGGCAAGCGCCAGGGAGCTTCGTAAATGCCGAAACCCTGGATTGGCGAGTCCGACATTGGCGCCGGGCCGGTTGGCGAATCAGGTAACTGGTCCAGCAGCAGTGCCCGCAGCCAGTCGAGAGTCGGAAGCAGAAATGGCGTCTGCTCCGCCGCGGCAACGCCTACCGCGACGCGTCCCAGCCAATCGCGCAACGCGCCGAGCGGATCCGTAAACAACGAGCCGGGCCCGCTCGGATCGCGTAGCACGGGCCAATCCGGCTGCAGACCGGCCAGGTTGCCGCGAATCCCGAGCAGCACCCCGACGGCAAGGCCGGGCATGTCCGCCCATGAATACAGTGCACGCGCGAGCAGGAGGCGGAGAACGGTTTCGAGTTGCGCGGTCGTGAGGCCGATCGAGGAGCCGGGGTTCGAGATATCAAATGCAACGGCGGTCGGATATTTGATCGACCCAATCGGCGTGGTGACGCCGAACTCCGTGATGGCGATGTTAGTGATGGTGCCTGCCATCTTGAGAGGCGATCCGAGCGTCCAGTCGAGTGTAACGCCGATGGAATCCGCCGAGACGGTCACGTTGGCGAAGGGCGCTCCGGCCGGTACCGGTCCCACCGAGAATTCGGCATGTTGGCCGCCCACAAATGACAAAGCCCCGGTACCCGCACTGGGCAGGTCGAATGCGAGCAACTCCGCGGCCCAGAACGCGTTCCAGGGAGTGCTGGAAGCGGAGAGGCGAATGCCGATGCGGAGCAGTTGCGGATCGGTGGCAACGCCGGAAGTCTGAGCGTTCCATGCCGTGAGCGCGAGGGTGAGTGGACCGGGTGCCCCAAGTGGAACGCTCCACGGGTTCTTGAGAGTGCCCGCTCCCGTGACCGGCGATGCAATGCCAAGTAGGCCGGCAACCTCGGCGAACATGGCGCCCCACGGATGCGTGCCGCTGGCAAGCGAATCGCGATGCACCTTGCCGATTGCAGCCGCGGGATTCGAAACGAGCTTCGCCAAATCGACATGGAACGGAAAAGTGGGATCGGAGGCGGGCGCGGCGATTCCGGCCAGCGCTAGCAAATGACCCGCGGGTCCGGCGCTCCCCAGAGCGGATTTGATCGCGCTCTCGACCAGGGCGGTCGCGGCCGAAACGACACTATCGGCGTTGGTGAGGTCGATGCGATCGTAGTGTGTGCCGTTCAGAGTGACGTTCTCGAGAGCCAGCAACGGTTTCAACGCCGATCCATTCCATTCCACACCGCCGCGGATATCGTCGGCGCTGATGGTGCCCGAGTTTACCAGCGTACCGGCGCCGCCAGGCGACCGAACGACGATGGAAGCTGCCGGAAGGACCGTGGCTCCTCCCGTGCCGCTCAAGGGGATGGCTGCGATCGCCGCAGAGGCTTCAAGACGCGCAGGCGGAGTAGCGCCGGACGGTACCAAAGCCACCTGTACGCCAATGTGCAGTTTCTGCGCCGCCGATTCAATGGTGATCGCGACTTCGGACTTGCCGGCGTCGAGCGCGATGATGCGCACCCGCCAGGGATCGGCGGCGGTGCCACTCCCAGTCACCGGAAGCGAACTGCCGAACAGACCGGCTAAATGCGCCATCCACACCTGCATCTTGCCAGTGCTGAGGATGGTGTTGAGCCAACTCTGCAGCGCGACCGGTCCCTTCAGAAGGTCGGCGAATGGGAACAGGGGGATACCATCCGTGCCCAGGCCGAACAGAGGCATCAGGTGGGCGGCAGTGGCGCCGGCTTCTGTTGCACCGGCGCCGATCTGACGCAGTTTCTCGTGGATGAGACCGAGCAGGACATGCGTCGACTCCGGCCCGAGATTGGAAGGATCGAGCGTAGTGTCGTGCGCACCGCCTCCATCGAGGTTGAGGCCTTCGAGCACGACCACCGCGCTCGCCTTCGGTACAAGTGGCGCGAGTTGAATTTCGAAACGAATCGCCTTCAAACCGATGCCGTTTGCCGCGATGGTCCAGTTTACCGGAACGCGAATACTGACCGAAAGCGGCCCCTGCGCCGATCCGGCTATGGCGGCGGGCGAGGAACCCGAAAAACTGACGATAGGCAGTTTAGCGCGGAGCGAGGCAGGCTCTGCCCCTGAGCCTTGCAGATCCCCTGCGATGCCAAACATGGTGGTCCCGTCGTTGGTCTGCACCGAGCAGTAAAGGTTGCCGGTGGGCGCGCTGCTCAGGAGTGGATGCCACTTCTCGGTTGCAGGCAGTCCCGCGATCGGCCCGGGCGGAAAGAGTTGATCGAGCAGATCAAGAAACGCCGCGCGCTGCGCCGGCTGCTTGAGCATGTCAACGATTTCGGTATCGGGGTGCTGAAACCACGAAGGGTTGAGCGATCCATCCGACGAGAGCAGTCCGATTGCTTTACCAGCGTCAAGGAGTTCAGTTTGGAGGGTTGCGCTCATATTCTTCCTCCTAGTGAGTCTGGGGCGAGGTCCCGCTCCGTACGACGATGGGTTGTCCCGCGACGAACTGCGCGCTGCCGGCGACAGCCGCGATGCCGACGGGCGCTAGATGGAAGCCGGCCGCGACATCATTCAAAAGGCTAAGAAGCGCGGCCCAACAAGCGTCGCGGACCGCCGGTCCCCAGCGGGCGGCCAGCAGGCCGTTGCCGCGGGGCAACTCATCGGTAACCGCCAGCAGACCCAACGGATCGCCAGGACCTCCCACCGCGAATGCAGTAACCAGCGCGGTGCGGCCGGTCTGATCCGTTTCGAGATCGATCGAGACCAGGATAGCGCGTTCCGCAATTTTCACGCGCACGCTATCGAGGTAGACCAAAGCGTCACTGCCGGCGTCGACCCACACCACACGCTGCAGGCGGCCGGTTGCAAACGCGGATCCGCTGAACCCGTCCGCGGGCTTGCCCGCAAGGCGCAGCGACAGCTCGGCGGCCAGTTGGGTTTCGTTGAAAACACCGGGAGCGGGACCGGCGCTAGCCCGCGATGCAACGATATCCCGCTTTTCCGGAGGCTCTTCAGGGTCTTCCATGACACCTTCTCCCGGGCAGTTGCGCCCCGCTATCAGTCGCTACCTCCAGACACGGATTTGGAGCAATCTCTACGTTTACGCGCCGGTACGGCGGCCTTGAAACCGCTTGCTGCCGCAAAAACGTCGGAAGCCAAGTGTCGCTCGCAAAGACGCAAACGACACTACCCTGCACAATCGATACAGCGCAAAAAGGGGCCAAGCCTGTCCTCGCCATTGTTAAAACCTAAACAAAAGTATACCGCGCAGCACCAGGTACGCGGACACCTTCGCCGCGCGCTGTGAATCCCGTACACCAGATCTTACTACCATCCCAAGACCGGCGCTCCACGCGATATTAGATCTAAACCAATTCTACGTACCGCCGCACCACAACCCTGTACTGATGCTTCCTAACTTCCTGTACTGTACTTCGAGCCTATGTTCTTGCGTCTCTGTTTCCTAGTAAAAAAAACCTGACGGTGTGTTAACAAAAAATCGCAAACCCGTCTAGTAAAAGAACTAAATAATTATACTTCAAAGAACCACCCAAGTTCTTTATCCGAATTTCTTTAGCAACTTCCAACAATAAAATCCACAATTATTCTCGATATTTCTTGCGCCGTGGCTGCGCATGTGATAGTCACTGAAAATTTACTGGCCGCACCCCCTTCGTTCGATAGCCTTCTCCGTTCTATGCCTATGTTGTGAGGCATCGCTCGGCTAAGGGTAACCGCCCGAATCGTTGTCGCCAGGCGGACGTGCGTAGACTATTTTGCCGTTACACAGCGTTTTATAAGTAGGAGCCTTTATCGCCATCCGGCTGTCCATAGTTTACAAGTAAACAGAAGAAAAGTGAAACAAGAGTTCGTTTTCGCGGCGCTGGCCGATGAAGGAAGGTCTTTTTGACGTGAGTCGCCTCGGCATATTTAGAGTGACAATTGTTATACATGATATCGACGGCCTCTTGACGCATCGATTCGTCGAAATTCGCAAAGAGACATTCCTTGTCGTCGTGCTCTTTGGAAGGGATTGCGCCTTGCTTCGGAATGAAGACGCGGGCATGAATCGTACTCGTCTTTTACAACTACCTGCTTGTTGATGAGAGAATTGCATAAGTGGTCTCTACCATGACAACTGGGCGCGCCGAATGGAATCTCGGCAGAAGCCGATAAGTTTCGTGACTACGATGTCGACGATCCGAAGTTCTGGTGTAGGTAGCTGCGTGCGTAGTCGGATATGGCACACATGGGTTTAAGTCAAAGGCCAGACGGCTCCGAGCAAAAGATAGGTTATGGATTGGATTGAACGCGTTTTTCATGTTTCCCCGGATGCAGGAAATGGTTCGCTTGAATTGCTATTCCTCCTCTTGCCGTTGGCGGCGTTCTTTATCGGTTCCGTGTCGGTGCTGTGGTTTTGGCAACGTCGTAAAAAAGATAGGGTGATCAAAAGAAAAAGGGAAAGATGATAGAGCGTTTGGCTGAAATTCAGGAGGCGATTGAAAAACTTGGACCGGAAGAACGGGCTGAACTGTGGGCTTGGTTTCAAGAATCCAAGGAAACCGATGAACTAATCGCAGCGGTCGATGAAGGCATTCAAGCAGCCGAGGAGGGCAGAGTTTTCAGTCTCGAGGAAATAAAGACGCAAATGCAGTCGTGGATTACAAAGTAGTCCTGACTGAACCAGCTCGCGACGACCTTCGTCAAATCGTCGCTTTTATCGGTCAGACGATCCTCACGCAGCGGTCAGTGGCACGGCGCTCGAGGAACCCCGCTTTTTTAAGGCCAAGTTGGATCATGAATCGCGGTCGAGGTTCAATCCGCGACCGGCTCAGATGAGGATTGACCATGCTCCAAGCCTTTGTCTGCGCCTGATCCCGGAACAACTTCCATTGACACTCAAGGCGTTCTATGATCGGATGAAAGGCGGTTTTTTGAAACTTTGAAGAGATACCAGTGGATTTATGGAAGACCGTGAAAACCGGTCACAGTTGCGCTGCGGTATCAAGTTACGATTCTCTGCCTGCTGAGATCCAGCGGGGCGGGGCCAATCGGCTCAAAAAGTCGGTGAAGGCTGGAGAAAAGGTGCTCTCCTGCGGGAGAGCGTAAACTTGGAGTCCGAATACTTGGCCACTGGTCTGTCACTGCGCGCCCTTGAGCGGCTGCGAGAAAGCTTCATCGCAAAAGTGAAGAGTGAACATAATGAGAAACGAGTTGGAAAATGCTGGCCCGAACCAAGTTGCGGAACTTCTAACGGTCAAGCTCGATAGTTCCGCTCAGGCGAGGGTGTCGGAAAGCGTTTCCGGGAGGATTCGCTCTCTCGCCCTTGAGTCAATGAATCGGAAGACCAAGCCTCCCGGTTCGCTTGGGATGCTCGAAAATCTCGCGATTCGCGTCGCTGGATTGCAACGGACAATCAAGCCAAGTCTGAGACGAAAACGAATCTGCGTCTACGCAGGCAGCCATGGCGTATGTGAGGAGAATGTTAGCGCTTACCCGAGCGAGGTAACAAGACAGATGGTCTTGAATTTCATGGGCGGGGGAGCGGCGATCAACGTTCTGGCGCGCCACGGGCAAATCGATGTCCATGTTATCGATGCTGGCGTGGCCGCGGTCTGGCCGCAAGACTTGCTGCGGAATCCTAAATTTTTCTTTCGCTCGGTTCGACAAGGAACAGCGAATTTTGTGCGCGAACCCGCGATGAGTCAGGTCGAATGCAACCAGGCCATTGAAGCCGGACGCGACCAGACCCGAATCGCTGTCGCAGATCAAATTGATTTGATCGGCATCGGCGAGATGGGAATCGGCAATACGACTGCAGCCTCTGTTCTTCTCGCCGCTTTATGTGGGATTCCCCCGCAGGATGTTACGGGTCAGGGTACCGGAATTGGAGATGAAGTGCTCCGACACAAGATTGAGGTGGTTCGCGCCGCGCTGCACATATATAGCCCGCTCGCAACTGAACCGGCAGGCCTTTACTGGCTGCGAATGATCGGCGGATTTGAGATCGCGGCGATGACAGGAACCATCCTGGAAGCCGCCCACGCCGGTTTGCCGGTTGTCGTTGACGGTTTCATCGCGACTGCGGCGGCAGCCGCTGCTTTCAATATCGATTCGAACAGCAGGGAAGTCTGTTTCTTCAGTCATCGTTCAGAAGAACGAGGGCATAGGCGGGCGCTGGAGCTACTCGGGGTCGAACCGCTGCTCGATCTGAAGATGCGGTTGGGAGAAGGGACTGGCGCCGCCCTGGCAATGCCGATTCTGGAAGCTTCCGCAAGGATTTTGTCCGAAATGGCTACCTTCGAGTCGGCTGGAATTTCACGCGCTATTGAGGAAGAAGAGAAGGTCGGATGACTGGGAAGACATTGGCGGCTGAGATTAGGCATCAGATGAACAGGTTTCTCGGTGCTGTGGTTTTTCTGACAAGAATCCCGGTTGGAAACCTTTACATTTTCCGGGCTGAGGAACTGCCCCGTTCGGCAGTCTATTTTCCGGTAGTTGGTTCGCTGATCGGGTTTTTGGCCGGGGCAGTGCTTTTTTGCATCCAACCAGTTTTGCCGGCGATTGTTGCGGTTCTGTTGTGCATGTTGACGACCGTTTTAGTGACCGGCGCCTTGCATGAAGATGGTTTGGCAGATGCAGTTGACGGCTGCGCAGGTGGCAGCACGCCAGGACAACGGCTTGCGATAATGAAAGGGAGTACGGTGGGCGTTTACGGAGCGATTGCGCTTTGGTTTTCGCTTACGGCGAAGTTATTGCTGCTAGGTTCCTTGCTTGAGAAGGGAACGATGGTCGCCTTCTGCGCCCTCATCGTGGCAAACGGAATGGGCCGTGCCGGCACGGTAGCGCTTTTGTTTACTTGTCCGTATGTCCGTGAAGGAGAATCTAAAGCGAGCGCTTTCGCGAATAGTATAACTCTTGGAGAATTTGTTGTATCACTCCTGCCGCCGGTCTTTTTGGCCTTCCTTTTTCTGGGGCGCGACGGTCTCGCCTGCGTTTGTGGCGCTGCGGCAGCGGTCTGGGCAGCTGCTGTTTTTTTTCGGAGGATGATTGGAGGAATTACCGGCGACTGCCTCGGTGCCACCAATCAGCTTATCGAACTTCTTTGCTACTTGTTACTGGCAGGGCGATTCCCGCCTATCATTAGAATCCTTGAAAAGCAAAACTGATTGCAGATGAGTCAAGTTTTTTTCTGTATCCGCCCATTAATCAAGAGCGAGGCCGCTTCGCCCAATCGACGCTGCTCCCAACGCGACCTTGAGATCCTTACGTCTCGCCGGTCTGAGGCGCGGCCTCGCTAGATAGAATGCGATGAGACTCATTTTCATGCGCCATCCAGCCGTCGAATTTGCAACGCTGCGTTGCATTGGACAGACAGATGTCGACTTGTCGACGGCGGGCAAATCATCCTTGAATTCGCTTGCCGAGCAACCATGTCGGCTGCTTCCCGATCAAGTCCTTTCCAGTGATTTAAAACGATGCAGGCTTCTTGCCGAGCAGATTGCCGATCGACTTCGAATCACGCCTGTTTTCGACCCGATTTGGCGAGAAATAGATTTCGGTTGTCGGGAAAATCGGACATGGGATGCGATTCAGCGCGAAGAAGCCGAAGCGTTCTCGGAGTGGGTCGCCGATTTCGTGACAACACCTGCGCCCGGCGGCGAGTCATTCTTGCAACTGCAGAAACGCGCCTTGACCGCGATATCGAAAATCGACCCGATCAGCTCCAACGTTCTTATCGTGACTCATGCGGGAATCATCCGTGCGGCATATTCGGCGTTTGCGAACCTGTCGCTTTCACGAGCGTTCGATTACAACATCCCATACGGCGGAATGCTCCACCTCAGAAAGGACGGCCCGTGTTTCTGCAAATGTTGAAAATTGATTTCTCTCAAGAACCGCGACGGCTCAGCGGAGGCTTCGCCCTACCGACGACGCTTTGCTGGCCTAAGATCGGTAGGGCGAGCCTCCTGGCGAGCCACATTCCGGCTAAGGCCCGTCCTTTCAGCAAATGTTGAAAATTGAGACATGACCCCGTCCTCTCTTCGATTCATATTGGGCGCAAGCCGCAGCGGGAAGAGCCATTATGCCGAAAGGCTTGCGGCTGCTTCCGGACTTCCAGTCAGGTACTTAGCTACCTACGCAACTGAGGTCGCCGACGAAGAGATGCGGCACCGAATTGCTCTTCACCGAAAACGGCGACCGCGTCATTGGCAAACGGTTGAGAATCGCTTTGACCTGCGGAACCAGATCGTGGAGAGCGAAGAATCTCTGCTTCTGGTGGACAGCGTCACGCTCTGGCTTTCGTACCACCTCACGCGGCGGCGCCCCACGGAATCGATTCTGGCCGAACTTCAGGAAGCATTAGACGTAGCGCTTGAATTGCGGCGACCCGTGATTTTGGTAGGTGACGAAGTCGGAGGGGGACTCGTGCCGCCAACAGTCGAGGGAAGAGTCTTTTGCGATTTGTCAGGTTGCGCAAATCAGCTCATGGCGCGCTGTGCTACAAACGTTGAGCTCGTTGTGGCTGGGTTGCCACTGGCTTTGAAAGGAAGCTAACGGTGTCTCAGGCATTTCACGGAGGCAGGTTGCTGGATGCGGAACGCGAATTTGGTTTGCCGCGCGACCAGTTCATCGACTTCAGCTCAAATCTAAATGTCTTTGCTCCTTTTGTTTCAGCGCTTGAGTGGGAATCTTGGGCAGCACAAATCAGCCGTTATCCGGAAACCGATTCGGAGGCGCTGCGCTATCGGGTTGCAGCATTTTACCGAGTCGGCGTTGAACACGTTCTACCGACATCCGGAGCCACCGAAGCTCTCTATCTTGCCGCCCGTTTGTTTGACGGTTGCCAGGTGGCAATCATTGAACCCGGCTTCAGCGATTACAGTAGATCATTCGATGCGGTGGATTGTGAACGCAGGCATTTCACCTTGCCTCGGACCCTGTGGTTTGAGCCGATCGAAGAATGGGCTCATTTACTGGAGCCGTTTGATGTTGTCGTCATTGGAAATCCGAATAACCCAACGGGATCATTCCAGCGTAGAGCCGGCTTCATCCGCTTGTTTGGGAAAGGATGGCAACGCCCCAAGAGCTGGATCATTGACGAAGCATTCCTCGAATTCGTTGAGGACTCTGAAAACGAGACCCTTCTTTCGGTGGTTGAAGAGTTTCCTTCGCTCATCATTGTCAGGTCTCTAACGAAGAGCTGGCGTATCCCTGGATTGCGCCTTGGTTTTCTCGCGACAGCCGGATCGATGGATCGACTGCGCCGTATGCA
>Ga0070698_100001099_pt1 | contig 29762 bp, 23 predicted proteins | sample KBSK1502metaG_FD_65477 | JGI IMG/M metagenome (GOLD analysis project Ga0070698, IMG submission 65477) | Corn, switchgrass and miscanthus rhizosphere microbial communities from Kellogg Biological Station, Michigan, USA - KBS K1-50-2 metaG | ecosystem: Host-associated > Plants > Roots >...
CCGGCTGGGGCCGGGCGGACCGGGGCCGGGCGAGCTGGGGCCGGGCGGACGAGTGCCGGGCGAACTGGGGCCCGGTGAGCTAGAGCCCGACGACCTGGCCGCTGGCGAGCTGGTGCCATACCCGGCTGCGCGGCGCCGGCGGTCGCCGGTCATCGCGGCGGCCGCCGGCGTCGTCATCCTCGCCATCACCGGCGCGACCTTGTTAGTGCTGCGTGGCGGCGCGGCCTCCTATTCCGGGCACGCCGGTCACGCGTTACCGTCCGCCGGGACAAGCCCGGCCAGCGCAGGTAACCTGGGCAGCGCAAATGGCCCGGGCAGCGCAACTGACCCGGGCGGCGCAACTAGCCCGGGCAGCGCAACTAGCCCGGGCAGCGCAACTAGCCCGGCCAGCGCAACTGACCCGGGCGGCACCAGTAATCCGAGCAGGCCAAGCAGCCAGAGCACTCCTACCAGCCCCGGCAGGCCGGCCAGCCACGCGCGTCCGGCCGGGCCTGCCGCCACGGTCAGGGCGTACATCGCCGCGATCAACGGGCACCACTATCGCCGGGCTTGGCATCTCGGCGGGCGGAACAGTTCTCCCACCTACGCGGCCTTCACGCAAGGATTCAGCACCACGGCCAGAGACACCCTGATCATCCTGTCGGTCAACGGCAACGTCGTGACCGCCCGGCTGGTCGCCGTGCAAACCGACGGCAGCATCAAGACCTACCAGGGTACGTACGCCGTCGAGGATGGCGTCATTACCAAGTCGGAGATCGCCAGGATCGGCTGAGTTCAGCGGTTCCCGGCATCAGATCGCCGCGCCGCGGGCGGCCGGCAAAGGACAGGCCAGGATTTACGCGGCCCGCGTGGCGGGCGACCGGCCACCAGGCATCCGTAAATAAATCATCGTGAAGCACACCTCAGCGCAAGGCCCAGGGCCGTGCTGGCATGAGCACGAGCCGCCGGCCGTCGAGCCGGTATCCGCGATGGCCAGCTAGCCTTGGTATCCGCGGTTGCCCGTTGCCCGAACCTGTCGCCGCTGCCGCCGGAGTGTCACGCCACCATGTCCTCGCCGCGCAGTCCGCTCCTCGATCTGCTCGGCCGGTACCGCGGTGAGGGCGAGGCCGAGGCGGCAGATGTCGCCCGGCTGCGCGGGCTGGCGGAGACGGCGGGCGACCCGTGGCTGCGCTCAACTCCGCTGCACGTGACCGCGTCGGCGCTGGTCGTGCACCCGGGCAGCGGCCGGATGCTGCTGCGCTGGCATCAGCGGCAGCAGGCATGGCTGCAGGTCGGCGGGCATGCCGATCCGGGAGAGAGCGATCCGCTTGCCGTCGCACTGCGGGAGGCCGGCGAGGAGACCGGGCTATCTGACCTGGTGCCGTGGCCGGACGCGCGGGTCCGGCAGGTGGTGATCGTGCCCGTTCCCGCTGGCGGCCTGGAGCCCGCGCACGAGCATGCCGACGTGCGGTTCGTGCTGGCTACCGAGAACCCGGGCGCGGCGCGGGCGGAAAGCCCGGGCGCGCCGCTGCGCTGGCTGACGCCGCGCGAGGCGCACGAGGCGACGTCCGAGGTCAATCTCCGGGAGTTGCTGGCCCGGGTGCAGCGGCTGCTCGCGGACTGATCCGTCGCTGCCGCGGCGGTGGCCCGGGCCGCCCTGGCAGACTGACGGGACAGCATCCGGCGGCGACGCATTCGCGGTGGCGGCGCTGCCGTCCGACAATGGGCTCGTGATCGAGGTAGCACCCGGCCGGTTCGAAGAAATGGTCATCATGGCGCTGGACGACTTGCCTGATGATCTCGGCAAGCTGATGCGCAACGTGGCGGTCACCGTCGAGCATGACGCGGGTCCTCCTGGGCTGCTCGGGCTCTACCAGGGAGTGCCGCTGACGAGCCGCACTACGTACTATGCGGGCGTGCTTCCGGACCGGATCACTATCTACCGCCGAGCGATCTGCGCGGTCTGCCGCACCGAGGCAGAGGTCGCCGACCAGGTGCGCCGTACCGTCGTGCACGAGGTCGCCCATCATTTCGGCATCGACGACGACCGGCTCAGCGAACTCGGCTGGTAAGACCTCAGCGGCCCGCCTGGGTGACCCCGGCCGCTAGCCGCGGCTGAGCCACCGCCGGCGGCTGACTCGGGGCTGCCGGCCGCGGCTGAGCCACCGTCGGCGGCTAACTCGGGGCTGCGCCAAATGGTTTCCGGCGCCATCAGCCCGAGCCAGGCCGCTAGCACGAGTACGCCCGCGGCCAGCACGAACGCGGCGCCGTAGGAGACCGTGTCGACCAGGAAGCCGGCCACCACGGGGCCGGTGACCGTGCCGATGTCGCCGGCCATCTGGAAGGACGCGACCACCGTCCCGCCCTTGCCGCCGATGATGTCGCCGATGATCGCCGCGGGCGCCACGTCGAGCAGGCCGGAGCCCAGGCCGAAGGTGGCCAGGGCGGCCAGGTATCCGCCGAGCCCGGGCAGCAGCGCCAGCATGATCATCCCGCTGGCCGATATCAGGCAGCCAGCCAGGATGACCGGCCGCCGGCCGAGCGTGTCGGCCGCCCGCCCAGCGGGCAGCAACGTCGCGGCGTTCACGGCGGCGACAACGACGAACCCGATGCCCGTCCAGACCGCCGACCGGTGCAGGACATCGCGGACGAAGAGCGGGACGATGGCGCTGCGCACGCCGATTGCGGCGAAGCTGTCCGCGAGGTTCGCGGACGCCGCGGCGCGGTAGGCCCGGCTGCGCAGCGCGCGGGCTACCTCAGCGAACCGCGGCGTCGTCCCCCGATTCCTGGTGCGAGCCCGGGTGGGTGCGTCGCGCAGCGCGGCAGCGGCGATGACCGCGGGAACGATCAGCATGCCGCCGTAGATGAAAAACGGCGCCCGCAGGGACCAAGCGGCGATCAGCCCGCCGATCGCCGGGCCGCTGATCCCGCCGATCAGGAACCCGCCGGAATACAGGCCGCTGGCGCGGCCCCGCTGCTCGCCGGGAACGCTGCCAAGCAGCAGAGTCTGGGCGCTGACGCTGAACATCGCCGAGCCAAGCCCGCCCACCCCGCGCAGCGCGATGAGCTGCGTGAACGACTCAGAGAATCCGGCAAGAACGCTGCTCACCGCGACGATGCCGATGCCGGCCGACATCACCCGGTACTCGCCGAACCGGTCCACCAGGCGGCCAGAAGGCAGCGCCCCGGCCACGCGCAGCAAGGCGAACGCGCTGATCACGCTCGCCGCGGTGGCGGTGCTCACGCCGAAGTGACGGGCGAACGCCGGGATGCCCGGGGCCACGATCCCGAACCCGAGCGCGACCGTGAACGAGACCCAGGTGAGGATTGCCACCTCGCGCGGCAGGTCACGGAACGGTCCGCGATGGGCGAGGGACACGAAGGGCAGTCTGCCAGCCGGGCCCGCGAGCCTTGCGGCTCGTCCCCTGGCTCAGGGCAACACCGGCCTGGCCCAGGGCAACACCGGCCTGGCTCGGGGCAACACCGGCCTGGCCCAGGGCAACACCGGCCTGGCCCAGGGCAACACCGGCCTTGCCCAGGGCGACACCGGATTGCTGCGCTGGCGCGCGGCCATGCGAAGCGTCAGCGCGACACCTGGATGCGGACAATTGCGGCAGGTACCGCCCCGATGGGGGTGTGCGCTGGGAGCTGGACCAACGTGATGTCAATGGCGCTTGCGCCGGCTTCGAATCTTGGCTTCTGCCGCGCGCTGAACACGACCCGGAACGTGAAGCTGGCCCTGGCCGCTGGCTTCAATGTGAACCCGGGCTGCTGGACCACACGGAGGAAACGCGTGCCGCTGCCCTCCCGGTTGTAGGTGACGCGGCGCCAGATCCCGGTGCCTGGTTCCCGCTCGCGCAGGGTGCCTTCCGGGGCAAGCGAGAGCGGTGTGTTGGTGCAAGCACAGTGACCCATCGAGATAACCGGGGTGATGTCCCGATAGGCGCGGCTCCCCGGGTTCTGGAGGCTGACCGTGAACGTCAGCGCGCGACCACCTGGTGCAAGTCGGCGCCGGGCCGGCAGCCCCGTGATGCTCAGCGCGATTGGCGCGGACGAGGCAGCCGGCGTCGGCGGCGTAGTCGTGGACGCGGAGGAGGAGGATGGCGATGATGGGGATGAAGAGGATCCCGAGCACCCACCGAGCATCAGGGTTGCGAGGCTGGCGGCAGCAATGGCGACGCTGACGCCGCGACGGGCTGGCATAGGACCCTCCGGACACGAGCTGATCGGCGCATCGTAGCGCTCGCATCCGTGATTTGGGACTTGTGCAGGCAGATACCTGCCTGCACTGCCAGTGGCCGAGTTGCGGTGGAACTGCCGGGCGCCGTGGCCGCTGGCGCCGGCCCGGGCGGCCTGGAGGCCCCGCGCGACCTGGCCGCCAGGGCTGCCAACCGACTCCTCCCGGGACCCGGAAGCCCTGACGTGCCTCCGGATGCTGCGCCCGGCCGAGGTCCCTTTTTCGGGTTGGGGAACAGGGCATGGACCAGGGAACAGGGCATAGGGTCTCTTAAGGCCATACGCTGGGCTTGAGCACAGAAGTGATCGTCACGGCACCACGTGATACACGGCAATCGATCGCATCACGGAAAAGTGGCCCAGAGCCGCGTGTCACACGTTGGTGGTCAGGTAAAAAGTCGCCTCCGTCGGATGTCAACCTTCGTGGTCATCTGCGCGTCCTTACTATGTTAGAGGGGCTTTGCCCCTTATTTGCTTAACAGGGCGACTGGGCTACGCGCTCCCGTGGTAGGGGATGCCGGGGCACAAGCCGGGGGGGTGGGTGACGGTGGCGCCGAGCGTTGAAGTCCAGGCAACGGCCGGGCTAATGCAGGGCCTGAGGGAGACGTGTCATGACATGCGGCAGCCGATCGCCAGCATGTTCGCACTGGCGGCGGCCGCGCTGGCCGAGCCCGGACTGCCGCAGGCTGCGCGTGCGCGCCTGGAACTGATCATTGAGCAGGCGGAGTGGCTGGCAGACCTGATCCGGCACTCGCTGCATACTGCCGCGCCGGGCGCGCAGGCTGTCTGCCAGACCGACCTGCTGCGGGTCGTTCGCGAGGCAGTCGCTGCCGAGTGCCTGACCTGGACTGGGCAAATGAGGATAGTGAGCCTGGCCGAGGCGGTATTCACTCCCGTCCACCCTGTGGTGCTTCGTTGCATGGTCGCGAACCTGCTGAGCAATGCGACACGCGCGGCAGGGCCGTCCGGCACGGTGACCGTTGAGGTCGGCTATCAGCAGAACTCGGCGCTGCTCGCGGTCGAGGACACTGGCCCAGGATTCGGAAAGATCCCGAGCGGCCTCGGGCTTGGCCTGGCCGCTGTGTCCAGAAACGCCGTCAGTTACGGCGGCAGGCTTGAACACGGCAGCGGTACTAGCGGTGGGGCACGCGTCAGCCTTTGCTTGCCGCCCGCGCTGGGCCAGACGGGGGCGGGCGGCGCTGACAGCAAGTTCCGCGGGATGCTGAGCACCGCCTGAGATGAGACGTACAGGTAGTCAAGCCGATGGCGGTCCCGCGAGCGGGAGGTAAGCCGCCGGCTCGTTGGCCTTACCGAGGCGGCTGAGACTAAGCACCGGGCCAGCCGCACGGTGATCAGAGTGCCCAGCCCAGGTGCGGATGGCGCGGCCAGTGTGATGCAAGCTACGCGTGCTGTGGCAGTCGTGACGGCGATGATCTCGGCTGTGGCAACCGTCGCGTTTGCGCTGCTGCCGCAGCTTCACCTGGAATACCAGTGGCCGGCGGTGCGTCTTGCGCTCGAGACGTCGGGGTCGCTGATCGCGCTGGTCGCCGCGTTCCTCGTTTTTGGCAGGCTGCTGCGGCGCACTTACCTGAACGAACTGCTGCTGGCGTGTGCGCTCGCGGTGCTCGCGCTCTCCAACCTGTTCTTCGTGACAGTGCCGACGGTGGCCGGGTGGGCACCAGATGACCTGACAGTCTGGGCCGCGCCCTTCGCCCGCTCGCTTGGCGCCGTGCTGTTCGCTCTTGCAGCGTTCGTTCCGCACCTTCGGCTACGGCAGTCGGGACAGGTGCTGGCGCTGGCAGCTGTTGGCGTGATTACGACGCTTGGGCTCGCCACCATCTTTGTTCATGCGTTCGCCCAGCGCTGGCCGCCGGCCTACGCCGCCACCGTCACGCCGGAGTCGGCGGCGCAGCCTGCCCTTCACGCGCATCCGGCGCTCTTCGCGTTTGAGATCCTTGTCGCAGTGCTTTACAGCTTGGCGGCAGTTGGGTTCATCAACCGCTTCAGGCGGTTCGGCGATGAGTTCTTCGGCTGGCTCGCGATTGCCGCAATCCTGGCGGTGGTCTCACACGTGAATTACTCCCTGTTCCCATCTTTGTATTCCCAGTCCGTGCTTTACACTGGGGATGTTTTCCGCTTCACCTTCTACGTTGCCCTCCTGGTTGGCTGTATGCGGGAGATCTGGTCGTACTGGACGGCGCTTTCGGAGGCAGCGGTGCTGGAGGACCGTCGGCGCATCGCACGTGACCTGCATGACGGGGTGGCCCAGGAGTTGGCCTACATTTCCCGCAATCTTGATTCCGTCGCGGCACAGACGGACTCTGACGTTATGGAGCGCTTGCGGTTGGCGGTCGAGCGGGCGCAGCTCGAGTCGCGGCGGGCGATCCATGCACTCGCTCCGCCCAGGAACCAGGCCGTTGAGCTTGCGCTAGCGGAAGCGGCGGTCGAGATCGCTGAACGATTCCGCGTGGAACTAGAACTCGATCTCGTCCCCGGCGTTCGGCTGTCGCCCACCCGCGCCGAGGCGCTCGTGCGGATCGCCTGTGAAGCCCTCACCAACGCCGCCCGCCATAGCGGTGCCAGCAGAGTGACGCTCCGCCTGGAGCGCGACGGTTCTCTCATACGGCTGCGAGTCGCCGACAGGGGATGCGGCTTCGACACTACGGTTCCGGTCGGCGGCTTTGGGCTCATCTCGATGCGTGAGCGCGCCCGCACGGTCGGAGGTGAGCTGCGCATCTGCTCCACCCCGGGCCGGGGAAGCGAAGTGGAGGTCGCTGTTTGAGCGATATGACGGAGTCGCTGCGTGTGCTGATCGCCGATGACCACGCTCCGACCCGCGATGACGTGCGGCGGGCACTCGAGGGTGACGAGCGATTCGAGGTCTGTGCGGTGGTGGCAGATGCCGTCGAGGCAGTGCAGGCCGCCGTTCGCGAGCGGCCCGATGTCTGCCTCCTCGACATCCGGATGCCTGGCAGTGGTCTCGCCGCAGCGTGGGAAATCGCCGCGCGGCGGCCGCAGGCGAAGATCGTGATGCTGACCGTATCTGACGACGACACCGCTCTATTCGCCGCGCTGCGGGCCGGTGCTCATGGGTATCTGCTGAAGACGATGGACCTAAGGCGGCTGCCGAGCGCGCTGCACGGCGTCTGCTCTGGAGAAGCGGCCATGCCGCGCGCCCTGGTCGCGCGTGTCCTGGAGCGGTTTCACGGGCGAGAGCCGCGCCGCAGGCCGTTCGTCGCCAATGAGGCTGCCGGACAGCGGCTGACGAGCCGCGAGTGGGAGGTGCTTGAGCTGCTTACGCGGGAGCGCTCGACCGCGGAGATCGCGGAAACGCTTGTGCTTTCGGCCAGTGCGGTCCGGGCGCACATCACCTCGATAGTGCGCAAGCTGGATGTCGCCGATCGTGCCGCTGCCGCCGAGCTTTTCCGTCGGCGTCCAGACGGCTGAGCTGTCATCCGTCGCGACGCGTGAGTGCGTCGCTTATATACCTGAGCGGGAGTTCCCTGGGGCGGCTTGCGGTGGCGATGGGCAGCAGGGAGCCTCGCGCCAGGTGCAGGCATGGGCGACGTCATAGATCATCTGTGCGGTAGCCGGCGGCGAGACGGCTTACCCGCGTCGGCTGCTCGGAAGCGTCGGCTGCTCGGGGCGCTGCTGCGTTCATTCAGGCAGGTCAGCTGAGCCGGGCTGGCCAGCTGAGCGCTTACGGACCTGAGCGGTCAAACGCCCCGATTACGTTGTGCGCTCGCAACGGAGGCCTCACCCTGGAACAGGTGAGCACAAGGATGGGGGACCATGCGACTTGTTTTGTGCGATGACAACCGGATTCTCGGTGATGCGCTTGCTGCTGCGCTGACAGCCTGCGGTCACCAGGTAGTGGCGATAACGACCTCTGCCGCTGCTGGGATCGCCGCGGTCGGTGAGCATGAACCCGACGCATGCCTGCTCGATCTGCGGTTTCCCGACGGTGAGGACGGGCTCGCCGCGGTCCGCGCAATACGGCTCCGCTATCCGGGCACCGCCGTGCTGATACTTTCGGGCTCGTCCGACCCCGCGGCATCGTGGGAGGCGAGGCAGCTGGGTGCTGCTGGCTTCCTCGGTAAGGACCAGAGCGTCTGCCACATCACGCGCGCTCTGGACGTAGTCGCCTCGGGCGGCGCCGTATTCGACCCAACGCTGGCGAGTGGCGGCATAGCGGCATCCCGGCGCGGTCGCCCGCTGTACGAGCTCACTCCACGTGAGAGAGAAGTACTGCGCCGGATCGTTGCGGGCCAGAGCACCGATCAGATGGCCACCGAGATGAACATTGCAACCAGCACCCTGCGAACCTACGTAAAGAACCTCCTCACCAAGCTCGGTACGCACTCAAGGCTCCAGGCCGCTGCTCTCGCCAGCCGCGAGGGCCTGTTCGCTGACGAGGGCCTGTTCGCTGAGCTGTCGTCCGCATGACTCGCATGCTTAGCCGCGGCCCGGCCGCGCATCCCCCCTCAATTGACGTAGCGCAGCCACGGCAGGCAGGGGTTCCGCGGCGCAGGGAAGTAAGTCACGCTCCCGGGCATGGGGATTAACGTCTTCGTCGTCGACCGCGAACGTACCTTCGCCGATGCCCTGGCAGCCCGGCTGGAGGCCGAGGAGGACGTAGCGGTCGTCGCGGCGGTGCACGCTTATACGCCGGCCCAGTGCCTGATCGTGGGACGGCACGCCGACGTCATGCTGCTCGATGGCGACCTGCCGGACCGCGCTGCGATCCGCCTGTGTGAGGAACTGCAGGGCCGCGACGACCCCCCGCGCGTGATCGTGCTCAGTTACTCCTCGGAGGCTGACCGGATTGTGGACGCGGTGCGGGCGGGAGCAGCAGCCTGGGTTCGCAAGGACGAGCCCCTTGAGCATTTGCTGCGCGTGCTCCGGGGTGTCGCGGATGGGGAGACCTGGCTCCCCCCGGCTGAGGCGGGCCACGTGCTGCGGTTGCTGCTGGTGGACCAGGAGCGGCGTCAGGACAATGACCGGCTGCTCGCAGCGCTTACGCCGCGAGAGCGGGAGGTCCTCACCTGCCTGGCGGAGGGCGCGGGACGGCGCGAGGTAGCGGAATTGCTGCACCTGTCCGCCAACACCGTGCGGACCCACCTGCAGAACCTCATGGCGAAGCTCGGTGTGCATTCCACGCTTGAAGCCGTGGCGATGAGCCGGCCCCACCTGGACCAGCTCCGCCCCGGCATCCGCTGATGCTTGGCCGGACCGCGCTTCGCGGCGGCACCGGCGGGCAGGTCCGGTCTGGTACCGCACTGGCCGCTACCCTCACCGCGGCGGTGTTTCTTGTGAGCGGCTGCGCGTCGGCGGTCGCTGCCGCGCCGCCGGCTGTGTCGTGGAATAAGCACGTGAGCGCTCGGCCGGTGCGTGCCACCATCCCCGGGATCCTCGGCCCGACCATAGATGCGATGGATGGCGCCACCCGTGTCGGCGGCTGGCACGGCGGCACATCGCTGGCCGACCGCAGGCATTGGGTGGGCAAGAAGGTCGTGCGCGGAGCAGACCAGAAGCGGCTGGTTCCTCCCCCGGCGCAGGCCGCGGGGGTCCCCGTTTTCGTTGAGGTCCACAACGTGGAAATCGTCTGGAGGTACGACAACGGCGGTGTGCCCGGCACCGACCATGACACCTCGGCGAATGCCTGTATGGTGGGCCGGCCACGCGGCAATCTCACCTGCATCCACGTCGAGATAGACGGCCAGTGGAAGGCACGGGGATGGGCTCCGCGCGACTTCCCGCTGCATACCCCTATCGACATCCAGGGCTACATCTACTGGGATATCCCGCATGTTTCTGAGGGCGTGCCGCTCAACAGCGCACCGAGCGGGTACGTGCTCGGGCATTACGAGACTGGCTGGGAAATTCACCCTGTATCGGCGTGGCGCCTGCACCGTCGCTAACCGCGGGCCCGTAGTGCGCGAGGTGCGCACGGTGTCTACGTCGTTTGAGGATGGTGCCGCGTTCCGCGCGGCGGACATGATGGAACGCCATCGACGTCGCTTCGGCGCCGATGGACGATGCGCTGGTCGGTGTGCCGCTAATGCGGGGGCTACAGTGGACCCCGCTCTCTCGCTCTGTGGCGCCGATCGGAGGGACGCTTGGGGAGGGGTTGAGCAAGGGTGTTTCGAGCTGGATCTGGGCACCAGGGTCACCTACGGCGCCCGCAGCGGGGGCTGCGGAAGCGCACCCGGCTGGCGGCCGGGGGTTTCGCGGTTCTGGTGGCGGCCGGATTGAGCGCGGTGGCCGTCCCGGCGGCGGTGTCGGCGGCGACGCCGACCTTGGTGTCGCTCACCTTCGACAACAACACCATCAGCTCGTACAGCCTGGGATATCAGCAGGCCCTGCAGCCAAGCGGGGTAAACGCCACGTTTTACGTCAACAGCGGCACCGTGGGCACGAGTGCGTCGAAGTACATGACGTGGTCGCAGCTGGGCACGCTGGCCGCGGCGGGCAACGAGATCGGCGGCAAGACCGTCGATGGCACCAATCTGACCACGCTCACCACGTCGCAGCAGATCGCCGAGATCTGCAACGACCGGCAGAACATCATCTCGCACGGGATCACGCCGTTCACGTTCGCCTATCCGGGCGGAGCGAACAACTCGACCATCCAGGCCGAGGTGCAGAACTGCGGTTACGGGAACGCCCGCACGGCCGGCAGCCTGTCACCGGCCGGCGCGACCTATGCGGAGACCCTGCCGCCGAAGAACTGGCTGGCGCTGCGCGCCTGGGCGCCGTCCGGGCAGGTGACGCTGGCGAACCTGGAGGCGATCGTGACCGGCGCCTCGACCCACGGCGGCGGCTGGATCCCGATCGTGATCCAGAAGGTGTGCTCCCAGACCCTGGATCCGAACAACTACAGCACCTGCACCGCCTCGGCCGGCTGGGTTGACCTGGGGGATCTGCAGACCTTCTTGTCCTGGGTTAAGAACGCGGGGCAGTCCGGCGGCGGGCCGGCCGGCGCGGCGTTCAAGACGATGGGGGCGGCAGCCACGTCGGCGGACACGGTCGCGCCCGCCACATCGATCACCTGCAACGGGTCGCCGTGCACGTCCAGCACCTACACCGGGACCGTCAACGTAGCGCTGTCCGCCGTCGACTCGGGCACAGGCGTTGCCAGCACCCACTACACCACGGACGGCACCACCCCCACGCAGTCCAGCCCGACCTACGCCGGGCCGTTCAGCCTGACCTCGTCCGCGACCGTCCAGTACCGGTCCTGGGACAACGCCGGGAACGCGGAGACCGCGCATTCCCAGGTGATCCAGATCCAGCAGTCCGCGGACACCACCCCGCCCACCACCACGATCTCATGCAACGGCGCGACCTGCGCGAGCACGGCGTACACCGGGCAGGTCACGGTCACGCTCAGCGCCACCGACAATCCCGGCGGCTGGGGTGTCGCCAAGACCTACTACACCACCGACGGCTCCACCCCGACCACCTCCAGCACCGTGTACACCGGCCCGTTTACCCTCACCCAGACGTCCACCGTCAAGTTCTTCTCCACCGACCTGGCCGGCAACGCCGAGTCCGTCAACTCACAGCAGATCCAGGTGCAGCCGTACAAGACGGTGGTGTCGCTGACCTTCGACGACGCATATCAGAACCAGTGGCTCTACCTGCGGCCGCTGCTGCAGTCGCACAACATGAACGCCACCATCTACGTGATCACCAGCGACTCAGACGGCCCCTACCAGTGCTGCATGTCGTTCGCGCAACTGCGGACCATGCAGCGCGAGGGAAACGACATCGGCGGGCACGGGGTGAACCACCTGAACCTGACCGATCCGAGCACCACCTATGCCCAGAAGGTCGCGGATGTCTGCGGGTCCCGCACGGACCTGATCAACAACGGCATCGACGACCCGGCGTCGTACGCGTATCCGTTCGGCGCCTTCGACTCCACCGCCGAGAGCATCGTCAAGTCGTGCGGCTACCAGGAATCCAGGACCGGCGGGGGACTCACCTCATCCACGACGACGCCAAGCTCGCCCTGGGCGGAAACCCTTCCTCCGAAGGACCCGTATGCGCTGCGCACGGTCGACGTGGACGCCCCCAACGCGAAGGTACTGTCCGACCTCGAGGCCTTCGTCACCGCAGCGGCCGCACACGGCGGCGGCTGGCTGCCGCTCACCTTCCACAACATCTGCGATCAGGCGGCCTCGGACTACAGCTCGTGCATGTCTAGCTGGAGCGCGGTCGACGACAAGATCATGGGCCAGTTCATGGACTGGCTGCAAAACGCCGGGCAGCCCGGCGGCGGGCCGGCCGGGGTCACGGTGCAGACCGTGCGGTCTGCCATGAACTCCCCGGACGCCACCCCGCCGTCCACCACCGCCCTGTGCGCCGGGTCACCGTGCCAGGGGACGCCATACGGCGGCTCCGTCAGGGTCAGCCTCACCGCCACCGACTCCGGCGGCGTAGGGGTCGCCAAGACCTACTACACCACCGACGGCTCCACCCCGACCACCTCCAGCCCGGTCTATGACACGCCGCTCCTGCTGCTGAAGACGACGACCGTCAAGTTCTTCTCGGTGGACAACGCCGGGAACACCGAGCCGGTCCAGACCGCCACGATCCAGGTCGGATCCAACCCCGACCCAGTCATCGCCGCGGCCGCCGACATCGCCTGCGATCCGACCCAGACGGCCTTCAACGGCGGCAACGGGACCAACACCGACTGCCGGGAACTCGGCACGTCCAACCTGCTAGTCGGCGCGGATGTCGTCCTGCCGATGGGCGATAACCAGTACGGGTGCGGCGGTTACAACGCCTACCTGCAGTCCTACGACCCCACCTGGGGCAGGTTCAAGTCGATCAGCTACCCGGTTCCCGGCGACCACGACCTTGACACCAGCGGCGGCACCGACTGTCCATCCACCGCGGGTGCCGGGTACCAGCAGTACTTCAGCACTACCGCCGGAGTCTCTGGCTCTGCGGTGCCATCGGTCGTCAACACCGATCCGTCCACCGGCTACTACAGCTACAACCTGGGTTCCTGGCACGTCATCGCGCTGAACTCCGGTGCCTGCGAAGCCAACCCCTCGTTCTGCGCCTCGGGCAGCACGCAGGACCTGTGGCTGCAGAACGACCTGGCGCATAACACCGCCGCCTGCACGCTTGCCTACATGCAGCAACCACGCTGGGCCTCCAACGGCAGGGGCGGGTACCCGTACGTGCAGCCTCTCTGGCAGGACCTGTACAACGGCGGCGTGGACGCCTTGCTGGCCGGCCACACCCACTGGTACGAGAGGTTCCAGCCACTGGACGCGAACGGCAACCCCGATTCCGCCCATGGGGTGCCCGAGTTCATCGTCGGGACCGGCGGCCAGGGCCTCGACACGCCCTCCACGCAGGACCCCAACAGCGTCGTGCTGAGCAACGCCGGCCACGGCGTGCTGCAGATGACCCTCCACAACGGCAGCTTCGACTGGAAGTTCCTCTCTGACACCGACGGCACGACCAACGACTCGGGGAGCGCATCATGCCACGGCGCGCCGGCGTGAACACGAAGGCAACGCACAAGCTGACCGCAGTCGCTATCGACGTGGCTGGCAATTCCACCACTTCAGTTGCGATCTCTGTCAGCATAAAGTAAGCGCCACGGGCTGGGCCTGGCCTGGGCCCGCTGGCATTCCATGGTGAGCCCGATTTTGCCGGGCCCAGGCTGGGAGTAGCCGGGCCCAGGCTGGGAGTAGTAGCGCTGCAGTTCCTGCGCATGAAAAGAATGACCGAGTCCTGTTCTACACGGCACCCGGCGTGCAACTGCCATCCGGTTGGCGCCAGGCTGGTGACCTGCGGTTTCCAGCCGCGCCAGGTTGGTGGCAATGACCTTCCTCCGGCCCGCTATACCCCACGGTGCTGAACGCCGCTACGACAGATGGGGGATGCGGACTATCGGGGACCCGCCCTAGATTTTGTGACCGGAGGATGAATTCCCGGGGAAAGCGGGGATCGCCTATTGACAAGCCGGTGGAGCTGCAGGTCTCAGGTGGGGGCGTTGACTCAATTGACGCAGGTTTCGAGGGGCAGTGCCTTCCGCGTCGCGGTGGTCGGGTGCGGTTACTGGGGGTCTAAACACGTCCGCGTGCTGCATGCCGCGGACGGCGTCGAAGAAGTGGTCCTCGTCGATTCAAGCGAAGACCGGGTGCGGAACCTGGTCCGCAGCTACAAGACGGCCCCCTGGCATACCGCCCTGGCGCCTGCCCTGGGGCACGTGGACGCGGTGGTGGTGGCAACCCCGCCAAGCACCCACGTCGCCGTGGCGCTGCAGGCGATCGAGGCTGGCAAGCACGTCCTGGTGGAGAAGCCGCTCGCACCAACCGCCGAGGGCGCCCGCCGGCTGGAAAGTGCGGCGTTCGCCGCGGGCGTGACCCTCATGGTCGGGCACACGTTCGAGTACAGCCCGGCCGTCCGGAAGCTCCGCGAGCTTGTCCGAAACGAAGAACTGGGCGAGTTGTATTACATCGACAGTGCCCGGCTTAACCTGGGCCTGTACCAGAACGACGTGAACGTAATCCTTGACCTGGCGCCGCACGACATCTCGATCATCAACCACGTGCTGGGCCGCAAGCCGGTCGCCGCCCAGGCCTGGGCCTCGCGCCATGCGCACCGCCGGTTTGAGGACGTCGCCTACCTGCGCTTGTTCTACGACGACTTTTTCGATGACCGCGGCTTGTCGGCCAACATCCATGTGAGCTGGCTTGACCCATGCAAGGTGCGGCGGGTAACAGCGGTGGGCAGCCAGAAGATGGCCGTCTACGACGATCTGGCCGCCGATGAGCGGATCCGTGTCTTTGACAAGGGCGTCTGCCTACCGCCGGACGGTGACAACCTGACGCAGCCGCCGATGTCCTACCGCTACGGCGACATCGTTGTTCCATTTATCTCGCCTGACGAGCCGCTAGCCGTGCAGGACCGGCATTTCATCGAGTGCATCGCGACCGGTGCCCGTCCCTTGACAGACGGCGAGAACGGGCGCGCCGTCGTGGAAGCGCTTGAGGCCGCGGAGTTGTCGCGTCGGCTCGGTCGTCCGGTGCTACTCGAGGAACTCAGTGCTGTCGGCCGCTTCGCTCAGTCGTTCAGGTCAGGCAATGGGCAACCCCCGGCTTCCCGCGCCAAGCCCGCCGCGCTCTCCGGCCGGGTGGCCGGTTCGGCGCAACTGCTGACGATCCCGAGCCGGGAGACCCGATGACTGGCGAGATCCCGTTCCTTGACCTGGCTGCGATGACGCGTGAGGTCCGCGGCACGGTGCAGCAGGCGTGGGGGCGGTTGCTTGAATCGGGCCGGTTCATTGGCGGGGAGGCGGTTAAGGAGTTCGAAGAGGCCTGGGCCTCCTACTGCACGACGCCGTACGCGGTCGGCGTTGGAAACGGAACCGATGCGCTCCAGCTCACGCTGATCGCGCTTGGCATCGGGCCTGGCGACGAGGTGATCCTGCCCAGCAACACCTTCGTTGCCACTGCGGAGGCGGTCCTGCTCGCAGGAGCCGTGCCGCGGTTCGCCGATGTGAGCCCGGACACGCTCCTGCTCACTCCGGAGCACCTCCAAGCCGCTGTCACCCCCCGGACAAAAGCGGTGATCATCGTCCATCTCTACGGCCAGATGCCGGACATGGATTCGCTATGCGAGGTAGCGGACAAGGCTGGCATCTCGGTCGTCGAGGACGCGGCCCAGGCTCACGGGGCAACCTGGCGGGGTCGGCGTGCCGGATCCATTGGTATCGCCGGCTGCTTCAGCTTCTACCCAGGCAAGAACCTCGGGGCCTTTGGCGACGCGGGAGCGGTGGTGACCGCGGACGCGGGCCTGGCGGACCGGATCAGGGTTCTGCGCGATCACGGGCGAGCCATTGGCACTCATTACCAGCACGACCGGGTCGGAACCAACAGCCGGCTCGATGCCCTGCAGGCGGTGGTCCTGACGGCGAAACTCGTCCGTCTCGACGCCTGGACCGAGGCTCGCCGGTCAATAGCCGGGCGGTACCACACCGCGTTCGCGTCGGGCCCGGCCCGCCCCGTCGGCGAGGTGCCCGGGTCCCGAGGGGTCTACCACCTGGCCGTTGTGCGCTTGCCCGATCGAGCCGAGGTTCAGAAACACCTCGCGGCGATGGGCGTCCAGACCCTGATCCATTACCCGATCCCATGTCACCGGCAGGCCCCGTACCGGCGATTCGCCGATCGCCCGCTGCCTATCGCCGAGCAGAGCGCCGGCGAGGTGCTGTCACTGCCGATGTTCCCGCACATGAGTGACGGCCAGGTGACACGGGTCTGTGCAGCGGTCCACGAGACCCTGGCGAGAAGGGAGCACCGCGTTGCGTGAGTCTCTTGCGCCCGCTCCCTCATTCGGGCCTGCTGCGCTTCATGGAGCCCGGGCATCCGCGACGCGGCTGGCTAAGCGCCTGCTTGACCTCGCCGTGGCGGCAGCATGCCTCGCCGTGGCGTCGCCTCTGCTGGTGATCGTGGCAGTCCTAGTCCGGTTTACCACGCCCGGGCCCGCCCTGTTCCGGCAGACCAGGGTGGGGCGGAACCAGCACCCCTTCGTTCTCTACAAATTCCGGACCATGTACTTCGGGTGCGGTGACGGAGCCCACAAGGAGTATGTCCGCAAGCTCCTCACGGACGACAATCCGCCGGCCGGCGGAGAGCACGGCCTCTACAAGCTTGAATACGATCCGCGGATCACCCCGCTCGGGCGGTTCCTGCGCCGGGCGAGCATCGACGAGCTACCTCAACTGCTGAACGTCATCCGGGGCGACATGTCGCTCGTCGGGCCGCGTCCGGCCCTTCCATGGGAAGCGGAGCTCATCGAGCCGGCCTACCGCCTGCGCTTCCGCGTCCCTCCTGGCCTCACTGGGCTGTGGCAGGTGAGCGGCAGGAACAGTCTCACGATGAGGCAGGGGCTGGAGTTCGACATCGAGTACGTGCACAGGCAGAGCTTCGCGCTCGACCTCTGGATTCTGCTCAAGACTGTGCCTGTCGTGCTCTCCACCCGGGGTGCGCGATGAGCCGTGGACGCCACGCACGCCGCAGAAGCGGGCTCAATGCGGGCAGCCTTGTAGCACAGCGCGCCGCCAGAGGACCGCGCGGGCCGGGACCACAGCGCGGGCCAGGAGCACAGCGCGGACCGGGGGCACAGCGCGGATCCGCACCGCGACGCGACGCGGGACCGGGACCGCAGCTCGGCCCGACACCAGAGCGCCGCCCGGGCGCACGGCGCGGACCCACACCACGGCGCACCCAGGAAACCCGTCAGGGGGCTGCAGCGGCCGCCGGCGACTCCATTACGGTGGCCGCCTGGACCATCGTGAGCCGCGTCACCGGAGTCGCCAAGTTTGTATGTATCGGCGCGGTCCTTGGGCCGACATTCTTCGGTAACACCTACCAGTTCACCAACTCGCTGCCCAACCTCGTGTACTACGGCTTCCTGGCCGGCTCGCTGTTCTCCTCGCTACTCGTGCCCGCTCTCGTGCATCACATTGACGCCGGTGACCGCCGGGCCACGGAGCGGGTGGCCGGTGGGTTTCTGGGCATGACGCTCGTGGCGTTGGTGGTGATCGCACCGTTGGCTATCACCCTCGGCCCTCTCGTCCTGAGGTTTGCCACCCTCAGCGGCAGTCCGCTCCTGGTCGGCGCTGCCCAGGAACGCGTGGGGCGGTTGCTGATCATCATGTTCATTCCGCAGATCTTCTTCTACGGGGTGGTGGGGACCGCCACCGCAGTGATGAACTCCCGTCAGCGCTTCGCTCTGGCGGCCGGCGCACCGGCGGTGGAGAACCTCGGCATAATCGCCGTTCTTGTGGTTACGGCAGTGCTTTTTGGCACCAACACCGGCCTGGCTGACGTATCGCGTTCCGAGATGCTGCTGCTCGGGCTCGGCTCGACCGGCGCGGTGGCGCTGCACGGGGCGACACAGTGGTGGGGGGCTCGCCGGGCTGGCGTGCTTCTGGTGCCGCGGGCCGGCTGGCGCGACTCGGAGGTCCGGGTGGTTATCCGGAGAGCCCTGCCTTCGCTCGCACAAGCGGGACTCATGGCGTTTCAGGTGCTGACCCTGCTAGTGGTAGCGAACCGGCTGCCCGGCGGGGTCGTTGCCTTCCAGATCGCGCTGAATTTCTACTACCTGGCCATTGCGATCGGCGCCACGCCAGTGGCCCTCTCCCTGCTGCCGCGGCTCTCGCGTATGCACATGGACGGGGATGTGGCGGGATTCCGGGACACCCTCGTGCGGGGCCTGGCGCTCGGATTCTTCATCACTATCCCGGCCGCAGCCGCCTACCTCGCGCTTGCCATGCCGCTCGCCCGGGCTGTCTCTTTCGGGCGGATGGATGGCGCTGCAGCGGTCACCATGGTCGCCGCCTCCCTGGCAGCGCTGTCGGTGGCGGTGGTCGGGCAAACCGCCTTCATGATCGCAACCTACGCGTCCTACGCCAGGAAGGACACCCGTTCGCCGCTTGTCTCCATGTTGCTGCAAGCCGCCCTGTGCCTGGGCCTGGTGAGCACCTCCCTGCTGGTCCACGGGTGGGCCGTGCTGTTGGTGCTTGGCCTGGCTCTGTCTGTGGCCGTTGCCGCCGCCGCCTTCCATCTTACGGCCCGGGTATGGCGGAACCTGAGCGGCCGCGGGACGCAGCGCCTTACGCCATCGGTGGTCAAGTTCGTGGGCGGCGCGGTCCTGATGGCCGGGCCAGCCTGGGTCACGGCAATGGCAATTCCGCACTGGGTGGGGCGGCCGCTCGGGCCGCGGATCGCTATTACCGCCGCCGCCGTGGTTGGCGCTGCGGTGTTCCTCGGCTTCCAGGCAATGTGGCGGACTCCGGAGCTGGGATGGCTCGCCGGAGGTCTGGGCCATGTGCGAGGCAAAGCCAGGCGCGGTATTGCCGAGGTGAGTCATGGCTAGCACGGTGCTGCCGCGGCGAGTCATGGCCTCGCACAGGGAACGAACGGCGTCACCGGCGCCTGCACGCTGCTGGGATGGGGCTCACCTGCACCGTCGATCGAGCAACTGGCTCGCGGTGCCCATGCTGGCGGTGGCCGTCGGGGCTGGCGCGCTTACCGCGCTCGGCCCGCTGAAGGCGCTCGTTGGGCTGCTGGTCCTGCTCCTCGCGGCATGCGTGTGGCGGTGGCCCGCGGTTGCGGCGTATTGCGTAATCGCTCTGACCCCCCTGACGGTCGGCATCAGCCGTGGCTCTGCCCTGCCGGTCGTGCGGCCCAACGAGGCGATCGCCATCCTCGTGGGAGGGACGCTGGCCGTCCGGGGCGTCGTCCGTATCAGCACGGGTCGGTTGCCGAAGCTCAGGGTGGACCGGGTCGAACTAGTCATGGTGCTGATGGCGGTGACCAACTCGCTCGTGCCGCTTCTGTGGATGACCGTGCGGCAGGAAGCGATCAGCCATGATGATCTTCTTTATGCCCTGGTGCTGTGGAAGTTCCTGGGCTTGTATGTGATCGTTCGAGCCAGCGTTACCACCGACCGGCAGGTGCAGCGCTGCCTGTGGCTCTCGTTGGCTTCGGCGTCCATCGTGGCGCTTCTGGCCATCCTGCAGTCACTGGGGCTGTTCGGGATACCGCATCTGCTCGAGGCGTTCTATTCCCCGGCCGGAGGCAATGGCGGGCAGGTCGGGCTCCAGAATGGGCGAGGGGCCTCGACGCTCGGGCTGCCGGCGGCGACCGCCGACCTGTGCATCTTCAACCTGGCGGTCGTGACCGGCCTGTGGACCCGTTACGGCAGGCACCGCCCCGCGCTGGCCGCCGCCGCAGCGCTGCTTGTCATGGGGGCGCTGGCGGCCGGGGAGTTCTCCAGCGCCATCGGCCTGGTGGTGGGCCTTATCTGTATCGCCATCGTGCTGAGAAAGCCGAGGCTGCTTTCTGCGTTCGTGCCGGCCGCCCTAATCGCGGGGTACGCCTTGCGGCCAGTGATCGCCCGTCGGCTCAGCGGCTTCCAGTCCGCGTCCGGGCTGCCGGTCAGCTGGACCACGAGGCTACAGAACCTGCAGACCTACTTCTGGCCCAAGCTGTTCTCGCACGGAAACTTCCTGCTTGGTGTCCGCCCTAGCGCACGCGTCGCCGTGCCGACCCAGGTAACCGGCTATGTCTGGATCGAAAGCGGTTATACGTGGCTGCTCTGGGGCGGCGGCATCCCGCTGCTGGCCGGCTTCCTCTTCTTCGCCTACACGGTGGCGCGCAGGGGCTGGGCGGCGGCCCGCGGCGGCTGCGATGGACGGAGCGTGGCGGGCATCGCGGTTTTCGCGGCGATCTTCGCGATCACTTTCCTGATGGCGTTCGACCCGCACTTGACTTACCGGGGCTCGGCGGACGATTTCTTCTTCCTGCTCGCCCTGGCGGCACCCCGGGGCCGGCCTCTCGATGACGCCGACGCCGAGCACCGCACCCCTCAGCTGGTGATGACGGAGGTTGGAACGTGATATCCGACAAGATGATCAGCGAGGCTAACGGGGACGCGCGCCGGCCTCGCTGGCACGTGCCGACACGGCAGATAAAGCTCCCGCTGATGAGCATTGCCTCCCCGGGTCGCAGTGGGAGGCAGCTTGCTGGCTTGACGGCTCGGCAGCTCCGCCGCGCCCCGGGCGTGCCGGGTTCCTGGTCGCGTTTCGTGGTCGCGCACGCGCGCTGGATCGTGCTTGTCACGTTCGCGGTGGTTGGTGGCGCAGGGCTGCTTGTGCACTCGCAAACGCCTACCTACACCTCCGAGTCGGTGGTGTACGTAGGGTTCTCGGCCGTGGAGGGCGGCACCCTGCAGGCGCCCGACATGGCAACCGAGAAGGGAATCGTGTCGTCGGGAGCGGTGCTCGCGATCGCGGCCCAGTCTTTGCAGGTGCCGCAGTCGCAACTGCTCCAGGGAGTATCGGCCACCGTGCCGGCCAGCACCTACCTGCTCCAGATCTTCTACTCTGACCCATCCCCGCAGGTTGCGCAACAGCGAGCGGAGGCGGTCGCGAGTGCCTACGTGTCATACCGGTCGGCTGAAACCGCGCCGAACGCGCCGAAGAAGAAGGGCGCGAAGGCGGCTACCCCCGCACAGGTCACGCCCACGGCCGTCTTGGTGACCTCTGCGTCGCTGCCCGCTGCTCCATCGAGCCCAAATTACATGATCGACATTGCCGCTGCATTGATTGTGGGCCTCGGCCTCGGCGTCGGGACCGCGGCAATCCGCGACCACTTGGACGATCACCTCCGCGGCCCGGGTGAGCTTGAGGCGCTGGCCAACGCGCCAGTCCTGGCGCTCATCCCGTCGTTCCGTTCGGCCAGGCGCGATCCAACCAAGCGGCTCGCCGTGGTCCTGAGCCCCGGCTCCGTCGTCGCCGAGGCCTACCGCAACCTGCGGACCCGGCTGGTGCAAGCGGCAGCCTCCCGAGGTGCAAGAACACTGCTCGTTACCAGCGCTGCCTGGGAGCACAAGAGCACCATCGCGGCAAACCTCGCTGCCTCGCTGGCACAGGCCGGTTACCGCACCATCCTGCTGTCCGCCGACCTGCGCTGGGGGCTCGCCGATCAGATCTTTGACCTGGACGACTCCGGCGGGCTGACCAGCGTGCTCGACCGGCGCGCGGATCTCGCGACGGCGCTGCAGACGACCAGCATCCCGCGGCTGCGGGTACTCCCGGCGGGCCGGCTCCCGGCTGACCCGTCTGCTGTGCTGCAACGGCCTGCCTTGCGCACGGTAGTGGGCGAGCTGCGGGCGCAGGCTGACTTCGTGATCATCGATGCACCCCCACTGCTGGCCACTCCGGACGTCGGCCCGCTGGGGGAGCTCACTGAGATGATCTTGCTCGTCGGGGATGCCCACCGATCCACCCGGGCTCAGGTGAGAGCGGCAGTGGGCGAGATGCGCCGCGCGGAAGGCAAGGTAGCCGGCTGGGTGCTCGACAACGTGGGAAGGCGCCGCCGCCTGCCCAGGCCGCGCAGGGCGATCGAGGCCATCGACGAACCCGCAGGGACTTGGTCACCGGTCGACGCCTTGGGCGACGGCCGTGCTGCTGCCGTGGTCTTGCGCGACGGAACGACCTTCAATCAGATACGCCGGCCCAAGGCGGCGGTAGCCGGACAGATGCACAAGATCACGAAGGAGGACCAATCATGACCGACCAGCTTCTGGCAGTGACCCATCGCCGGGCGCAGCCGACGGAAGGTACCTGCCGGCTCTACCTGGTCCGCCACGGGACGACCACGCTGAACGTGGAGAACCGCTACCGGGGCCGGCGTGACATCCCGCTCGACGCCCAGGGCTACCAGGACGCCGTCGATGCCGCGCGCCGCTTGTCCTGTGCGGGCCTGACCGCCGTTTACACGGGCCCGCTGAGGCGCACTATCGCAACCGCTCAGATCGTCGCGGATGAAGCGCGGGTACCAGACCTGCGCATCCTGCACGGACTGAACAACGTGGACTACGGCGCATGGGAGGGCATGACCGCCGAGGAAGCCGCGATGTTTGCCCCGGAGGCATTCGCCCTTTACCGGACGTCGCCGAGCCGCGCGGGGTGTCCACTGGGCGAACGGCTGCTCGACGCACAGCAACGGATGACCGATGCGCTGCAGCTCATAGGGTCACGGCACATGGGGGAGGCGGTAGCAGCAGTCACCCATGCCGTGATGATCCGGCTGGCGCTTGTGAAGCTCAACGGGATCGATGACGAGGGCTGGCGCCTTCCCGTGGGACGGGGGTCCGTCACTGAGTTCGCCATCCAGGACGGCGCGATCACCCTGGCGACGCCACCTGAGGGGGGGCTGCCTGACTCACCATCCCCGGCCGGGCGCCCCCGAGTGTCCGGGGGATGGTGACGGGGAGACACAAGCAGCACAGCACGCGGACCGCGTCTGCCGTCAGCGTGCTGACGTCCCAGGAGAGGTGTGAACTAGTGGCCGTCCAGCCGTTTGTATCGCCGGTCCGCCGGGCCAGGCACCGGCTGCGCACACGCGTGTCCGAGTATCCGGCGCTGTACCTGTCGTTCGCGCGGCACAAGTACCCGGGTCCCAGCCCAGAGGTCATTAGCTCCGACACGGAGCTGGTCATCGATGGCTACACGCGGTCAGCCACCACATTCGGCGTGTATGCATTCCAGCTGTGCCAGCAGAAGCCAGTCAGGCTCGCTCACCATCTGCACGCTCCGGCCCAGCTCATCGCGGCGGCGCGCAGCGGCATCCCGGCACTGCTGCTCATCCGGGAGCCACAGGGCGCGATCCTCTCGCAGCTCATCCGTGAGCCGGGCGTCACACTGCCGGATGCGCTGGTCGCATACTCGCGGTTCTATGCATGCCTGGTCCCCTACCTTGACAGCTTTGTGATCGGCGAATTCGAGCAGGTCACCAGTGACTTCGGAGCGGTGATCCGGCGGCTCAATGAGCGCTTCGGCACCAGCTTCGCCGAATTCGCGCACACCGACGCCAGCGCACGCGAATGCTTCGAACTCATCAAGCACCGCGGGACCCTGTCCAAGGTCCTGCTTGGCTTCGAGTCCGGCGTGGTCACCAAGGACCAGATGCGCCGCGAACTCCAGACCCTCGCACGGCAGCAGAAGCGGGCCGAGGGGAAGGAGGCGTGGATTCCCTCCGAGGACAGGATCCGCTCGAAGGCGGCGCTGCGCGCGCAGTGGCTCCAACCTGGCCTGGCCAGGATGCGGGACCGCGCCGAGGACGTCTACCTGGAGTTCCGGGCAGCTTCGCGATGGCCGGCCGAGCCCGTGGTCTAAGTGCGCCGCGCAATGACCGCTGACGGGCCTTGGGACCGCTGAAGGAGAAGACTTGTCCATCATCACCACAGCTCAGCCGCACGGAGGCGGCCTCGTTGACCTGCTTGTGCCTGCCGAGCGAGCCACCGAGCTGAAGAAGCGCTCCGCCGAGTGGCCGGACTGGCAGCTTACCCGTCGCCAGCTGTGTGACCTGGAGCTGCTCGCATGCGGTGGCTTCTCGCCGCTCAATAGTTTCCTGGGCGAAGATGACTACCTGGCGGTGTGTCAGTCGATGCGCCTTGCCGACGGCACCCTGTGGCCAATGCCGGTGACACTCGACGTACCCGAGGAGATCGCCGCCAGGGCTGGATCGGCTGGGACGCTTGCGCTGCGGGACGCTGCAGGGACGCTGCTCGCCGCGCTGCACCTTACCCAGGCGTGGGTTCCAGACCTGCGGGCGGAAGCCATGGCAGTCTTCGGTACCACCGACACCAGCCACGTTGGCGTCGAGCATCTGCTCAGGTACGCCCATCCGTGGTACATCTCGGGTGCGCTGGAGGTCTTGCAGCCGCCCGAGCATCTCGACTTCCTTTCCCACCGCCACACCCCCGCGCAGCTGCGTGCCGAGTTCGCACATCGTGGCTGGGTCCGGGTAGTCGCGTTCCAGACACGTAACCCGATGCACCGAGCCCACCAGGAACTGACCTTTCGTGCGTCGCTTGCCGAGGACGCCAATCTGCTCATCCATCCGGTCGTCGGAGTGACCAAGCCCGGGGACATTGACCCCTATACGCGGGTGCGCTGCTACCGGGCAATCCTGCCGAGGTACCCGGAAGGCCGGGTGATGCTTTCTCTCCTCCCGCTCGCCATGCGCATGGGGGGACCGCGCGAAGCGCTCTGGCATGCCATTATCCGGAAGAACTACGGTGCTACCCATTTCATCGTCGGCAGAGACCATGCAGGGCCTGGCCTCAGGCCGGACGGCCTGCCCTTCTACGATCCGTATGAGGCGCAAGAACTCCTTCGCAGGCACCGCACCGAGCTTGGCGTCGAGATCGTGCCGTTCAGGCAGATGGTCTACCTGGCGGATAGCGGCAGGTACGTGCCCGAGGACGAGGCCCCGCCTGGGGCCCGGGTGCTTTTCATCTCAGGCACGCAGGTCAGGCGCCGGCTGGCGGCCGGCCTGGAACTGCCGCACTGGTTTTCTCCGCCCGAGATCGCCGCGGAGCTACGGCGCAGTTACCCGCCGAATCCAGCGAGCATCCCATGAGGCGGCCCTCAGCGAACTGCGGCGGATCAGGCCGCGGCGCGGATCATCGCATTCCCGCAGCAACACGAGTGCATAGGGGACGAAGCTATGTCTGACACCGACATCGTCATCGTAGGCGCCGGTCCACATGGGCTTTCCGCTGCCGCGCATCTTCGCCGCAGCGGAGCGGAGGTGCGGGTGCTCGGCCAGCCGATGTCCTTCTGGCAGACGATGCCAGCAGGCATGCTGCTGCGGTCGAACTGGACAGCGACGTGCATCGCCGAATATCAGGGTCCGCTGTCCATTGACTCTTTCTTTGCCGCGACCGGCTCGCGGTTCGAGCGTCCGATTCCGCTGGATCGCTTCGTCGAGTATGGCTTGTGGGTGCAGGAGCAGGCCGTGCCGGATGTGGATCGCCGGCCTGTGGCAACGCTGGGCAGGGACGGGGACGGATTCCAGCTGAGACTTGCCGACGGGAGTGCGCTCACTGCGCGCCACGTGGTGGTTGCGGCTGGAATAGCGCCCTTCGCAAGCCGCCCTGCGGTCGCCGCGCAGTTGCCGCCCGAGTTCGCCTCCCACACCGGAGACCATCGTGACTATCGCCGGTTCTCCGGGCAGCGGGTGCTGGTCGTCGGGGGAGGCCAGAGCGCGCTCGAATCCGCCGCGCTGCTGCATGAGAGCGGCGCGGAGCCTGAAGTAGTAGTCCGGGAGGATCACCTGCACTGGCTGCATGGCGGGAAGTACCACCGCATGCTTGGCCGCTGCGCGCCACTTGTCTACGCACCCACCGATGTGGGGCCGATGGGGCTGTCCCGGTTGGTAGCGGTGCCTGACCTGTTCCGGCGTCTCCCGCGGCGCATTCAGCATCCGCTTGCCTACCGGTCAATCCGCCCCGCTGGCGCCGCCTGGCTGACCCCTCGCCTTCAGGACGTGCCGATCCGGCTGGCCCGGTCGATCGTCTCCACGATCCCAGCGAAGGGGCGCCTCCAGGTGACGTTCGCCGACGGGGATACGCGGATCGTTGATCACCTGCTTTTCGGCACGGGCTACCAGGTGGACATCACGCGCTACCCGTTCCTGGCGCCGTCGCTAGTGGCGCAGGTGAAGCGGGCAGGCGGCTACCCCGTGCTCGGGCCAGGGCTGGAGTCGTCCGTTCCAGGGCTGCATTTTGTCGGAGCGCCTGCGGCATGGAGTTTCGGCCCGATCATGCGCTTCGTCTCGGGGGGATGGTACGCCGGCCGCGCGGTGGCCAGGGTCGTGAGCGGCGGGAGACGTAGCAGCCGGCCGACCGTGTCGGCGCCCGCGATGGCCACGGCTGGTGACATCTGATGGGATTTCCGGCAGGCGCATCGGCCAGCGGGCGCGAATATCCCGGCCCGGATGGCCAGCCCGTCGGCGGGGTGGTCATCGGTGGCGATTACCAGGGGCTTGGCATAGCGCGGAGCCTGGGGCGGCACGGTATCCCGGTCTGCGTGATCGACGACGAGACCTCGATCGCACGCGTGTCGCGCTTCGTGGGGGATGTCGTGCGCGTGCGCGACCTGCGCAGCGAGGCGTCGCTGCTCGATGCTCTGGAGGTGGCGCGCAGGAAGCTCGGGCTCTCCGGATGGGTTCTCTACCCGACCAGGGAGGAGAACGTCGCTGCCGTGGCAGCGAACCGGGATGCGCTTTTGCGCGATTTCAGGGTCCCAACTCCTGGATTGGGCTCCATCCGGCACGTCTGGGACAAGCGGGAGACGTACCGGCTGGCGGAGCAGCTGTCCATCCCGATACCACGGACGTGGTTCCCGCAATCGGAGCGGGAGCTGACCGTGATCGACGCCGACGGCCCATTCGCGGTAAAGCCGGCGATCAAGGAGCATTTTTTCTACGACACCCACGTGAAGGCGTGGCGCGCCGACGGCAAGGCGGAACTAGCCGCCGTATTCCGGCGGGCCGCCGAGATCGCAGGAGATGGCGAGGTAATCGTCCAGGAACTGATTCCCGGCAGCGGTTCGGAACAGTACGCCTACTGCGTCTTCTTCCGGGAGGGCCATGCGGTCGCGAGCATGACCGTGCGGCGGCAGCGCCAGCATCCGTCCGACTTCGGGCGTGCAAGCACCTATGTCGAGACGATTTCGCTGCCCGAACTCGCGAAGCCATCAATCCGGTTCCTGCAGGCCATCGGCTATTACGGTCTCGCCGAGCTCGAGTACAAGCGTGATCCACGCGACGGTGCCTACAAGCTGCTCGACGTCAATGCCAGGACATGGGGGTATCACACGCTGGGGTGGCCCGCCGGAGTCGATTTCCCGTACCTGCTGTTCCTTGACCAGGTCGGTGCTCGCGTCGACGAGGTACATGCCCGGCCCGGCATCCGGTGGATCCGGCTCGCGACTGACGTGCCCAATGCGATGCGCGACATAAGGGCAGGCACGCTGCGGTCACGGGACTACTTGCGCTCGCTTCGAGGAGTGGACACCGAGGCGGTCTTCTCGCTTCGAGACCCTTTGCCGGGCCTCTACGAGATCGCGTTGCTCCCATATCTCGCCGTTAAGCGCGGGCTGTGAACGATCCCGGGCACCCGAGGAGGAACGGTGTTTGAATCTTCCGGCCCGTTTGCCTTCTTCGACTATTTCCGTGTGCCCTATCAAATACGGCCGCCGCAGCCAGCGGACCGTCTGGTCAGCTCGCTGGGGTCCGTGCACCAGCTGCGCGGGCGTGCGCAACCTGGCCACGCTCCAGGCTCGCTGCTGTGGCCGGCGGCCGATGCCCGCCCGGCGAGTCCGCCGGCCGGTTACCGGGTCGGGCTTTACACGATGTGCGACTTCACCTTCTCCGCATACGTTGCGCTCAATGCGGCTGTCCCGGCAATGCTGGCCGGGCTTGGCAACGACTGGCGCCCGGCTGAGCCGATTCTCGACGCCGACGGCCGCTCCGTCGCGGCCGTCTGGCGGGATTCAGAGGGCCAGGTGTTTCTGCCCTTCGATCCGGGTGAGGTGATGCACCGATTCTGGTCGGAGCAGTACCGCAGCGTCGGACGCTCAGCCCTTTCCTTCGCATGCCACGCGGCCGCGCGGCGCGGTTATTACGCCGTACGGCCCGCGTTGCCTCGCGCGCTCCAGCTACGGCTCCGCCGCGTCTTCACCCGGGTGCAAGCGAGGTCGACCTTCCCAGGCTGGCCTGTTGAGGACAGCTTGCACAACTTCTACGACTGGCTGTTCGCACTCGTGGCCGGCGTGGCAGGCCGTCCGGTGCCGTTCCTTGATCTGTGGCCCGGCGGCAGGTCCTGGGCGTTCGTGCTGACGCACGACGTGGAAACCGAGGCCGGCTACCGCGAAATGGAGTTGCTGCGCGGACCGGAGCGCGACCGCGGATATGGGTCGTCGTGGAACTTCGTCGGGTTGCGCTACGCGGTCGACGATGACACGGTACGCGCGCTCCAGGATGACGGATGTGAGGTCGGCGTGCATGGCCTGCGGCACGACGGCCGTGACCTCGGCTCAAGACGGCTGCTGGAAAGCCGGCTGCCGGCGATGCGCGACTACGCTGAGCGGTGGAACGCCGTCGGTTTCCGCTCACCAGCTACCCAGCGGGAGTGGGACTTGATGCCCCTGCTCGGCTTCGATTACGACTCCTCCTACAGCGACTCCGATCCGTATGAGCCTCAGGCCGGCGGCTGCTGCAGCTATCTGCCGTATTTCAACGATGCGATGGTGGAGCTGCCGATTACTCTCCCGCAGGACCACACCTTGTTCACCATCCTGCAGCGCCCCGACGCGGATCTGTGGATCCGGAAAGCTGAACACATTCGCCGGCGCAACGGGATGGCGCTGGTACTCACCCATCCGGACTACGCACATGACCAGCGACTCGCTGCTGGTTACCGGCAGCTGCTCGATGCGTTCGCCGGCGATGACAGTGTCTGGCACGCGCTGCCCAGGGACGTCGCGGCGTGGTGGCGCAAGCGCGCCGCCTCGACATTGCGCGAGAACAACGGGAGCTGGGGCATCGACGGCCCGGCATCAGCGGACGGGCGGGTGCGGTTCGCACATGCCGGCGAAGGGCGCGTATCCGCCGGCCCTCTGGTCCGCGGAGCCAACTCGGGCGGCACGCCCGGACCATCTGCCGATGGCAAGAAAGCATCTGGGGTAGGGACGACGGGGCTGCCGACGTCCGCGATGGACGTGCCAGCCGCACACGGCAAGATTCCGCATGTGCTGCTGATCGTGGAGAACATCCCGCTTGGGATCGACATAAGGGTCCGCAAGCAGGTCAGGGATCTCCTGGGGGCCGGCTACCGCGTCTCGGTGGTGACGAGAAGGGATCCACAGAACGCGCCGTACCTGGGGCTGCCGGGCATGAAGGTGCTTGAGTACCCTGCACCGCCAGAGCCGGGCAGCGCGGGAGGATATGTCCGCGAGTACGGGGTCGCGTTTGCCTGGGCAGCCGCGCTGTCCCTGGGCGTGCGGTTGCGAGGCCGGGTAGACGTGGTCCAGCTCTGCCAGCCGCCGGACGTCTACTTCCCGATGGGCTGGCTGCTCAGATGGTCTGGCGCGAAAGTTGTCATTGACCAGCGGGACCTTATGCCCGAACTCTTCGCCGCTCGCTATGAGCAGC
>Ga0070698_100001100_pt1 | contig 29758 bp, 22 predicted proteins | sample KBSK1502metaG_FD_65477 | JGI IMG/M metagenome (GOLD analysis project Ga0070698, IMG submission 65477) | Corn, switchgrass and miscanthus rhizosphere microbial communities from Kellogg Biological Station, Michigan, USA - KBS K1-50-2 metaG | ecosystem: Host-associated > Plants > Roots >...
GGTCCCAGATCGACCCGGACCTGACCAACGCCGGCAAGATCCCGGTGACCGAGCTGCCCGGGGCGTCGTACTTCCACCACGCCGACTCCTTCGCGATGATGCGCGGCGGCCACCGGGGCGCTCAACATCACCTTGTTCTCCTACAACGGCGCGCTGGACTTCGGCTTGATCGCCTGCCGTGAGCTGGTGCCGGACGTGTGGAACGTCATCGGCTACCTCTCCGATGCGCTCGCCGAGCTGGTCGAGCTCAGCCAGGCCACCTCGTAAGTTGCACGCCCAACGAGGATCGCGGCAGGTCCGGACGGTACTGCGATGAGTTGAAGTGCGGCACTGGCTATGGTGTACGGGGCGGGGCAACCGCGTTGCCTCCCGTGCGCCAGGACCGTACGAACCAATCCCTTTGGGGGGACGTTGACCACAGACGAGCAAGGCGCCGGCTCTGGAGACCGCCCCAGCGCAGCCGCCCGGCTGCTTGAGATCGCCGCCCTCAACGCGGACGAACTCATCGCCGAGTCGAGGGCCGAGGCCGCCTCGATCGTGGCAACGGCGCAGGCTGACGCGGACCAGCTCACCGAGTCGATCCATGCCCAGGCGGAACAGTTGAGGGCGTCGGCCAGCGCGCAGGCCGACGCGGTCCTGGCTGCGGCCCGCGCGGAAGCGGAGCGGGTGCACGCGGAGCTCGAGCAGGCGCGGGAAGAGCAGAACGCCGAGCTCGACCGGAATCGCACGACGACGCTGGCCGACCTGGCCGAGCGGCAGGCCGCCCTCCAGGCCGAGGTCGCGCGGTTGCAGCAGCTCGAACAGGAACACCGGAACCGAATGCGTAGCTACCTGACCGAGCAGCTCGCGCAGATCGAACCGAATCCCTCAGCATGACTTTGTGACACGCTGAGCGCGGCACTCTGAGTAGCTGGGACTCGATTGGTTTGTGTCTTCCATGGCGACTCCGGGAATGTCCGGCTGTTCTGCTTTCTTGGGGATGGGTCCTGGGGTATGCAGGCCGTCGGCGTGACATGCAGGCTCCGCTCAACTTCGCGGAGCCCAGGTCGCTCGCCGCGGCTGGGCTGCGCGAGTTCGTCAACATCAGGACCTACTGGGCCTGATACCGGCTGCCTTGGCCGCGGTACCTTGGTGAGTCGGGACTCTCCGAGGACCACACCATGACAGAGGCTTTCGCCGTACCCCAGATGCCCGGCCGGCTCCCCGCCGAGGTGACCACGTTCGTGGGGCGCAGGTTCGAGCGCAGCGCTGTCCGCGAGCTGTTGTCGGAGTCCCGGCTCGTCACGCTCACCGGCTTCGGTGGGATCGGCAAGACTCGCCTGGCGATGCGGATGGCCTCGGAGCTTCGACGTGCCTTCCCGGACGGCGTCTGTTTCGTGCCCCTGGGGGCTCTGGGTGAGGCCGATGAGGTCCCCGACCAGATCGCCGCTGCGCTTGGGTTGTATGGCCGATCTACGCAGTCGGGTGCCGTCGCGGTCGTGGACTACCTGAGGGAGCGGACGCTCCTGCTCGTGCTGGACAATTGCGAGCACGTGGTGGACGTGGCCGCCATCATCGTCGACACGCTGCTGCGCAACTGTCCGAAGGTTCGGATCCTGGCCACGAGCCGGGAGCCGCTCCGGGTAGACGGCGAGGTCGGCCACCCGGTTTCGTCGTTGACCTGCCCCGTTGCTGGTGGATCCGGGACGTATGGCCTCCGGCAGTACGAGGCGGTTCAGCTCTTCCTGGATCGGGCGCGAGCCAGCGCCCCAGGCTTCGTGTTGAACGACACCAACGGCGACGCAGTCGCGGCGATCTGCAGGAAGCTCGAGGGAATCCCGCTGGCCATCGAGCTGGCGGCCGCCCGGCTCACCACGTTGTCGGCAACCGAGCTCGAGAAGGGCCTGACCGACCACTGGGAGCTGCTCAGCAGGGGCCGGCGTACGGCACCGCATCGGCAGAGCACGATGGCTGCGTGCATCGAGTGGAGTTTCAACCTTTGCACGCCGACCGAACGGAGACTGTGGGCGAGGGCGGCTGTGTTCGTCGACGGCTTCGAGCACGATGCAGCGGTCGCCGTCTGCTCGGGTCGCGACGATGACGAGCCGGTCCACGAGACGCTGGCATCGCTCGTGGACAAGTCAGTTCTCGCCACGACCCTTGACGGGACCACGACCCGGTTCCGGATGCTTGCACCCATCCGGCAGCGCGGTCTTGTCGAGCTGGAGCGGATGGGCGAGGGAGCCGAGGAGCGTCGCCGGCACAGGGACTTCTACCTCGACCTGGTCGCTCAGGCGCACGACGGCTGGCTGAGCAGCAGCCAGCTCGCGTGGATCGACCGAGTCCGGCGCGAAGTCGGCAACATCGCCGAGGCACTGGAGCTGTGTGCTGACCAGCCAGCTGGGGTGGACCTGGGACTCAGTGCCTGTGGGCATCTCCTGGAGTTCATCCACGTACACGGATTGTTCCGGCAGGGGCGGCGGTGGTGCGAACGGTTGCTCGCCTGCCCATCAGACGACCCGACCGCGCGCGCCCTCGGGCTGAGAGCTGGCTGCTGGTGGGCGGCGCTGCAAGGAGACGTCGCGGCGGCCCAGTCGCTGCTGGCGGAAGGGCGGACGCTCGCCGAGCGCCTCGGCGGCGAGACCCAGGTCCTGATGTCCGAGGCTGCGGGGCTGGTGGCGATCTACGCCGGAGACCTGGACGACGGCGAGCACCTCCTCGATGGCGCGATCAGTGGTTTCGCTGCCTTCGGCAACGATGCGGAGTCGGCGCACTGCTGGATGCTGCTGGCCATCGTGAGCGCGTTGCGGGGCGACGCGGTGCGCACACTGGAATGTCACGCGGCGGGGCTGGCGATCACCGAGCCAGTTGGCGAGACCTGGCTGCGGTCATGGTCCCTCTGGGCGGCGGGGCTCGCGCACTGGGCCCGAGGCGACAAGGAGTCCGCGCTGACGTTGCAGAAGGAATGTCTGCGCCTGGAACAGCTGATGGCCGAGCGTTTGGGGATCGGCACGGTCATGGAGACGATCGCCTGGATCGTCGTGGCGACCGAGCCGGAGCGTGCTGCAGTGCTGATGGGGGCGGCGCAGAACGAGTGGGACAGGATCGAGGCCTCCATCGACGCACTTCCCGGTCTGGACGTACGACACCGGGACTGCATTGGCGTGGCTCGTGGGCTGCTCGGGGAGGAGGCCTTCGACCACGCCTGGTCACGGGGGCGGTCTCTCGACCAGACGAGCGCGATCGCGTTGTGTCTCGAAGAAGAGCCTCAGCGGCGCGCCATCGCGGTCGCCAGCAGCCCTGCGAAGGACATCCTGACCCGTCGCGAGCGGCAGGTGGCCGACCTGATCCGTCAGGGGCTCACCAACAAGGAGATCGCCGACGTGCTGGTTGTCTCGAAGCGCACGGCCGAGGGGCACGTCGAGCACATCCTGGCGAAGCTCGGCTTCACCAGCCGCAACCAGGTGGCGGCATGGACCGGTGAGCAGACATCCGGCAGGGAAGACTCGTGAGCCCGGGTCAGGCGAACCTGGGCCTTCGGCGTCGGCCGGAAGAGCGTTGTGTGTGACCTGGGTCACACCCACGTGAGGATCGCTGGAGGTAGTGTATTGCGCAACTATTGGCGCCATAGGCAACATTCACGACCAGAGAACGTAACACCAGACCTCTTGACGCGGGGGCGACCACTCGGCATGCTGTTGCGCAGATCACAGCAGGTTGCAACATAAGCAACAACCAATGCGAGCCGGAGGCGCCATGACGGAGATCCTGATCGACGGGGATTGGCAGTCTGCCGCGTCCGGCCAGCTGCGGGAGATTCGGTGCCCCGCCGACGGATCGCTGGTCGGCGCGGTCGCCGAGGCGGGAGCCGAGGACACCCGCACCGCGATCGCGGCGGCACGCCGGGCCTTCGACGAGGGCCCGTGGCCACACGAGCCGTCCGTCGTACGGTCGGCGCTGCTGCACCGCGTGGCCCGGCTGCTGGAGCGCGACAAGGACGCGATCGCCCGAGCGGAGTCACTCGACACCGGCAAACGGCTGGTCGAGAGCGAGTACGACGTGGACGACGTCGTCGCGGTCTTCGACCACTACGCCCACGCCGCCGTCGAGGATGCCGGCCGCGTCATCGAGACCGGGCGACCGGGCATCGTCTCCCGGGTCGTCCACGAGCCGGTCGGCGTCTGCGGACTGATCACGCCGTGGAACTACCCCCTGCTGCAGACCGCCTGGAAGGTGGCCCCGGCGCTGGCCGCGGGCAATACCTTCGTGCTCAAGCCGAGCGAGCTGACCCCGCACACGGCCATCCACCTCATGCATCTGCTCGACGAGGCAGGGCTGCCCGCAGGGGTCGCCAACCTCGTGCTCGGCGCCGGCCCGGAGGCGGGCGCGCCGCTCGCCGAGGATCCCCGCGTCGACCTGGTGTCCTTCACCGGTGGCCTGGAGACCGGCCGCCGGCTGATGGCCACTGCGGCCGCCACGGTCAAGAAGGTGGCCCTGGAGCTCGGCGGCAAGAACCCCAACATCGTCTTCGCCGACGCCGATCGCGCGGCCGCCCTGGACTACGCCCTCACCGCGGTGTTCCTCCACTCCGGACAAGTCTGCTCCGCCGGCGCACGGCTGCTGGTCGAGGAGAGCATCCACGAGGAGTTCGTCGACGCGCTGGTCGAGCGAGCTGCGACCATCCGGCTCGGCGGCCCCTTCGACGAGAAGGCGCAGACCGGGCCCCTGGTCTCCCGGGCCCACCGGGAGAAGGTCGAGCAGTACGTCGCCGCCGGGCTCGCCGAGGGCGCAGTGCTGCGCTGCGGTGGTGCCCGGCCGTCCGACCCAGCTCTCGCCGACGGCTTCTACTACCTCCCCACCGTGCTGGACCGGTGTGACGCCCGGATGAGCGTGGTGCGCGAGGAGTCCTTCGGACCGGTGCTCACGGTCGAGACCTTCACCAGCGAGGACAAGGCGGTCGAGCTGGCCAACGACAGCATCTACGGCCTGGCCGGGGCAGTCTGGACCAACGACGCCGGACGTGCCGAGCGAGTGGCCTCCCGACTGCGCGCCGGCACGGTCTGGATCAACGACTACCACCCCTACGTGCCGCAGGCCGAGTGGGGTGGCTACAAGCAGTCGGGCGTGGGCCGGGAGCTCGGCCGCGCCGGGCTGGAGGAGTACCGCGAGACGAAGCACGTCTGGCACAACACCGAGCCCGAGCCGGGCCACTGGTTCGGCGAGTGAGAGCAGGAGCATCCCAGGTGGACAAGCAGTACGACTTCGTGATCGTCGGCGGTGGGTCGGCGGGCAGCGCGCTCGCCGACCGGCTCAGCGCCGACCCCGGCACCCGCGTGCTGGTGCTGGAGGCCGGCCACAGCGACTACAAGATCGACCCGTTCGTCCACATGCCGGCGGCGCTGCCCTTCCCGATCGGCAGCAAGCTCTACGACTGGAAGTACGAGACCGACCCGGAGCCGCACATGGGGGGGCGCAAGGTCTACCACGCCCGCGGCAAGGTGCTCGGCGGATCCAGCAGCATCAACGGGATGATCTTCCAGCGCGGCAACCCGCTGGACTACGAGCGCTGGGCGGCCGACCCGGGCATGGAGACCTGGGACTACGCGCACTGCCTGCCCTACTTCAAGCGCATGGAGAGCCGGCACCTCGCCGACGGCAGCTCCGGGGCCGACGACTGGCGCGGCGGCGACGGCCCCCTCCACCTCGAGCGCGGCAAGTGCGAGAACCCCCTCTTCGGCGCGTTCTTCGACGCCGTCCAGGAGGCCGGCTACCCGCTCACCGACGACGTCAACGGCTACCGCCAGGAGGGGTTCGCGCCGTTCGACCGCAACGTCAAGCGGGGCCGCCGCTGGTCGGCCGCCCGCGCCTACCTGCACCCCGCGAAGAAGCGTCCGAACCTCACCGTCCAGACCTTCGCCTTCGCCGAGAAGATCCTCTTCGACACCACCGGCGACACGCCCCGCGCGACCGGTGTCGAGTACACCCGCGGCGTGGGCCGCGCCGCCCGCCGGCACACCGTCCGCGCCCGTGAGGTCATCCTCTGCGGCGGCGCGATCAACACCCCGCAGCTGCTCCAGCTCAGCGGCATCGGCGACCGCGAACTGCTCGCGCAGCACGACATCCCGCTGGTCCACCACCTGCCCGGCGTCGGCGAGAACCTCCAGGACCACCTCGAGGTCTACATCCAGTACGCCTCGAAGCAGCCGGTCTCCATCGCGCCCGGCCTGGCCTGGCACCAGCGCCCGAAGATTGCCTTCCAGTGGCTCTTCCAGCGCAAGGGCCTCGGCGCGACGAACCACTTCGAGGGCGGCGGCTTCTGTCGCTCCAACGAGGACGTCGACTACCCCAACCTGATGTTCCACTTCCTGCCGATCGCGATTCGCTACGACGGCACCAGCCCGATCGAGGGCCACGGCTACCAGGTCCACATCGGCCCGATGTACGCCGACACCCGCGGTCGGGTCCGGATCAAGTCCAAGGACCCACGCGTCCACCCGTCGATGCAGTTCAACTACCTCTCGACGCCCACGGACCGCAAGGAATGGGTCGAGGCGATCCGCGTCGCACGCGACATCCTCAACCAGCCGGCGTTCGCGGCGTACAACGACGGGGAGATCTCGCCCGGCCCCTCGGTCGAGACCGACGAGGAGATCCTCGACTGGGTCCGCAAGGACGCCGAGACCGCGCTCCACCCCTCGTGCACCGCGGCGATGGGCACTGGCCCGATGGCTGTCACCGACCCGCTCACGATGAAGGTGCACGGCACCGACGGCCTGCGGGTCTGCGACGCCAGCGTCTTCCCCTACGTCACCAACGGCAACATCTACGCCCCGGTGATGATGGTCGCGGAGAAGGCCGCGGACCTGATCCTCGGCGACACACCGCTGCCGCCGTCCGAGGCACCGTTCTACAACTACCGGGCGGGCAGCCCGCTCCAGCCGGAGCGGGTGACCGCCCTCGAGACCGAGAAGACCCAGACCAAGCCGGCGGCCAAGGCGGATGTCACCGCCGGCGCCACCGCAGGGGAGCGCGCATGAGCATCCAGACCACCGTCCTCACGAACGTCGGCGACGTGAGCCTTCCCGGCGTCACCGGCAGGGGCGAGACCCGTGCCCCCGCCCTCAAGGTCGAGGGCCTGTGGAAGATCTTCGGAGCGAAAGCCGGCAAGGTCATCGGCTCCGATGACCAGGCCCTGAGCCGCAAAGAGCTGCAGGCCAAGACCGGCTGCGTCACCGCGGTCAAGGACGTCTCCTTCGAGGTCCAGCCCGGCGAGGTCTTCGTCGTCATGGGCCTCTCCGGCTCCGGCAAGTCGACGCTCGTCCGGCTGCTCAACCGGCTCATCGAGCCGACCGCCGGCAGCGTCGTCATCAACGGCGAGGAGATCACCTCCGTGCCGGCCGGCAAGCTGCGCGACCTGCGCCGTCGGCACATGGCGATGGTCTTCCAGCACTTCGGCCTGATGCCGCACCGCAAGGTGATCGACAACATCGCCTATGGCCTCGAGGTGCGCGGCGAGAGCAAGGCCGTCCGTCGCAAGCGGGCCCAGGAGATGGTCGACCTGGTCGGCCTGACCGGCTACGAGAACTCCTTCCCCGACCAGCTCTCCGGCGGCATGCAGCAGCGCGTCGGCCTGGCCCGCGCGCTGGCGGTCGACCCGCAGGTGCTGTTCTTCGACGAGCCGTTCTCGGCCCTCGACCCGCTGATCCGCCGTGACATGCAGGACGAGATCGTGCGCCTGCACAACGAGGTCGGCAAGACGATGGTCTTCATCACGCACGACCTCCAGGAAGCCATCAAGCTCGGCGACCGGATCCTCATCATGCGCGACGGCGAGATGGTCCAGCTCGGCACGGCTGCGGAGATCGTGGCCCACCCCGCCGACGACTACGTCCGCGACTTCGTGAGCGAGGTCCCGAAGGGTCACGTGCTCACGCTCCGCTACGTCATGCGGCCGGTGCGTCCTGAGGACTCCCTCGAAGGCCCCACGATGGACCCCGACACCGTCGTCTGGAAGGCCGCTCGCGCGGCGCTGGCCTCCGCCCACCCGGTCCGGGTGGTCGAGGACGGCGAGCTGATCGGCATCGTCGACGACGAGGCGATCCTCCGCGTGGTCGTCGCCGAGGAGGACACCCCGGACGGCGTCGAGTCGGACGTCGAGGCAGGGGAGTGACTGGCATGTCCACGTCGATCCTCGAACGACCCCCGGCCCGCAGGGCACTGCCAGAGCCGCGCAACACCGTCGGTTCGTCGTTGGTCACGATGCTGCGCAGCAACTGGCGCGCGGCCTCGCTGCTCGGCGTACTCGCGGTGTGGGTGCTGGCCTGGGCGCTCTTCAAGGACCAGCACACGCTGAGCATCGCCGGCTCCGCCCGGACTCCCGTCTTCGACTGGCTCGGTGACCGCAGCGACTGGGTCGAGAAGGCGGCGTCGAGCGGCAGCAATCCGCTGATCAACTTCGCCGGCTGGGTCGCCGACATCGTCGACAGCGTCTTCGGCTGGCTGCAGAGCATCTTCACGGTCGCGAAGTTCCCGCGCCCGCTGCCGCAGGTCGGCTGGCTCGGCACCACGGCGCTCGCCGCCCTCGTCGCGTACGCCGCCGCGGGCTGGCGCACGCTCGCCCTGGTGGTGCCGTGCTTCCTGGCCTTCGGTGTCCTCGGCTACTGGGACGACTCGATCGACCTGCTGCTCGTCACGTTCTTCGCGGTGGTCGTCTCCTGTGTCTTCGGCATCGCGATCGGCGTCGTGATGGCGCGCAGCCGACGCTTCTCCGCCGTGATCACGCCGGTGCTCGACTTCATGCAGACGATGCCGTCGTACACCTACCTGCTGCCGTTCAGCATCCTCTTCGGCATCGGGCCGGCAGCCGCCGTCATGATGACGCTGGTCTACGCCGCGCCGCCCGTCATCAGGATCACCGCCCACGGCATCCGGTCGGTGTCGGGCCCCGTGCTCGAGGCGACCGACTCGCTCGGCCAGACCAGCCTCCAGCGGCTGTGGAACGTCGAGCTGCCGATGGCCAAGCGGACGATCATCGCCGGCATCAACCAGACGATGATGGCCGCGCTGTCGATGGCGACCATCGCAGCGGCCATCGACAGCCCGGGCCTGGGCCAGCCGGTCCTCGACGGCCTCAAGCGCGGCCAGCTCGGCACGTCGTTCGTCGCCGGCCTCGCGATCGTGATCATGGCGGTCATGCTCGACCGGTCGATGAGCGCGGCCGGCTTCCGCGCCGAGCTCGCGGCCCGCGCCGGCGAGAAGGGCGGCCCGTTCCGCAAGATCGGTCTCGGGCTCGCAGCCGTCGGCACCCTGGTGGCGCTCTACCTATCCCACAGCTACGTGTGGGCCAACGAGTTCCCCTTGCAGCCCGACCTCGGCACCCCGCTGCGCAACGCGGTCGACAGCTTCGGCAACTGGCTCCGCACCGACCTCTCGCACCTGACCGACGCCATCCAGCGCGTGGCCACCGACTACGGCCTCAACCCCATGCAGAGCCTCCTCGCCGACTCGCCGTGGTTCGTCACCTCGGCCGCGATCCTCGCGATCGCGGCAGTGGTCGGCGGGCGCAAGGCAGCGATCGCGACCGTGCTCTGCCTCGGCGGGATCGTGGGCCTCGGCCTGTGGAACCACGCGATGGAGACACTCACCGCGTGCCTGGTCGCGACGATCGCGGTCGTGGTCCTGGCCGTGGTCCTCGGCGTGCTGATGGGCCGGAGCCGCCGCGTCGACGTGGCCCTGCGACCGATCCTGGACGCCGGCCAGACCCTGCCGCCGTTCGTCTACCTGGTGCCGGTCCTGATCCTCTTCGGCCCCAACCGCTTCACCGCGATGGTCGCGGGTGTCGTCTACGCCGCCCCGGTCGCGATCAAGCTGGTCGCCGACGGCGTCCGGGCGGTCTCGCCCAACACGATCGAGGCCGCCGAGATGGCGGGCTCCTCGACCTGGCAGATGATCACGAAGGTCCAGCTCCCGATGGCCCGCAGCTCGGTGCTGCTGGCGACCAACCAGGGCCTGCTCTACGTCCTGTCGATGGTCGTCATCGGCGGCATGGTGGGCGCCGGCGCGCTCGGCTACGACGTGGTCACCGGCTTCCGCCAGGCCAACGCCGTCGGTCGCGGTCTCGCGGCCGGCACGACCATCGTGCTCATCGGCATCATGCTCGACCGCATCACGACGTACGGCGCGCAGCGCGCCTCGTCCCCAGCTTCGCGGGCCTGAGTCCCGGCGATGTTCCACACCCCCTTTCCGAAAGGCAGCACCATGGAACTCAAGCGCCCGCGCGTCGTCGCGGCTGCAGTGGCCGGACTCGGCCTGGCCTTCACCCTGACCGGATGTGGCGGCGCGATCAAGGACGCCAACGCCGCGAACGGCGACGAGAAGTGCGGCGACCTCAACGTCGCGATCAACCCGTGGGTCGGCTATGAGGCCGATGCCCACGTGCTCGGCTACATCGCCAAGACCCGGCTCGGCTGCACCGTCAACTACAAGGACCTCGACGAGCAGGTCTCGTGGAAGGGCTTCGGCAGCGGCGAGGTCGACGTCGTCATGGAGAACTGGGGCCACCCCGAGCTGCAGAAGAAGTACATGGTCGACCAGGGCGGCGACGGCTCGGCCGTCGACTTCGGTCCGACCGGCAACGAGGGCGTCATCGGCTGGTTCGTCCCGCCGTGGATGGCGGAGAAGTACCCCGACATCACCGACTGGAAGAACCTCAACAAGTACGCCTCGCTCTTCAAGACGACCGAGTCCGGTGACCAGGGCACGCTGTACGACGGCGACCCCGGCTTCGTCACCAACGACGAGGCCCTGGTGAGCAACCTGAAGCTCAACTACAAGGTCGTGTTCGCCGGCAGCGAGACCGCCCTGATCGAGGCGTTCCGCGACGCGGAGAAGAACCACACGCCGATGCTCGGCTACTTCTACGAGCCGCAGTGGTTCCTCAGCGAGGTGGCCCTGGTCAAGGTCGACCTGCCGAAGTACACCGAGGGCTGCGACGCCGACCCGGCGAAGGTCGCCTGCGACTACCCGGTCTACAACCTCGACAAGATCGTGGCCAAGGAGTTCGCCGAGTCGAACAGCCCGGCCGTCGACCTGGTGAAGAACTTCACCTGGACCAACGACGACCAGAACGTCGTGGCGAAGTACATCGCGGAGGACCAGATGGACCCCGAGGACGCCGCGAAGAAGTGGGTCGACGCCCACGCGGACGAGGTGAACGCCTGGCTGAACGGCTGACCTTCCGCGACGAACCGACGTCCCCGCCACCGGGGGGCGGTTCACGCGATCGGCGCAACACCTCGAATGAGGAGTTGCGCCGATCGTGGCCATTTCAGGAGATGTTGTGGAGTACGGCGAGCGACTGCTGCGGCTGGTCGATGCTGCCTCCTCGGGACGCAGATCGGCCCCGGCTGCCGTGAGGGCGACCGGGGCCGATCCGGGAGGGCGGGCCGCAGCGGAAGGATGGGTGCGGCCGGCCAGGTTCCAGCCAGGTCAGTGACCGCGGGCGATCCACGCCTCCAAGCCGCTGCGCTCAGCCCCGATGGAGGTGTCGTCACCGTGTCCGGTGCGGACGACGGTCTCCGGCGGGAGGGAGAGCAGCTTCACGCTGATCGAGTCGATGATCGTCGGAAAGTGGCTGAACGATCGTCCGGTCGCCCCGGGGCCGCCGTGGAAGAGCGTGTCGCCGGTGAAGACCGCACGCAGCTCCTCGCTGTGGAAGCAGCACGCGCCCGGTGCGTGGCCCGGGGTGTGCAGCGTCAGCAGCGTGACGCCGCCGACCTCGAACGTGTCGCCGTCGGCCAGCTCGCGGTCGGGCGCCTCGTCGTACACCTTGTCCCAGAGGACGCGGTCGCCCGGGTGCAGGTACGACGGGGCGCCCGTCGCCGCGCAGAGTGCCGCCGCGGCGCTGATGTGGTCGTCGTGGGCGTGCGTGAGCAGCACCGCCTGTACCTGGCGGCCACCGATGGCCTCGATGATCGGGCCGGCATCGTGCGCGGCGTCGATCACGACGCACTCCGTGTCGTCACCGATCACCCAGACGTTGTTGTCGACCTCCCAGGTGCCGCCGTCGAGGCTAAAGGTCCCCGATGTCACCACCCGCGTGACCTGCGCGTCGCTCACAGCTCGACCACCGAGCGGAGGACTTCGCCGTGATGCATCTTCTCGAACGCCTTCTCCACGTCGTCCAGGCCGATGGTCTCGCTGATGAAGTCAGCTAGCTGGAAGCGACCCTGCTGCGCGAGGTCGATCAGCATCGGGAAGTCGCGTGAGGGCAGGCAGTCGCCGTACCACGACGACTTGAGGGCGCCGCCGCGACCGAACACGTCGAGCAGCGGCAGCGTGATCTGTCGGTCGGGGGTCGGTACACCCACAAGGACCACGGTGCCGGCCAGGTCGCGGGCGTAGAAGGCCTGTTCGTAGGTCTCCGCGCGACCCACTGCGTCGACGACCACGTCGGCGCCGTTGCCGGCGGTGAGGTCGCGGATCGCCTCGACCGCGTCGACGTTCTTCGAGTTGACGGTGTGCGTGGCGCCGAAGCCCCTGGCCCACTCGAGCTTCCGGTCGTCGACGTCGACGGCGATGATCGTCGACGCGCCCGCCAGGGCGGCCCCGGCGATGGCCGCGTTGCCGACACCACCGCAGCCGATGACCGCGATCGAGTCGCCACGGCTCACACCGCCGGTGTTGACGGCCGCGCCGAAGCCCGCCATCACGCCGCAGCCGAGCAGGCCGGCGGCCGCGGCCGGGACCTGCGGGTCGACCTTCGTGCACTGGCCGGCGGCGACGAGCGTCTTCTCGATGAAGGCACCGATGCCGAGGGCGGGGGAGAGCTCGGTGCCGTCCGTGAGCGTCATCTTCTGCCTGGCGTTGTGCGTGTTGAAGCAGTACTGCGGCTTCCCCTTCGCACAAGACCGGCACTGGCCGCAGACCGCGCGCCAGTTGAGGACGACGAAGTCACCCGGCGCCACCTCGGTGACGCCCTCGCCGACGGCCTCGACGACACCGGCCGCCTCGTGTCCCAGGAGGAACGGGAACTCGTCGTTGATGCCGCCCTCGCGGTAGTGCAGGTCGGTGTGGCAGACGCCGCACGCCTGGATCCTCACCACGGCCTCGCCCGGGCCCGGGTCGGGGACGACGACGTCCACGACCTCGACCGGGGCGCCCTTGCTGCGGGCGATGACACCCTTGACGATGCTGGACATCCCTCTCCTCCCGAGCGGTTCGTGTCAGCGGAAGACGACGGTGCGGTTGCCCGTGCCCAGGAGCACCCGGTGCTCGCTGTGCCAGCGGATGGCCCGGGAGAGCACCTGGGCCTCGACGTCACGGCCAGCCGCGGTCATGTCGGCCGGGTCGAGCGAGTGGTCGACCCGAGCCACGTCCTGCTCGATGATCGGGCCCTCGTCGAGGTCCGAGGTGACGTAGTGGGCCGTCGCGCCGATCAGCTTCACGCCACGGGCGTGGGCCTGGTGGTAGGGCCTGGCACCCTTGAAGCTCGGCAGGAACGAGTGGTGGATGTTGATTGCGCGACCCTCGAGCTTGCCGCAGAGCTCGTTGGACAGCACCTGCATGTAGCGGGCGAGCACGACCAGGTCGACGTCGTGCTCGTCGACGAGCTCGAGGAGACGCGCCTCGGCCTCGGGCTTCGTCTCCGGCGTGACCGGCACGTGCACGAACGGGATGCCGTGCGAGGCGGCCTCGGCCTCGAAGTCGCGGTGGTTGGAGACGATCAGCGGGATCTCGATGTTGAGCGCGCCGGTCGTGGTGCGGAAGAGCAGGTCGTTCAGGCAGTGGCCGAACTTCGACACCATCAGCAGGGTGCGGGTCGGCGTGTTCATGTCGTGCAGCTGCCACGACATCGCGAACTGGATGGCGACCGCGTTGAAGTCCTGGCGCAGTGTGTCGACGTCGGCGCCGTCGGCACGGAACTGCACCCTCATGAAGAAGGTGTCGGTGAGGCGGTCGTCGAACTGCTGGCTGGCGCTGATGTTGCCGCCGTGTTCCATGACGAATCGGCTGACCGCGAAGACGATGCCTGGTGCCTCAGGGCACGTCAGCGTGAGTACGTACTCCTGACCGGCGGGAGGGCGAGGTGCCACCTGGGAATCTCCTTTGCGTATTGCACAACTCATTGAGCGATACGCAACAGATTGCCGGGTGTGGTCCGGTTGGTCAAGGGGTTGAGGTGGCTGATTTCTCGGGTGTCCTCCAGTGCTGCCAGGAGGCGTTCGGCCTTCCAGGTCGCCTCGGCGTACTCCTCGGAGGCGTCGGACTGCACGGTGATGCCACCGCCGGTGCCGAGCGTCCAATGTCCGTTGCCCGTCGTGGTCAGGCTGCGGATCACGACCCCGAGGTCGGCTCGACCGTCGGGGGAGATCCAGCCGAAGGCGCCGGAGTAGACCCCGCGCGGAGTTGTCTCGACCTCTCCGATGATCTCCATGGTGCGCAGCTTGGGAGCACCCGTCATCGACCCTGCTGGGAAGAGCGCGCGCAATGCGGCAATCGTGCTGACGTCATCACGCAGCCGGCCCTGCACGGTGGACACGAGCTGGTGGACCGAGGCGTAGGACTCGACCTCCATCAGCTGGGGCACCCGGATGCTGCCTGGCTGGCAGACCATCCCGACGTCGTTGCGCAGCAGGTCGACGATCATCAGGTTCTCGGCGCGGAACTTGAGATCCGTCGCAAGTTGGCGCTTGGACTCCTCGTCGAGCACTGGGGTGGGGCCCCGTGGGGTCGTGCCCTTGATGGGTCGCGTCTGGATCACCCGATCGCGATCGACTGAGGCGTAGCGCTCCGGTGACGAACTCAGCAGCCAGTGGCCTCGATGCTGGAGAAAGCCGGCGTACGGCGCGGGGTTCAGCTCCCTCAGCCGCAGGTACGCGTTCACCGGGTCCATCGGGGACGTCATCCTCTGACGGTGCGTCAGGTTGACCTCGTAGGTGTTCCCTGCCCGGAGGTGCTCCTGAACGCGGGCGAAGGCAGAGGCGTACGCCTCCGGGACAGGCTGCCTGACCGTCGACGGAGCTGCCTTCGGCCTGGCCGGCTCGGTGCCAGGCGCGTGGGTGATCACGTGCACGTGGCGAGCGCGCATCCAGATGGCGTCGGGCATCGTGTCCGAGGCCGGGTTGGCCGGGAGGTCGGGGCGGCAGGCATAGCCGAAGTACCCGACCCAGAGGACGTCCGCCGGGTCGCCCGCCATCTCTGCCTCGAGCGCCTCGAAGATGTCCTCGCCAGCTGCGTAGGACCTTCCCGCAACGTGGCGGGTCACCTGTCTGTCTGCCGCGGAATAGGTCAGCGAGACGTCGTCGTCGGTCAGCCAGCCGAGAAGAGATCGGTTGCCCGACCAGTGGCGTGACGCGCTTCCATCCAGCCAGAAGCAGCGTTCGTAGCCCTGGGCGAGGGCCGCGAAGCTTGAGGCCAGGTCGGCCTCGGGGTCGGTCGCCGGGCTGGTCACGGCGCCGTCCGATCGCCAAGGCTCAGGAAGTTGGCCATGAGTCGCTTGCCGAACTCGCTGAGGATCGACTCCGGATGGAACTGGACGCCGTGGAGGGGGCGGGTCCGGTGGCGGATGCCCATCACCACGGCTCCGGCGACGGGGTCGTTGCAGACCGCAGTGACCGCCAGCTCGGGCGCCAGCCGGGTGGCGGCCAGTGAGTGATAGCGGACGGCGGCGAACGGGGAGGGCAGGCCCGCGAACACTCCGTCGCCCGTGTGGTCGACGGGGGACACCTGACCGTGGGCGGGCGGGATGCGTTCGACGCGGCCGCCGAAGGTCGTGACCAGTCCCTGCATGCCGAGACAGACGCCCAGGACTGGCACGCGCGCGGTGCGCAGTACTTCCTTCCCGATGGCGAAGCCGGCCCGGTCGTCGGGATGGCCCGGCCCTGGGGAGAGTACGACGTGATCGAAGGAGACGACGTGCTCGGCCGTGGTCCGGTCGTGTGGCACGACGGTCGGCAGGGTGCCGGTCACCTCGGCGATGAGGTGCGCCAGGTTCCAGGTGTAGGAGTCGTAGTGGTCGACCACCACGACGCGCCCTGATCCGAACGCGGCCGGCTCGGCTTGGTTCATCACACCTCCGCACATGCGCTCGACCGCGGCGCACCCGGGCCCGAAAGAGAATCCGGGTCTTTCCTGCGTCCACGCCCTTGACGTCGCCTAGGTCACCCCTGCATTGTTGCTTGCATCGCAATCGAGTGCAAGATACGCAACAGGAGGCCAGGCATGTTTGGACGCCGGACCGTCATCATCGGCGCTGGAGTCGTGGGTGCAGCCCTTGCCGACGAGCTGTCGGCCCTCGGATGGACGGACATCGTCGTCCTCGACCAGGGCGACCTGCCTGCAACCGGTGGCTCCACCTCGCACGCGCCCGGCCTCGTCTTCCAGGCCAGCAGCACGAAGGTGCTGACCGACCTCGCCCGCTACACGGTTGAGAAGTTCGTGTCGCTCCAGCACGAGGGCCGGTCCTGCTTCCTCCAGGTCGGTGGTCTCGAGGTCGCCACGACGCCCGAGCGCCTGGCTGAGCTCCACCGCCGCCACGGCTGGCTGACCTCCTGGGGTGTCGAGGCCGAAGTCGTCGACGCCGACCGCTGCGTGCAACTGCACTCGCTCGTCGACCGCGACAAGATCCTCGGCGGTCTCTACTGCCCGACCGACGGTCTCGCCAAGGCAGTGTGGGCCGTCGAGGCGCAGATTCAACACGCGAGAAGCCGTGGGGTGAAGTTCCTGGCTCGCCACGAGGTCACCGACATCGTCGTGGAGGGCGGCAAGGTCGTCGCCGTCGTCACTGATCACGGGGAGTTCCCGGCCGACATCGTGGTCTCCTGCGCCGGCATCTGGGGCCCGAAGGTCGCGGCCATGGTCGGCATGGGGCTGCCACTCACCCCGCTCGCGCACCAGCTGGCCTGGACCGGCGAGATCCCCGAGCTGGCCGGCCAGACCGAGGAGGCCGTGCGCCCGATCCTGCGCCACCAGGAGGCCGGGCTCTACTACCGCGACCGGTTCGACGGCCTCGCCATCGGCTACTACGGCCACCGCCCGATGCCGATCGACGCGAACGACATCAAGTCGGTCGACGAGGCCGAGCAGATGCCGTCGGTGCTCGAGTTCACCCCTGAGGACTTCGAGCCGGCCTGGGCGGAGACCCAGCACCTGCTCCCCGCCACCAACGACACCAAGATCGAGGAGGGCATCAACGGCCTCTTCTCCTTCACCACCGACGGCATGCCGCTGCTCGGCGAGTCCCGCGAGGTGCAGGGCTTCTGGGTCGCCGAGGCCGTGTGGGTCACGCACTCCGCCGGCGTCGGCCGGGCCGTGGCCGAGTGGATCGCCAACGGCTACTCCGAGTCCTTCGACATCCACGAGTGCGACGTCAACCGATTCGAGGACTACCAGGTCGCGCCCGACTACGTCCTCGAGCGCGACTGCCAGAACTTCCGCGAGGTCTACGACATCCTGCACCCGCTGCAGCCGATGGACTCGCCGCGCAACGTCCGGCTCTCGCCCTTCCACGCCCGCGAGCAGGAGCTCGACGCCTTCTTCTTGCCGGCCAACGGCTGGGAGCGCCCGCACTGGTACGGCGCCAACGCCGGCCTGCTCGAGCGTTACGACGTACCGACTCCCAACGACTGGGCGGCGAAGTACTGGGACCCGACCGTGGGGGCCGAGGCGAAGGCGACGCGCGAGGGCGTCGCGATGTACGACATGACCGCCCTCAAGCGGATCACCGTGACCGGTCCCGGTGCCACGGACTTCCTCCAGAAACTCTGCACCGGTGACGTCGACAAGTCGGTCGGCGCGGTCGTCTACACCCTGCTCCTCGATGTCGACGGCGGCATCCGCAGTGACATCACCGTCGCCCGCCTGGGCAAGCACCACTACCAGGTCGGCGCCAACGGAGCGCTGGACATCGACTGGTTCGAGCGTCACCTCCCCGAGGACGGCACCGTTCAGATCACCGACATCACGCCGGGCACCTGCTGCATCGGCCTGTGGGGCCCGAAGGCCCGCGACGTGCTGGCCACCATCACCGACGCGGACATGACCAACGACGGCCTGAAGTACTTCCGCGCCAAGCGGCTCACCATCGGCAACGTGCCAGTCACCGCCTGGCGCCTGTCGTACGTCGGCGAGCTCGGCTGGGAGATCTACACGACCGCCGACCTGGGCCAGCGCCTCTGGGACACCATCTGGGAGGCCGGCCAGGAGCACGGCATCCTCGCCGCCGGACGTGGCGCCTTCAACAGCCTCCGCCTGGAGAAGGGCTACCGCTCCTTCGGTGGCGACATGACCAACGAGCACGACCCTTACGAGGCCGGCCTCGGCTTCGCGGTGAAGCTCGACAAGGGCGACTTCCTCGGACGTGACGCTCTTGTCGCGCGCAAGGAGAACCAGACGAAGACGCTCGCCTGCCTGACGATCGACAGCACTGTCGACGTCGTGCTCGGCAAGGAGCCGGTCTTCGCCGGCGGCAAGGCGGTCGGCTACGTCACCTCCGCGGCGTACGGCTACACGATCGAGAAGGGCATCGCCTACGCGTGGCTGCCCCTCGAGGTGGCAGAGGTCGGCACCGAGGTCGAGATCGGCTACTTCGACAAGCGCGTCAAGGCCGTCGTCACGGCCGAGCCGCTGTTCGACCCGAAGATGACCCGCCTGCGCGGCTGATCACCCCCGTCCCCCTTTCCTTCCCAACCCTTTCTTCCGGAGGTTCCCTGTGAGTTTCAAGACCGGCCCTGCGGCCAACGTCGCCGAGATCGCTGCCATGGTCGAGCGCCGCGAGGTGGGCTACAGCCTGGAAGCGCCCTTCTACGCGAGCCAGGAGGTCTACGACCTCGACATGAAGGTGATCTTCGGCCAGCACTGGCTCTTCGTCTCCACCGAGGCTGAGGTGCCCGAGCCGGGTGACTACGTCACCGTCGAGATCGGCACCTACTCGCTGATCATCGTGCGCGACGACGACGAGGAGATCCGTGCGCTGCACAACGTGTGCCGGCACCGGGGTTCCCGTCTGCTCGAGGACCCGTGCGGCTCGGTCGGCAACCTGGTCTGCCCTTACCACCAGTGGACCTACCGCACCGACGGCGACCTGATCTTCGCCGAGGGCCAGTCGCCCAGCTTCGACAAGAAGCAGTTCGGCCTCAAGCAGGTCCACGTGCGCACCGTCGGCGGCCTGATCTTCGTCTGCCTGGCAGAGGAGCCGCCGGAGGACTTCGACGAGGTGGCCGCCGTGATCGAGCCCTACCTCACGTCGTACCGCCTCAAGGAGGCGAAGGTCGCCCACCAGATCGACCTCGTCGAGGCGGGCAACTGGAAGCTCGTCATGGAGAACAACCGCGAGTGCCACCACTGCGATGCGTCGCACCCGGAGCTGATCACCTCCTACTTCCCGTTCCTCCGCTACTCCGAGGACGACGTCACGCCCCGCATGCAGCCGGTGTACGAGCGCTATCTCACCGCCACCGCGAACCTGGACAACGTCTGCAAGATCAACGGGGTCCCGCGCGAGCTCGTCCACGAGCTCGACACGCGCCCGACCGGCTTCATGATCATGCGCCTTCCGCTGGACGGCGATGGGGCGTCCTTCGGCCAGGACGGAGCCCAGGTGTGCCGCAAGCTCATCGGCGACGTCACCACCCCCCAGTTCGGCGACCTTTCCCTCCACATGCAGCCCAACTCCTGGTTCCACTTCCTCAGCGACCACGTGATCGTCTTCAGCGTCCTGCCGCTCGGTCCGAACAAGTCCATGGTCCGCACGACCTGGCTCGTCCACCCGGACGCCGTCGAGGGCGTCGACTACGACATCGAGACGCTGACCGGCGTCTGGAAGGCCACCAACGACCAGGACCGCGTGCTGGTCGAGAAGGCCCAGCGCGGCGTCACGGACCCGAGCTACGAGCCCGGTCCCTATGCCCTGGTCGAGGACGACGTCGAGTCGTTCATCAACTGGTACATCCGCCGACTCCACAACCACCTCACGCCGCACCAGGAGCACGCCGAGAAGCTCGGCCGCCTCAACGCGGTCGCGAGCCAGTAGTCATCACTGAATCCGGGAGTAGAGAAATGTCGTCCACGAAGGCACCTCAGCGCCTCGTGCCGTCCCTGCAGTCGCCGGTCTGCTGGTCGGAGGAGGACCAGACCGTGCTGGTGTGCACCGCGGTCAGCGACGTCACCCATGACGTCAAGAACTTCGTGTTCGAGCCCGAGGGCGAGCAGGTCTTCGACTTCGACGCGGGGCAGTTCCTGACCCTGATGCTCGACATCGACGGCTACCCGGTGAACCGCTGCTACACGATCTCGTCGCCTCCGACCCGCCCGCACCGCATCGCCATCACGGTCAAGCGGGTCTTGGGCGGCACGGTGTCCAACTGGGTGCACGACAACGTCGTGCCCGGCAGCAAGGTCAACGCGATGGCGCCGCTGGGTGCCTTCACGCTCTCCCGGCAGCCGGCGGAGAAGTACCTCTTCCTCTCCGCAGGCAGCGGGATCACCCCGCTCATGTCGATGATCCGGACGATGTACGACATCGGGTCGCACGCTGACGTGGTCTTCCTCCACAGCGCGCGCACTCCGAGCGACATCGTGTTCCGCCACGAGCTCGCTGCCATCGAGGCGCTGATGCCCAACCTCCGCGTGGTGCATGTCTGTGAGAACGACTATCCCTCGGAGCGGTGGGGCGGCATGCGTGGTCGCCTCTCGCCCACCATGCTCCACACGATCGTCCCTGACCTGAAGGATCGCGTCACCTTCAACTGCGGCCCCGTGCCCTACATGGAAGCCGTACGCCGCATTCTCGGGGAGCTCGACTACGACCTGGGCAACTATCACGAGGAGAGCTTCAGCTTCGACGACCCGGCCCAGCCCGGCGCGACGCCGCCTCCCGAGGGAGTTGAGTACGACGAGATCGCCATTGCCCCGCCGCCCGCCGGCGACGCGGGGACGACGTACTCCGTCGAGTTCGTCAAGAGTGGGCGCACGGTCTCGTGTCGCGCCGACCAGAACGTGCTGGACGCGGCGATCGCCGCGGGCGTGCGCGTCCCGTCGTCCTGCAGCCAGGGCATGTGCGGCACGTGCAAGGTCCCCAAGCTGTCCGGCGAAGTGGAGATGAACCACAACGGCGGCATCCGCCCCCGCGAGATCACCGCCGGCAAGATCCTCCCCTGCTGTTCCAAGCCGCTCAGCGACCTCTCCCTCGACGCCTGATCGCGTCAGCAACTCACCCAACAACCCGAAGCAGAACGGAGTCACCCCCATGGCTGACAACAGAGTCGTCGTCTACGCGGGACCTGGACAGGTCGCGATCGAGAACACCGAGTTCCCCAAGCTGGAGATCCCGCGTGAGGTCGCCCAGGGTCTCGGCATCAAGCAGGCGGCCCAGCACGCCGTGATCCTCAAGCTGGTCACGACCAACATCTGCGGCAGCGACCAGCACATGGTCCGCGGCCGTACGACGGCACCCGTGGGCCAGACCCTGGGCCACGAGATCACTGGCGAGATCGTCGAGATCGGCGACGACGTCCTCTTCCACAAGGTCGGCGACATCTGCTCGGTGCCGTTCAACATCGCCTGTGGTCGCTGCCGGATGTGCAACGAGGGCAAGACGGGCATCTGCCTCAACGTGAACCCTGCGCGCGCCGGCGCGGCCTACGGCTACGTCGACATGGGCGGCTGGGTCGGCGGTCAGGCGGAGTACGTGACGATCCCGTTCGCCGACTTCAACCTGCTCCGTTTCCCCGACCGTGACGCCGCGCTGGAGAAGATCCTCGACCTCACGATGCTGTCGGACATCTTCCCGACCGGCTACCACGGCGCCTACACGGCCGGCGTGACCACCGGCTCGACGGTGTACGTCGCCGGCGCCGGCCCGGTGGGCCTTGCCGCGGCGTACTCCGCGCAGCTCCTGGGCGCGTCGACCGTCATCGTCGGCGACATGAACGCCGACCGTCTCGCGCAGGCCAAGAGCTTCGGCTGTGAGATCGCGGACCTGTCCACCGGTGACGCGCTGGCCGACATCATCGCCGACATCCTCGGCGAGCCGGTCGTCGATGCCGCGGTCGACGCTGTCGGCTTCGAAGCGCGCGGGCACGGACCGGACGCCGGGGAGGCGCCGGCCACGGTGCTCAACGACATCATGGACGTCGCGCGGGCTGGTGCGTCGCTCGGGATCCCCGGCCTCTACGTGACCGGTGACCCCGGCGCGGTGGACAGCGCAGCGAAGCAGGGCCAGATCGGCGTGCGACTGGGTCTCGGCTGGGCGAAGTCCCACACGTTCGTCACCGGTCAGTGCCCCGTGAAGCGGTACAACCGCCAGCTGATGAACCTGATCCTGGCCGACAAGGCGCACATCGCGAAGGCAGTGAACGCGACCACGATCAGCCTCGACGATGCACCGCGTGGCTACGCCGAGTTCGACAAGGGCTCCGCGCAGAAGTTCGTCATTGACCCGCACGGCATGGTCCGGGCCTGACCGATGAGAGATGTCATGATTTCCCAGTCTTCCGTTCTCGACCGCACCCTCGCCGACTTCGACCCGGAGATCGCCGAGCAGATCGAGCGTGAGCTGGTGCGCCAGCAGACCACGCTCGAGATGATCGCCTCGGAGAACTTCGCGCCGCGGGCGGTCATGCAGGCACAGGGCTCGGTGCTCACCAACAAGTACGCAGAGGGCTACCCGGGGCGCCGTTACTACGGCGGCTGCGAGCATGTGGACGTCGTCGAGCAGCTCGCCATCGACCGGGTCAAGGCGCTCTTCGGCGCCGAGGCGGCCAACGTGCAGCCGCACTCGGGCGCGCAGGCCAACGCCGCCGCGATGTTCGCCCTTCTCGAGCCGGGTGACACCATTCTCGGCCTCGACCTCGCGCACGGTGGCCACCTGACGCACGGCATGCGGATCAACTTCTCCGGCAAGCTGTACAACGTCGTGGCGTACCAGGTCTCGGAGACGGACTTCCGCATCGACATGGCGGAGGTCGAGCGTCTGGCCCTCGAGCACCGCCCGAAGCTGATCATCGCCGGCTGGTCGGCGTACCCGCGGCAGCTCGACTTCGCCGAGTTCCGCCGGATCGCCGACCTGGTGGGTGCCTACCTGATGGTCGACATGGCCCACTTCGCGGGCCTGGTCGCGGCCGGTCTGCACCCCAGCCCGGTGCCCCACGCCGACATCGTCACCACGACCACGCACAAGACCCTGGGCGGCCCGCGCGGCGGCGTCATCCTGAGCAAGGCCGAGCTGGCGAAGAAGATCAACTCCGCGGTCTTCCCCGGCCAGCAGGGTGGCCCGCTCGAGCACGTGATCGCGGCCAAGGCCGTGGCGTTCAAGATGGCCGCATCCGAGGACTTCCGTGACCGGCAGCAGCGGACCATCGAGGGGGCGCAGCTGATCGCCCGCCGGCTCTCGCAGCCGGACGTGGCCGAGGCGGGCATCTCGGTGCTCACCGGCGGCACCGACGTCCACCTGGTCCTGGTCGACCTGCGCAACTCCGAGCTCGACGGCCAGCAGGGCGAGGACCGGTTGCACGCCATCGGCATCACGGTGAACCGCAACGCCGTGCCCTTCGACCCGCGACCACCGATGGTCTCCTCGGGCCTGCGGATCGGCACCCCGGCGTTGGCCACCCGTGGCTTCGGTGCGGTCGCCTTCGACGAGGTCGCCGACATCATCGCTGCGGCGCTGTCCGGCTCGGGTGAGGCGGCGCAGATCGCCGAGCTCCGTGGCCGGGTCGAGGCCCTCGCGTCCAAATTCCCGCTGTACCCGCCTCAGGAGGACTGATGGTCAACCCGATCCCCGGGGAGCACCCCGCCTGGCTGTGGCGCGACCCCGAGCCGAAGTCGTCGTACGACGCGGTCGTCATCGGTGGTGGCGGCCACGGTCTCGCCACGGCGTACTACCTGGCCAAGAACCACGGGATGACCAACATCGCCATCCTGGAGAAGGGCTGGCTCGCCGGCGGCAACATGGCCCGCAACACGACGATCATCCGCTCGAACTACCTGTGGGACGAGAGCGCAGCGATCTACGAGCACGCGCTGAAGCTGTGGGAGGAGCTCCCGGAGGAGCTCGAGTACGACTTCCTGTTCAGCCAGCGCGGCGTGCTCAACCTCGCGCACTCGCTCCAGGACGTCCGTGACTCCGTACGCCGGGTCGAGGCCAACCGCCTCAACGGAGTGGACGCCGAGTGGCTGACGCCCGAGGAGGTCGCGAAGGTCTGCCCGATCGTCAACATCTCGCAGGACGTGCGCTACCCGGTCCTCGGTGCGACGTTCCAGCCGCGGGCCGGCATCGCGAAGCACGACCACGTGGGGTGGGCGTTCGCGCGGGCCTGTGACGAGATGGGTGTCGACATCATCCAGAACTGCGAGGTCACCGGCTTCGTCAAGGACGGCAACCGCGTCGTCGGCGTCGAGACCAGCCGGGGCCGGATCAACGCCGGCATCGTCGGCATGGTCGCGGCCGGCCACAGCAGCGTGCTGGCCGACCTGGCCGGGTTCCGCCTGCCTGTGCAGTCGCACCCGCTCCAGGCCCTCGTGTCGGAGCTCTACGAGCCGGTCCACCCGACGGTCGTCATGTCCAACTACGTCCACGTCTACGTCTCGCAGGCGCACAAGGGCGAGCTCGTCATGGGTGCCGGGGTCGACCAGTACAACGGCTACGGCCAGCGAGGCTCGTTCCACGTGATCGAGCACCAGATGGCCGCCGCGCTGGAGCTGTTCCCGATTTTCGGCCGAGCGCACCTGCTGCGCACCTGGGGCGGCATCGTCGACGTCTGCCCGGACGCCTCGCCGATCATCGGCGCGACGCCGGTCGAGGGGCTCTACGTCAACGCCGGCTGGGGAACCGGTGGCTTCAAGGCCACCCCTGCGGCCGGCTGGGTGATGGCCCACACGATGGCCACCGGCGAGGCTCACGAGCTCAACCGGCCGTTCGGCCTGGAGCGGTTCACCACCGGTCACCTCATCGACGAGCACGGCGCCGCCGGCGTCGCGCACTGACCCCGCCACAGAGACTGAGAAGGAGCACCTGTCATGTTGCAGCTCAAGTGCCCGTGGTGCGGACTGCGGGACGAGACCGAGTACCGCTACGGCGGCCAGGCCCATGTCCCCTACCCCGAGGACCCGAGCGAGCTGACCGACGAGGAGTGGGCGCAGTACCTGTTCTTCCGCGACAACACCTTGGGCCCGTTCGCCGAGCGGTGGTCGCACAGCGGGGGTTGCCGCCGCTGGTTCAACGCCATCCGTGACACCCGGACCTACGAGGTCCTCGCCGTCTACACCAACGACGAGCCGCGGCCCCACCTCGGCGACGCCACGGCCATCGCAGCAGGAGTCTCCCGATGACGATTTCGATGAGCAGCCAGTCCCACCGCCTCGCCAGCGGTGGTCGGATCGACCGCAGCACGGTGCTCACCTTCACCGTCGACGGTGTCGAGCACACCGGCCACCCGGGCGACACCGTCGCCTCGGCGCTGCTGGCCAACGGCCGGGTCCGGATCGGCGACTCGATCTACCTCGGTCGCCCGCGCGGCATCTACTCGGCCGGCGGTGAGGAGCCGAACGCCCTCGTCCAGATCCTCGGCGAGCACTCCGAGCCTTCGGTGACCGCGACCGTGCGCTCCCTGACGGACGGACTCGCCGCAAGGACGCTGTCCGGCCTGGGCGTTCTCGACCCGGAGCCCGACGCTGCGGCGTACGACAAGAAGTTCGTCCACACCGACGTCCTGGTCATCGGCGCCGGCCCGTCAGGTCTGGCCGCCGCGCTTTCCGCGGCGCGGTCGGGTGCCCGCGTGATCGTGCTCGACGAGCAGCCGGAGCTCGGTGGCTCGTTGCTGGCCAGCCGCACCGAGCAGGTCGACGGCAAGCCCGCGATGGAGTGGGTCGGTGAAGCGGCGGCGACGCTCGCCGCCATCCCCGAGGTCACCGTGCTCACCCGCACCGCCGCATTCGGCTCCTACGACGACAATTACGTGCTCGCGGTCGAGGACCGATCCGGTGGCTCTTCGGCCACGCAGCCGGCTGGGGTCTCCCGGCAGCGGGTCTGGCACATCCGCGCCGCCCAGGTCGTCCTCGCCAATGGCGCCTACGAGCGTCCGTTGGTCTTCGCTGGCAATGACGTCCCCGGCGTCATGCTCGCCGGTGCGGTCAGGACCTACCTCAACCGGTACGCCGTGGCGCCGGGCCGCCGCTTCGTCGTGGCCACCACCAATGACAGCGCCTACGACGTGGTCGACGACATCGTCGCGGCCGGTCTCGAGGTGGCCGCGGTGCTCGACGCGCGGGCCGGTCTGTCGGCCCGAGCCACCGAGGTGGCTGCGTCGGGCGTCCGTGTCCTTCCGGGCACCACGGCGCATCGGGCCGAGGGCGACGCCGGCACCGGCCTGCTGACGCGGGTCCATGTCGGGACCCTCGGGGAGGGCGACACGGTCACCCCGGCCGAGACCATCGACGCGGACGTGCTCGCGGTCTCGGGTGGCTGGAGCCCTCTCGTGCACCTGCACACCCAGCGCCAGGGCACGACTCACTGGGACGCGGACCTCGCTGCGTTCGTCCCGGACGCCCCTGTGCGGAACCAGGCGGTCGCCGGCGCGAGCAACGGCACCTTCCTCCTCGCAGAGGGCCTGGCCGAGGGTGCTGCCGTCGGCTCGGCAGCCGCGACCGCCGCGGGTTTCCCGACTGAGGCGGTCGCGCTCTCGGCGTCCGGTTCCCAACAGGCCGTGGGCGAGACCCGGCAACTGTGGCTGGTCCCCGGCGCCGAGGGGGAGCCCGGCGAGTGGGACGAGCACTTCGTCGACCTGCACCGTGACCAGACCGTCGCCGACGTGTGGCGAGCAACTGGCGCCGGCATGCGCAGTGTCGAGCACGTCAAGCGCTACACCTCGATCGGCACCGGCCAGGACCAGGGCAAGACCTCCGGGGTCGCCGCCGCCGGTGTCATCGCGGCCGCCCTCGGTGGCGAGGACATCGCCGCCATCGGCACCTCGTCGCACCGGGCGCCGTACACCCCGGTGCTCTTCGCCGCGCTCGCCGGCCGCGAACGGGGGGAGCTCTTCGATCCGAAGCGGATCACGCCGATCCACGGCTGGCATGTCGAGGCCGGTGCCGAGTTCGAGGTCGTCGGCCAGTGGCTGCGTCCCTGGTACTACCCACGGGACGGCGAGGACCTCGAGGCCGCTGTCGCCCGGGAGTGCCGTGCCGCGCGCACGGGCGTGGGCATTATGGACGCCTCGACGCTCGGCAAGATCGAGGTCCAGGGCCCCGAGGCGGGTGAGTTCCTCAACCGGATCTACACCAACGCGTTCATGAAGCTACCGACCGGCTCGGCCCGCTACGGCGTCATGTGCAAGGCCGACGGCATGATGTTCGACGACGGTGTGACCCTGCGCCTCGCCGACGACCGCTACTTCCTGACCACCACGACCGGTGGCGCCGCGGGCGTCCTGGACTGGTTGGAGGAGTGGCTGCAGACCGAGTGGCCCGAGCTCGACGTCTACTGCACCTCGGTCACGGAGCAGTGGTCGACGGTCGCGGTGGTCGGCCCGAAGTCGCGGGAGGTCATCGCCAAGGTGGCGCCCCGGCTCGAGGTCTCCAACGACGCGTTCCCCTTCATGACGTTCCGTGAGACCGAGCTCGCCTCGGGCATCCCGGCACGCATCTGCCGCATCTCGTTCTCCGGCGAGCTCGCCTTCGAGATCAACGTGCCCGGCTGGTACGGCCGGTCCGTCTGGGAGGACGTCTTCGCCGCCGGCCAGGAGTTCGGCATCACGCCGTACGGCACGGAGACGATGCACGTCCTGCGAGCCGAGAAGGGCTACCCGATCGTCGGCCAGGACACCGACGGCACGGTGACCCCGCAGGACGCGGGCATGGAGTGGATCGTGTCCAAGCAGAAGGACTTCGTCGGCCGCCGCTCCTACTCTCGTGCCGACAACGTCCGTGCCGACCGCAAGCACCTGGTGGGCCTGCTCCCCGTCGACCGTACGACGCGGCTCCCCGAGGGCAGCCAGGTGATCGAGGCCGGCCCGGCCCTCGCGGATCGACCGATCCCGGTTCCGATGCTCGGCCACGTCACGTCGAGCTACCACAGCGTCGCGCTCGAGCGACCGTTCGCACTGGCGCTGATCAAGGGCGGCCGGGACCGCATCGGTGAGGTGCTGGTGGCGCCGGTCGGCGACCAGCTGGTCGAGGTCGAGGTGACCTCGCCGGTTCTCTACGACCCTGAAGGGACCAAGCGCGATGGCTGACCTGACCACCCTGCACCACAGTCCACTGGACGACATGGCTTCGGAGATCCGGGGCGGTGCGGTCTCCGGTGAGCGTGCGGTCCGGCTCCTCGAGTGGCCCTTTCTCACCATGGTGAGTGTCCGGGTCGATCCCGAAAGCCCCACGGTCCGCAAGATCGAAGCGGCTCTGGGGACCCCGCTCCCGCGCACGTGTGGGGAAGTCTCCCGGGAGGGTGCCCACACGGTCGTGTGGATGGGCCCGGACGAGTGGCTCGTCGTCTCCCTGCTGGAAGCGGGGGCCATGGTCGACGGCCTTCGCGCCGCTGCCGATGGCGGGCACGCAGCGATCGTCGATGTCTCGGCCAACCGCACGGTGCTCGAGCTCGCCGGTCACGGTGCTCGCGAGGTGCTCGAGAAGGGGTGCCCCGCCGACCTGCACCCGCGCGAGTTCGATGACGACTCCGCGATCACGACCACCCTGGCGCGGGTTCCGGTCCTGCTCTGGAAGGTCGACGCGACGTCGTTCCGGGTGCTGCCCCGGGCGTCGTTCGCGCCGTACGTCGCCACGTGGCTGCTCGACGCCATGCAGGAGCTCGCTCCCCACGCTCGGGAACCCGGAGGTTCTTGATGGCGCTCTCTGCGTTCGACCTCTACTCCGTCGGCATCGGGCCGTCGTCCTCCCACACCGTCGGACCGATGAGGGCCGCGAAGCGGTTCGCCGAGGGTCTGGCCGAGTCCGGGCGCCTCGTGGACGTGCGCCGGGTGCGTGCCGAGCTCTTCGGTTCGCTGGGCGCCACGGGGCACGGGCACGGCTCGCCCAAGGCGGTCGTCCTCGGCCTCGAGGGCGAGGATCCGGCGACGACCGACACGGACGGGGCGGAGGGGCGCATCGACGAGATCCGGGGGAGTGGCCTGCTCGTCCTGAACGGGTCTACTCCCATCCGGTTCGACGTCGACTCCGACCTCGTCATGCACCGGCGCAAGAGCCTGCCTGCGCACCCCAACGGCATGACCTTCGCCGCGTTCGACGAGGACGACGTCCAGATCGACTTCCGCACCTACTACTCGGTGGGCGGCGGCTTCGTGGTCGACGAGGTGGCGACGGGTGCCGACCGCGTGGTCGTGGACGACACCCCCCTGAAGTTCCCCTTCAGCACTGGCCAGGAGCTGCTCGAGATCTGCGAACGCGAGCAGATGTCGATCAGTGACGTGATGCTCGCCAACGAGCAGGCCTGGCGCACCGAGCAGGAGATCCGCGAGGGCATGCTGCACCTGTGGTCGGTGATGGTCGAGTGCGTCGAGCGCGGCTATCACCGCGAGGGTGTGCTGCCCGGTGGCCTGAAGGTGCCGCGGCGGGCGCCAGGGCTCTACCGGGACCTGTCGGTGAGGGGGTACGACGACCCGCTCCACGTCATGGACTGGGTGAACCTGTACGCGCTGGCCGTCAACGAGGAGAACGCGTCGGGCGGCCGGATCGTGACGGCTCCGACCAACGGGGCCGCGGGCATCATCCCGGCGGTTCTGCACTATTACGTGCGGTTCGTGCCGGGCGCTGATGAGGACGGCATCGTCCG
>Ga0070698_100001101_pt1 | contig 29755 bp, 30 predicted proteins | sample KBSK1502metaG_FD_65477 | JGI IMG/M metagenome (GOLD analysis project Ga0070698, IMG submission 65477) | Corn, switchgrass and miscanthus rhizosphere microbial communities from Kellogg Biological Station, Michigan, USA - KBS K1-50-2 metaG | ecosystem: Host-associated > Plants > Roots >...
CGGTCGGGCTCGGGCTGCCGGTCGGGCTCGGGCTGCCGGTCGGGCTCGGGCTGCCGGTCGGGCTCGGGCAAACGCCCGGGCTCGGGGTTGCGGCCGGGCTCGGGGTTGCGGCCGGGCTCGGGCAAGCGGCCGGGCTGGTGCTGGTGGCCGGGCTCGGGCAAGCGGCGGGGCTCGGGCCGGTGGTCGGGGTGGTGCTGGCGGCTGGGCTTGCCGTGGGGCCGGTAAGAGCCGGTGTGGGCGCCGCGCAGGATGCCGATGCTGGCTGCCTGTGATTTGGCGTGCCGGGCGCGGTGCTGGTCACGGCTGTTCCGCCGGTGGGCACGCCCGTGCCTCGCCCGCTCACCCCTGGCCCGGCTGTGCCGCGTGCAGGCCCGCCGCTCTCCAAAGCCCGGATGAGCGCGGCCGTATGCGAAATCGCCTGCCGTGGCAACGGAGTCAGCGCGAGAGCGCCCGCTGCCACAGCGAAGACGGCAATGGCCAGCCCAGCGGCCGGGCGCAGCCGCGCGAGGCGCCGCCCGTGCGGCGGGCCGGGCCGCGCCGCCCGGAACCGCTCACGGACAGCTCCGAGCACTGTGCTCAGCCATGTCAAGACCGACTGCAGCCCGCCCAGCGCGCGCCTGGCCGCTTCGGAATACCCGGCCATCATCCACGCGACCGGCACCGGATAGGGCCGGGTCAGCCGGGCGCGGATCCGCTCCAGGCCGTCTTCAGCGGGCTCTACCGAGTCCGCTGAAGCGTGCAGCGCGCGGCGCAAAATCTCGTCATAATCACGATCGCGCTGGCTCATGCCTCACGCTCCAGCACCGCGCGCAGCGATGACATGGCCCTGGCGGTATGGCTTTTGACGGCGCCCCTGCTGATCCCCATCGTCGAGGCGATCTGAGCCTCTGACAGGTCGCCGTAATACCGGAGTACCAGCGCTTCACGCTGGCGCGCGGGAAGCGTGCGCAGCGCGGTCACCACGGCTGAGCGCTCCAGCTGGGCGATCGCGCCCTGCTCGGCGCTTGGCATGTCCGGCGGCGGTTTCGGCGCGTTCCGGTCGACTACCACCCGGTGCCGCAGCACGGAACGGGACCGGTTCACCACCGACTGCCGCAGATACCACAGTGCCTTGTCGCTGTCCCTGAGCCGGCGCCAGCCGCTGTGCATCGCAATGAACGACTCCTGCACTACTTCCTCCGCAGTCGCCACATCGCGTACCAGCAGTGCCGCAAGCCGCACCAAAGATCGATAATGCGCGGCGTACAGCGCCGTCACCGCACAGTCGGCATCCTGGTCAGCCGGAACCGAGCCCAACGCGCGTGCCGCCAAGGTCTCGGTCAGGTGAACTGGACGCGCAGGCGCATCGCCGGTTTCAGCCGCTGTCATCGCGGATCCTCGCGGCCGGCCGCTGGCGCCCGCCCTGCCTCAGCCACCGCACCGCCGCCACCCATCCGTGCTGACCCGCTGAAGATCACCTGCCGCCGCGTCCCTCCCCCGGAACTGCCCTCCCAGCGCCGCCCAGCCCCAGCGCCAGACAGGACGATCAGGACGGCTAACCTCAAACCCCCATATTAATCACAGTGATGCCAAGCGCGGTCAGTGTCCAGTCCCAAAGCGCCCAGCGGACCATCGTGATACGTCACTAAACCGGGGCGGCCCGACCAGCGACAGCGAGCTTGGTGCTGCGGTCATCCTCGGCCCCCTACTTGAGCTTGATGGTGAGGATCTTGAAGTTCTTGGTGAACGTGACACCGGCGGTGCCCGCCGCGCCGTCGAAGCGGCCGGTTCCGCCGGTGACCGCGAGCACGGCCGGTTCGGGCTGCTGCGATCTGAAGGCGATGACTCCCTGCACGGTCAGGCTGGCGTTGTTCCACACGGCGGTGACGACGCAGCTGGCCAGCGTCTGCTCGGCGTGTTTTGGGGGGATCCTGGTCAGGGTGCACACGCCCGCGTCGTGGCCCACGATCGGGTATCCGCCGTTGACCTGGCGGGTGGTGGTGAGCTGATCGTTGATGATCAGCTCATCGCCCTGGGAGAAGACCTTGGGGTTGGTGCCCGGGACCGGGATGAATCCCGGGTCGGTGGCGCCGTGGTTGATGTCGAAGGCGTAATAGGTGAGCGTTTGCCGGCGCTGGCGGATCCGCCCGGCGCGGCGGCGGCCACGCCAGACGTCCCGCACGCCGCCAGCGCCACGGCGGCGGCGATGACTGCGGCCCATCGTGCCGCGGTGCCAGCCGGGCCCTGCACCCGCGCCCGGTCGCTCGTCTGCATTTGCATACCGTCCTCCTTGCGGGTCGTTTCCTCGACCGTAGGAAGACGAGGGGTTGGGCACATCGGGGCTGACCCGGGGATCTCGCTCAGGGCTAGCCCCGATGCGCCAGGGCTGCTTCAATGCCAGCATCAGAGCATGGCCCGCAGCGTGCTCATCGTCGACGACCACCCGGGATTCCGCGCCCAGGCCCGGGCGCTGCTGGCGGCCGCAGGCTATGAGGTTGTGGGTGAGGCCGCAGACGGGGAGTCCGGGGTGCGTGTGGCCAGGGACCTGTCACCCGACGTGGTACTGCTCGACGTCCAGCTTCCCGACATCACCGGCTTCGAGGTAGTGCGGCTCGTTCACGGCGAGCCCGATCCGCCCGCGATCGTTTGATTTCCAGCCGCGACGCCTGCGACTACGGGCGCCGGATCGAGCGCAGCGGGGCGCGCGGCTTTATTTCCAAGGCCGAGCTTTCCGCCCGGACGCTGGCGGCCGTGCTCGAAGGAACCGGGCGATGACCAGGCGCAGGTCGGGGCTGGCCGCGCTCGGGCTGGTGCTGGTGGGCTGGATTATCGGCGGCGAGTGGGTGAGCATTCACCAGCACGTCCCGGAGAACCACTTCATCGATGCGCTGGGCGGGCTGTCCTTCCTGGTTGCCGGGCTGGTGGCGCTGGACCGCCGGCCCGGGAACGCGATCGGCAAGCTCATGATCGCCTACGTAGCGGTCTCGTACCTCGGCAACTGGGGGAACCTCCAGGTAACGGCGCTCCCGGTGATTGGCTTCACCGGCCAGCAGCTGGGTGCGCCGATCCTGGCGCAGATGGTCCTTTCCTACCCCACCGGCCGGCTGCGGACGAGGTTCGAGCGGTTCGTCATCGGCACGATCTACGCCGCCGCGGTCGGTGTCGGCACCGTGATCCTGCTGGCATTTGACCCGCGTGCGGACGGCTGCGCCCGGTGCGCCTGGGAACCCGCCCCGTTCCCCAGCAGAAGCGCCGTGCTGACGGCGCAGCTGATCGCCCAGCGCCTGGGGTTCGCCGTGTTCCTGCTGTTCCTGGCGGCGGTGTGGCTGCGGTGGCGGCGGGCGACCCGGGCGGAGCGGCGCGGCTTGGCTCCGCCGTGGGTAGCCGTGTGCATCTATGTGGTCGTGGGCCTGATGGGGGCCTTCGCCTCGCCCAACCCTGTGGCCGATCCGTTCGCCTACCTCATCTGGGAGCTGCACAGCGTGCTGCAGATCGCCTTGCCGTTCGTGTTCTTGTGGGGGCTGCTGTCCACCCGCCTCGCCCGCAGCGCGGTGGGTGACCTGGTGATCGAGCTGGACCGGCCCCTCCTGCCGGGGGAGCTGCGGGCCTCACTCGCCAGGACACTTGGGGCCGTCGCTGCAAGTGGTGTACCCGCGCGAAGGCCAGGACCGGTGGGTCGATGCTGACGGCCGCCCAGCGCCGCTGCCGGGGCCCGGCGGCGGACGGCAGGCGAGGACGGTCACGGTGGTGGAGCGGGAAGGCCAGCCGCTGGCGGCGCTGATCCACGACCCGGCGCTGGACCAGGGGCTGGTCCGCGCCGCCGCTGCCGCGGCCGGGATGGCGATCGTGAACGAGCGGCTGCAGGCCGAGGTCCGGACCCAGCTTGAGGACGTAAGGGCGTCGCGTCAGCGGATCGTGGAGGCGGGGGACGCCGAGCGCCGCCGGGTGGAGCGCAATCTCCATGACGGTGCGCAGCAGCGGATGGTGACGCTCGCCCTCTTGCTGGCGATGCTGCGTGACCGGGCAGGCGGCGACCCGGCGATGTCAGCCTCGCTTGACCAGGCCGCCGCCGAGCTGAAGCAGGCTATCGCCGAGCTCCGCGAGCTCGCGCGCGGGATCCACCCGGCGATCCTCACCGAAGAAGGCTTGCCCGCGGCCGTCGAGGCGCTTGCGGACCGGTCACCCGTCCCGGTCCGGGTGCGAGCCGACTTCGACGCGCGGCTGCCCGGTCCGATCGAGGCCACCGCCTACTTCGTGGTGGCCGAATCACTGACGAACGTCACCAAATACGCCCGCGCCTCCGGTGCCCGGGTGGAGCTGTCGCGGCGCGACGGGCACCTGCGGGTGGAGGTGACCGACGACGGCGTTGGCGGAGCCGAAGCCAGCCGCGGCTCCGGGCTGCGCGGGCTCGAGGACCGGGTCGCGGCCGTGCGCGGCAGCTTCTGCGTGCAAGAGGCACCAGGAGGGGGGACCTGTGTCCTGGCCGAGATCCCCTGCGATGCCTGAACCGGCGCCGGTGCCGCTCATACGCGGTAGGCCGTCTGCAGCTGCGATCCGCGTCGTGCTGGCCGACGACTCGGTGCTGTTCCGTGAGGGCATCGCGCGGGTCCTAGCCGACAACGGGTTTGCCGTGGCCGGGCAGGCGGCAGACGCCAGCGAACTTCATGCAGCCGTCGACCGGCTGCTGCCCGACGTGGTGGTGACCGACATCCGGATGCCGCCCACGAACACTAACGAAGGACTCCTGGCCGCGCGGCGCATCCGCGCCGAGCACCCACAGACCGGCGTCCTGGTCCTGTCCCAGTACGTCGAGACACGGCAGGCCGTCAAGATGCTCCAAGACGCACCTGCGCGGGTTGGTTACCTGCTGAAGGACCGCGTCTCCGACATCAGCGAGTTCGCAGACGCTGTGCGGCGGATCGCCCGGGGCGGGTCGGTGATCGATCCCGAGGTAGTGGCACAGTTGTTGCGGCGTCACGGAGAAGACACCTCGCTCAAGGGCCTCACCGGCCGCGAGCGGGATATCCTCGCCCTCATGGCCCAGGGCCGTTCAAACCGGGCCATCTGCGAGCGGCTGTTCCTGTCGACGAAAACCGTCGAAACCCACGTGGGATCTATTTTCGCCAAGCTGGGCCTGCTGTCCGCCGCTGACGACCACCGGCGGGTCCTCGCGGTGCTCACCTTCCTCAGGAACGCCTGACGGCTGGCCGTACCCGAGGAGAAATCATGGCGAGCGCCCGGGAGCGCGGCGTGTCACGGACCGTGAAGGTCCTCGACGCAGGAGACGCACACACTGCCGCCGAAATGCGCGTCTGCTGGTCGTCGGTGCCTGCGGCCGGGTCGGGTGCAGATGGAACATTCTGTACGGCTGGCACCCGCCATTGCTCGCTGATACTCTCCGGTGGCCGCCTGGTAGACCGTCTCGTGTGACAGTCGCATCTCCGGCCGACCCCAGAAGTCGTTTCAGCGTGGCGCTGATCTGCTCTGGTGACCAGCGCTTCTCCAGCTGCTGCTGGACCCAGCTCCGCAGCCACAGATCGGCAGGCAGCCTGGTTGTCTTCGGCCGCCGCGCGCGCCTCGCACGAGCGATGCCCGATCAGAAGACCGGCGGCCGCCTCGGGTCCTGAGCGGTCCTTCGCCCTCGCCGCGCGCTGGCCAGATCCCCGTGCAGCGCTCTAAACTGCCCCCTGCGAGAGGGCACGCGCGTTAGCTCAAGATCCGTGGCAAGGAGGCCCCCATGCGAGCAAGGTACGCCCTGGTACTACTTGCAGCCGCGCCCGTATCACTGCTGCTCGCTGTTCCCGCCGGTGCCACCTCGGCTATCGACGTGCAGGCGAACAACCCGCAGGTGGCGGGGCAGCCGAACAGCAACAGTACGGCGGGCTTCCCGACCAACAAGCAGAACGAGCCGACCATCGCGGCCGACCCGCTCAATGCTTCCGATCTGATCGCCGGAGCCAATGACGAGCAGCTTCAGCCGCCGTGCGGCCCCGGCCCTGTGCGCGGGCCGGACGCGGCGGCCAGTGACTGCTCCTTCTTCCCGAACGTCGGAACCGACGGTGCCTACACGAGTTCCGACGGCGGGAAGACGTGGACGAACCGCGGGCTGCTGCCCGGCTTTTCTGACAACGGCGGCTCGCTGGTGTCCGACGGCGACCCGGTCATCGTGTTCGGGCCCGCTCAGGGCGGGAACGGGAAGTTCAGCTGGTCGAACGGCTCGGTCGCTTACTACGGCTCGCTGGCGAGCTTTGCGAGCGGGCAGTCCCGCACCGCCCCGGAAATGATCACCGTATCCAGGTCCCGCGACGACGGGCTGCACTGGACCGGCCCGGTGGTGGCCGCAAATGGCCATGGCTTCATCTTCAACGACAAGCCCGACATCTGGGTGGACCGCAACGCCTCGTCGCCGTTCTTCGGGCGGGTGTACGCGACCTGGACTCAGTTCCGCGACATCCCTGGCTGCGCAGAGCCGATCATGTTCACCGAGTCGGCCGACGGCGGGAACACGTGGTCCGTCCCCAGCCAGCTGTCGACCGCGCACAATTGCGGCCTCGGTGGCCGCCAGGGCTCGGTGGTCCGCACCGGACCGGATGGGACGGTGTACGTCGAGTGGGAGGACAGCGACCAGCAGGGTTCGGACCAGGTGATTGCGGCCTCGGCTGATGGCGGCGTCTCCTTCTCCCACGCTACGAAGATCGCTCATGTCGCCGATATCGCCGACCCGATTCCGGGCGCCAACTTCCGCACCGACAGCTTCGCGAGCGTCGCGGTGAACCAGACGAGCGGCACTGTCTACGTGAGCTGGTCCGACGCGTCGGCTGGCGCCGGGCGGATCGAGGTCTCCGCTGGCACGAACCACGGAACCTCGTGGACGGCCCCGAAGGCCGTGTCGTCAGCCGCGCAGGGCTACGCGTTCTTCCAAGGGCTCGATGTCGCGCCGAACGGCAGGATCGATGTGGGTTTCCAGGCGCTCACCGCAAAGGACCCCGGCACCTACGGAACAGGGAACGCCACCATCAACAGCTACTACGTGGAGTCGTCCGATGGCGGGGTCTCGTGGTCCGCGCCGGTCCGGGTGACCACCGTGGGGTCGGACCCAGCGGCATCGGCGCAAAACGACCTGACGCGTCAGTTCTGGGGTGACTACAACACGCTGGTCAGCACCAACTCCAACGCCTGGTTCATCTACACCGACAGCCGAAATGGAGTCGGCTGCCCGGCAGTCGACGCCTACCAGCACTCGGTTGACGCAGGTTCGCCGATCACGAAACCCGCGCCGGAGAATGTTTGTGCGTCCCAATTCGGCAACTCGGACGTTTTCGTTTCGACGATCACGCCGTGACGCCGGCCGGTCGCTGACGAAGGGGGGCGGCGCGACCCGCCCCCTCTCCGCGACCGCCCCGGCAGCCGGCAGGCATTGACTGCGGTGCCGCCGCGGCAATGTGAGTTCGCGTTGGCGCGCCCGCCGTTCTGTGCCTCTGACTGGGTGTCGGCTACCATCCGAGTCGCGGGTCTCAGCAACGCAGGACTGCCGCCAGCCGTGAGCGTCCGGGGAGATGCAGGCGCTGCAGATGACGACCGCCGGCGCAGTGCGGCCAGGACGTCGTACTTGCCGGCGTCGAGATGGTGGCGGTGGTGGTGGTGAAGGCTCCGCCAGGCGCGATCGCGGCGTTTGAGGCCCGGCGATTGGGGCTAGCCGGACCACCAGGCGAATTGGGGGGTCCAGTCGACCTGCCCGTAGTAGGTGGGCCAGTTGCCGGGCGGGAACAGTGGCGTGGCGATCCGCACGGGCCGGCGGGTGAGCCGCGGCAGCAGCCAGATCCCGTCGCGGGCTATGTACAGCAGGCTCTGGCCGTTGGTGGACCAGGCCGGTACGGTCGCCCCGCTGGCGTCCAGCTTGCGTGTCGACCGGGTGGCCGGGTTGTCTACCCAGAGCTGGTGGGCGTTGTACCAGGCGGTGACGGCGTGCTGCTGGAAGGCTGGCGACGCCTGCGACGGCGCCCGCACGAAGGCCAGCCGGGTGCCGTCGGGGGTCCACGCCGGGTCGAGGGTGACCGTGGACGGCGGCGACGGCACGGCGGTGCACGTGGCAGTTGCCGGGCCGCAGACCTTGATGCGCCTGTTCTGCCAGATGACCCGCCCCAGGCCGGAGCCGGGTGTCTCGGCGACGAGCGCCAGCCACCCGGTCGCGGCCACGGCGACCTGGTCAAGGGTGTTGCCGTGAAGGGTGTTCCCCAGCAGCCGCGGGTGAGCGCCGGGCGCGGGGATCACGTAGAACGGGTCCTGGTCAGCGTTGATGGACTCGCCATTGGCCAGCGCCCAGAACCCGATCCCCCGATGCGGCCACCAGCCGGCCGGGTCGATGATGTAGTTCGCGCCGCCAGGCACGCCGCCGCGGGCGGACAGCTTGACCCAGACCGTGGAGTGCCCGCCGGCCAGCGGGTAGCTGGCCAGCGTGCTGCCCGAGGTGGTGGCCGTGGCCACGGCGATTGCGCTGCCGCCGGGTGACCAGGCCGCGGACTCAAGGTCGGCCGCGCTCACCAGCGTCCGGACCTTTCCAGATGGCCAGACCAGCCGGACCGTCGCCCGGGTGGTTACCGCGAGTATGTCCCGGTCTGGGCTCCAGCCTGCCAGCCCCGCGGTCGGCAGGCCGCGGATTTGGTGCGCACCGCGGCCGTCGCCGGATGCGATCCACAGCGCAAACGACGCGGTCCCGGCCGGGCGGTTCGTGCTCGTGCCCAGGAACGCGAGCCACCGCCCGTCCGGTGAGAACGCCGGATTCACCGGCGCCATCCCCGAGGCAGCTACCCGGCGCAGCGTCCTGGTCCTGCTGTCAAGCACCCACAAGGTGCCACGGGAGACGAATGCCAGCTCGCCGTGCCCGGCGAAGGCTGCGGCGTCCACGCTCGGCACGGGTCCTTCCCACGGCCGGTAGCCGGGCTTCGCCCCGCCCGGCCGGGCGATCGCAAGCCACACCCGGGCCCCGGTCAGTATGACCGCTGCCACCACGGCCGCGGTGCGCCGCCGCCGGCGGCGCTGCCGGGCGCGGGCCTGCCGGATCACAAGCTCCGGATCGGCGGGCGGTGCGGGCGGGGCGGCGGTGCTGCCCGGCCCGCCTGCTCGTGGCTGAAACCGGTTCACACTGCTAGTATAAAGCTGCTATGAGTAGCACCACTAGCCCGATTCTCGCCGGGATCGACCACGGCGACCCGACTCCGCTGCACGAGCAGGTCGCCGCCGAGATCCGCCGCGCCATCGCCGAGGGGCAGGCAGCACCGGGCGAGCGGCTGCCTCCCGCCCGGGACCTAGCCGGCGTGCTCGGGGTCAACCGCAACACCGTGCTGCGCGCGCTGCGGCTGCTTCGCGACGAAGAACTGCTGGAGTTCCGCCGCGGCCGCGGCATCACCGTGGCAGGCACCCCGCAACGCGGTGCTGTGCTCGCCAAGGCACGAGAGCTCCTGCTGCTGGCCCGCCAGCACGGCTACCGGCGTGAGGAGCTCATCCAGATCATCGAGAGCCTGCCGTAGCCCGCCCGGCGCGCATCCGGGCTACGAGCGCCGTAGGCAAACGGGAGACGAAATGAGACGAGTACGTGTTACCAGTGCCGCGCTGGCCGTGTGCCTGGCCGGGGGAAGCGCCAGCGTGCTGGCATTCATGCCGTCGGCCACCCTGGCGGCGCAGCCGCCCGCCGTCACAACCGCGGCTGCCTTGGGACAGTGCCCCACGAATCCGCTTCCGCTGCCACCGGAGGCGGTCGCGAGGGCGGCCGACCAGGCCCGCATCCAGGCACCGTTCCTGTACCGCGGCTTCGGCCCCGCGGTGGTCGAGCTGTCCGCCCGGGCAGCTTTCGCTGGCCCACGCGGGGCCGAGGTGAAAGTCCAGTGCGGCAAGGTGGTCTTCGAGCGGACCGTCGTCGTGGACCTGCTCTTCCCAAAGATGCTGCCCAGCGCGTCCCTGTCCCAGGCCGTGGTCTTCCTATCGCGCTTCAGCACCGGTTACCAGGTCTGGGAGCAAGCCCACTAGAGAAGCCTTTGACCTGAGTCGGGGGTGGACGCCATGAACATGGGCCAGGGCCCTGGTGCTGCGCGCGCCAGGTCAGTCGGGATCTAGCCGGCGCGGCCGGGCCGTTCGTTCGCAGCATCGACGGGCACCTCGCCCGACGGCACGTGCAAGGTGGTCATCGTGATCCTACGGTGATGAGCGGCGCTCCACGAAAGCGCTCACGAAGGCGCGTGAAGGATCGGGTTAAAGCGTCGCAGTCTTTCGAATCAGCCTCGTCCCTGGAATGGTTCGATGAGCTGCTCGGCGAGAAGCAGCAGGACCGGCCCCGCCGAGTCGTCCTGCTCGACCGGGATCGGCCGGCCGTCCAGGCCGGTACCACCCACGCCATCGCTGCGGGAGGGGAACCTCGCACAGCTGGCAAGGACGTCCCAGATCGTCAGCACGACGCCGAGGTTGACACGCTGAGTGTCCGGAGCGTGGTGAAGCCGGTGGTATGCAGGGCTCACGAGCACCCGGCCGACCGGGCCGAAGGTCCAACGGAGATTGGCGTGCTGGAGAGTGCCGATACATACGTAGATCGTGACTATCACGGGGGCCATCGGGCGCGTCGGCATCATGGCCACGACCGGGACAGTCGCCAGAAGAAACCCCGTCGTGTGCATGAGAGGGTGCGCACGGAATGACGTGAGGACGCTCAGCTCCTCTTGGCTGTGATGAAGGGCATGAAAGCGCCAGAGGAGACCGAGCCGGTGATCGGCATAGTGGGCCAGCCAGTTGGCTCCATCCATTGCCACAACTGTGAGGGGGATGAGTAGCCAGCCGGGCCAGTGCTCCGTCGATCGCAGCTCGATCCAGCGCGCATGACTACCGATCAGCGCCGCCGCCCCGACACTGAGCAAAGTCATCAGCGGGATCACGACGATGGCGTGCAAGGCCACGAAGCACGCATCCTGAACGTGGCCGCGTGCGAGGACCGGACGACGCTCCGCCGGCCATATTCGTTCGCAAATCCCTGTCGCGACAACGAGCGCCACGAGAAGGGGAGCGGCGAGCTCTGCCCGGCCTGCTGAGAGCACAGTTTCGAGGCGGCCTTGCCTGAGCAGCCCGGCGACAGCGACCCAGAGGACAAGGACCGTTACTCCGGCCAGGACAAACGAGGAGGGGCATAGACGTCGCCACCACGCGAGCCGAGCTCCTGTCTGCCCGCCTGCAGCGGCCCGGTCTTGGCGCGAAGCGAACAGTGGCAAGCGATCTTCCGTCGCTCCTGCTCGCAGGATCTGCGAAGCGGACACTGGAGCTCCTCGACTCGTGCCGTGCCGGCGCGACTCTCGCGCGTCTTCGGTTGAAGATTACGACCAGGCGCGCCGGAACGCCCGCCCGGTCGGCGGCGGCACGTACAAAGGCAATCGCTGCGAACCGCGTCCTGGGGTGCAGGTCGCTCCTGGCAGGCATACCCAGACCGTAGGGCAGAACCCCTGCCCGGCCGCTTCCTGGCCGCGGCGACAGTAAGGCCGGGCAGGAAAGCGGAGACGAGGCCCGGCCCGATCGGATCACATCGTCGAACCCAGCCCGAGGAACCTGCTCCCTGGCTGCCCGGTTCCATCCACCCCTGTGACTGACCGCCTGCCACTTCGCCCGGCCGGGGTCTGTCCTGGAACGCGCGCGCGTCACGAGACGTTGTTTCGGAGTGGAACAAGTCGCGCGGGTCATCGACCATGCGGTCAAGGAACGCTTCCCGCCGGGTGCGGTGGTGCGTGCCGAGCTGCTGCGGCACGGCGACGATCCGGCGATCGGGCCTGGTCAGCTAATGGTCCGCGTAGTCGTTCCCGGGCATGGCGGTGCTGACGTCCTGGCCGCCTGGGCAGGCACCCGCCGGCAGCGGATGGGCGAACTCCGGCGCGAGCTGTCGCTTCGGCTTCCCTCGGCCAAGCAGCTCGAGTTCACCCTTGAGGACGCTGACCCGGGCACCGCGCCGATCAGCATGCCAGACGACGGCTCGCTGGCCGCCGAGCAGCTGTCCAGCCGGGACATCGTGACGAAAGCGCTCGCTTTGCTGCGCGAGAACTACGTATTCCCCGACCAGGCCGAGCGGGTCGCCACCGAGATCGAGGCGCGGCTCGAAGCCGGCGATTACGACAACCTGGATGAGATCACGCTCACCGAACTACTCACCGGCCACCTGCAAGCAGCCAGCGGAGACAAGCACCTGCGAGTGCGCCTGGGCGGTGGTCCGCCGGGCCCTGGGAACGATCCCGGCCTCCGCCACCATGTGCCCGGGCGTGATTCCCCCGGCCCTGGCCGCGGCAGCACGACCCGCGACAACGCCCCCCACGACCGCGACGAACCAGCCGATCATGAGGCGAGACGGCTGAAAATGCGGCAGGTGGGAAGGCTCGACAACTTCGGCATACGCCGCGTCGAGCGGCTGGACGGCAACATCGGCTACCTCGACCTGCGCCGGGTACCCATGCCCGAGAACGCCGCCCCGGCCGTCGCCGCGGCGATGGAGCTGGTCTCCGGGACCTACGCGCTGATCATCGACCTGCGGCGCAATGGCGGCGGTTCTCCTTATGGGGTGGCGTTCTGGTGCAGCTACCTATTCCCGGAGGATCCAACGCACTTCAATGACATCTTCCACGCCGATACCGGGGAGACCCGGCAGTTCTGGAACTACCCGTATGTGCCGGGCAACCGCTACCTCGCCCGGCCGGTATACGTGCTGACCAGCAGCCGGACGTTCTCCGGCGGCGAAGACTTCTGTTACACGTTGCAGGCGCTGGGCCGGGCGGAAGTCATCGGCGAGACGACCGGCGGCGGCGCCCACCCGACCCGGCCGTTCCCGATCAGCGCCGCCGTGCACATCGGCATCCCGTTCGCCCGCTCGATCAACCCGGTCACCGGTACGAACTGGCAGGGCACCGGCGTGGTCCCGGACACCCCTGTCCCCGCGGATCAGGCCTACGACGTCGCGTACGGCAAGGCACTCCGCCACGTGCTGGAGATCGGCGACGTGCCACCGCCCATCGCCGACGAGGCCCACGCCGCGCTGGCGACCATGAACGGGACCGCCAGCTGACCGCCAGACACATGGACACCGGCCGCGTCCACCCATCCACCGCGCAGTCGTAGGCAGATGGCCGGGGCTGGCGGCGGCGCTGCATTCTTAGGTCGCGATAAGGAATTCCTTCGGCCGGCCTGAGTCTCGCCTGGTTCCTTGGGTGCTAGCCACAAACCCAAGGAGGATTCGCATGCGCAACCGAGCCAGGGTGATTGCCGCCGCAGCGGTCACTGCGGCTCTCGCCGCGGGCAGCACCGGCGCCGCGGTGGCGGTGACGACAGGCGCCAAGCCCGGCGCCCACGCAAAGACCGTGTCCGCCAGCGGGAAGCGCGCCGCCGACAGTGATCTGGCCGCCCGGCTCGGCGTGTCGCCGGCCCGCCTCGACCAGGCGCTGCGCGCGGTCAAGACCTCGCTGAGTAAGGCCAGCGCCAAGCCGACCGAGGGCCAGTTCGACGTCGCGCTCGGCCGCATCCTGGGCATCCCGCAGGCACGGGTGCGGCAGGCGTTTCCGGCCGGGAAGCCGGGCGGCTCCAAGGCCGCCGAGAAGCCGGGCGGCTCCAAGGCCGCCGTGCAGCCGGGCAACGACGCGCTCACGGCGGCGGCGGCCAGGGAGCTGCACGTCAGCACGGCCCGGGTCAACGCGGCGTTGCGGCCGCTGTTCGCGGAGGGAACGGCCGATTCGTCGTCGCCGGTATTCGCGGCGGCCGCCCGTTCGCTCGGTGTCAGCACCCAGCAGCTGTCGGCTGCGCTCGCGCACGCCAAACAGAGCCTGGCCGGAGGCAAGTGACGCAATCCTGAATGCCGGTTTAAGGAACGTGCGCGATACTGGCCGGGTGCGGGTGCTCGTAGTCGACGATGACGAGGCGGTACGCAGCGCACTGACCCATGCGCTGCACCGTGACGGCTACGAGGTGTCCACGGCGGCCGACGGCACCACCGCGCTGGCCACGCTGCTGCGGAACCGGCATGAGGCTGTCGTGCTCGACATCCTCATGCCGGAGCCGGGCGGGCTCGAGGTGTGCCGTGCGATCAGGGCGCGCGGCGACGACACCCCGATCCTGATGCTGACCGCGCGAGACCTGGTGTCCGACCGGGTCGCCGGGCTGGATGCCGGCGCCGACGACTACCTGGCCAAGCCGTTCGCGCTGGAGGAGTTGCGGGCGCGGCTGCGCGCGTTGTTGCGGCGCAGCGGCGCGGGCGCCGACCTGCTCCGGTTCGCCGATATCGAACTCGATCTCGCGGCACACCAGGCAAGTCGCCGCGGTGAACGGCTGCCGCTGACCAAGACCGAATTCGCGTTGCTCGAATTGTTCGTCCGCAACCCGGGCCGGGTGCTTTCCCGGACGCAGATATTCGAATCGGTGTGGGGGTACGATTTCGGTCCGGAATCGAACGGGCTGTGGGTCTATATCAGCTATTTGCGGCGGAAGATGGGCGAGCCGCGGCTGATCCAGACCGTCCGCGGGCTTGGCTACGTGCTGCGGGAAGAGAAATGAGCCTGCGCGCCAGGGTCGCGATCGCCGTTGGCGTGGTCGTCTTCTGCGCGCTGGCGATCGTGGCGGCGGTTGTCTATCCGGCGGTCGGCGCGAACCTGCGCGGAAAGAACGACGAATCTCTGGTGCAGGTGGCCACAGAGGCGCCGACGATAGCGGCGAAGCTCAAACAAGCCGGTACCGTCGGGCAGCTGGTCCCGTTCGGCAACACGCAGCTGCAGATCCTACCCGCTGCCACGACCGGCCCCACGAACGGGTTCGTCGACATCACCGATCACGACGTCCTGGTGGCGTCCGGGAGCGACAAGCCGTATTTCCACGACGAGGCCTATGGAAGCGTCGTCTACCGCATTTACACCATGCAGTTTCCGGGCAATCCCGGAATGTTGGTCCGCGTCGCCCGGCCGGCGTCGGATGCGGTATCGACCCAGACGGCGCTTGGCTGGCTGCTCGCCGCACTCATACCGGCCGGCGCGATTGGCGCGGCGGTGGTGGCGCGGCTGGCCGCGGGTCGGGTGTTGCGCCCGGTGGGCCGGCTCACCGAAACCGTCGAGCGGATCAGGGCCACCGGCGACCTCAGCGCGCCGATCGAGACGCCGGGCCAGGACGAGATCAGCCGGCTCGGGCAGGCATTCGCCGCGATGACGGCCGCGCTGGACGAATCGGTGGGCGCGCAACGCCGACTGGTCGCCGACGCCTCGCACGAGCTGCGCACCCCGCTCACCAGCCTGACCACCAACCTCGAACTGCTCGCCGAGCAGCCGAAGGACCCCAGCGCGCCGGCGCTGGCCGCGGCCGCGCTGGCCGAGGCCGACGAGCTGCGCGTGCTGATCAACGACCTGGTCGACCTCGCGCGCGACGGGCAGGCCTCGTTCCACGTCGAAGACGTCCGGCTGGATCTGGTCGCGGAACGGGTCGCAGCGCGGGCCGCCGACCGGGCGCCGGGGCTGCGGTACGAGCTCGACTGCCGGCCGACGCTGGTCCGCGGCGATCCGGACGCGCTGGAACGGGCAATCGGCAACCTGGTCGACAACGCGCTGAAATGGAGCCCGCCGGATGGTCGCATCCGCATCTCGGCAGCCGGCGGGACGGTCGAGGTCAGCGACGACGGGCCGGGAATTCCCGCGGACGACCTGCCGTACATTTTCGATCGCTTTTACCGGTCGGCAAGAGCGCGGGCACTGCCCGGCTCGGGCCTCGGCCTCGCGATCGTGCGCAGGATCGCCGACATGCACGACGGAACCGTCGAAGCAATTCCGCTGCAGCAAGGGGCGAAATTCCGCATCAGCGTGCCGGAGATCGTCGTCGATCAGCCCACTGTGGAACGGACCCCGGTACGCAGCTGACCCTGCCGTTCCCGCTCCCGCGACCGACCAGCATGTCGCTGATGAAAGCGGCATCATCCGATGTGGCGTCCCGGACAATCCAAGGGGAGTCTGTCACAACCGCAAGTGTCGCACCTGTCCGCTGGCCCGAGACAGCGGCGGATCTCCTCCGACCTACGGCACCGACCGACTTTTGCCGGCGTCTGGCCTGCTCTATATAGCGGTCGGGTGCCGGTTGGTCTTGTGGAACGATCCTGGCATGGACGAGGACCCGCCACCGAGCCAGGTTATGCGTGACGCGGCCCTGGTGGTTCTCCCCGGAATGATCCAGGCCAGGGAGGGCCGTGCCTGGCTGGTGGAGTGGCAAGGGACACGCGGTGTCCTGCGGCTGGGACCGCTGCCCGCCGAAAGCATCGCCCGCGCCAGGCTGGTAGAGGATGTGGCCTGGCTGCACGGCTTCCTGACCCGGCTCGCCGAACTCGGATTCCCGTCGCCGAGGCCTCTTCCTTCGTTCGGCAGCCTGTCATGGGCCATCTCGAACGGCATGCTCTGGGAGATCGTCTCGTTCCTGCCCGGTCATGCGGTCGGCTGGGCCGCCGAGCCGTCAATGGAGGAAATCGGTGCCCTGCTGGCCCGCTACCATGCGACCGCCCGCCAGCTTGACGTGGCCGACCAGCGACCAGGCGCGCTGCCGCTCGCTGATGTGCCTGCGATCTTGCTCTCCGGCCAGCTTCACGTGGTGGGTGCCGCCCCGGACCGGGCCGCAGCCATCTGCCTGCTCGCCGAGCAGCTCGCCCGCGACCTCGATGCCATCGGTCACCTGACCAGTACGCGCGGCGTCATTCATGGCGACTTCACCAACCACAACGTCATCGCCGATGGCACGCCGCCCAAGCCAACAGGCGTGATCGACTTCGCGCTGGCCCACATCGAGACGCCTCTCGCGGACATCGGCTACGGCCTGTGGCGCAGCGGCCGTCCCTGCCAGGCTGCGGACCACCTGGACCTGTCGCGCACGAAGCGGTTTCTCCGTGGTTATGCCAGCATCGTTCGGGTCTCGGCGGACGAGGCCCGCGCGATTCCCGTCTACCTGCGGGGTCGTGGCCTTCAGATGATCGCTAAGCGAGTCAGAGCAGGCCGCGCGGAGACCGGGATGCTGGCCCAGGTGCAGTGGCTCAGCGATAACGCGGCCACCATCGGCGACGCGCTAACGGCAGCCATTTGATGACTGCCGATGCCCACCGACCACGTGAGCAAACAGATTAGGCGGCTCGGCGTGCGTTCTCCCTTATCCTCTCCATCACTTACCGTGATGCGGTCTGTCGGGGTAGCCCGATGCCGCCGGAAGGTATGACAATCTCAACTGCTCGTGTTAACGCGGAATCGGATGTCTCGAGCGAAGACTTGCTTGTTAATTTACAGGCGCTTGAGCCCTTCATTCACGATGCGAGCGCCGAGCGCGCCAGCAGCGCCTGTAAGCACTCCTCTTGTAATAATTGCCGAATGCTCCGCACCAAACTTCTTGGCTCCCTTCATGATGGGGCCTGCAGCTGCATTGAACCCCTCACTGAAAGCTCCATTATCAGTCGAAGCGTCATAGGCACCTCTGGCGAATCCGGCGGCAATCGCAACTGGAGATACAACAACCATGCTTACATCCGCCCAAAACTCACTCGTATTCTCCACCTGTTTTTTCCTGTCCCATGAGATTTCAGGAGATGACCCGTGCGGACCACCAATTATAGCATCACAGCCATTACGCGGCCAGCGCCGGTACTCGTCACCTCGCCGTCCTTACGGTCCGGGTGGATGACTGTGGGCAAGCTTGTGTTCACCTGACACAATCCTGGCCTGCGCCGGGACGGCGCGCCATGGGCCGACACCCACATCCGTAGTGAGCCTGGGCCTACTTGCGCTGGCATCATGAGTGTGGCAAGACCAAGCGGATCGGCGCAGGCGAGAGCGAGGCGTGGTTCAGCCCGCGCCGCGCTGTCACTATTGCCGGGCGATCCGGCCGCTGCGGCATCGGCGTTCGCCGCTGGATCGAGCCGCTGGCTGATCTGTCTCGTGCCTCCGGTGGCCCAGGGGTGGTGCCGGCCTTCGAGGATCTGCTGTCCTCCCGCGACCGTGAGCTGCTGGATGACCAGCGATACGCCTCGGCGTTCGCTGGATTCAGCGAGCATCGCGGTGAGGCCGTCACGCGCGAGCATCGCCTCCGACGGATCCACGATGGTTACCTGGTAGCCATCACGGGCCAGCGGAATGGACTGATTACCGGCCCCGCCGCCGACATCGGCCACAGCGGCCGGCGGCCCGGGCAGATGATCCCGCAGATGAGCAGCAATCACCTAGGTGCGCACCCGGCCGCGCAGCGTCCCGTAATGCCCGTCCACGAAACGCCCGGCCAGCGGAGCCCGCAAGTCATCAGCCGGCACCAGTTCAGTCTGCCTCAGGCTCCGTCAAGGCCACCGACCACGCCATCGACCCAGCACACCGAAAGCGGCATGTGAGCTCGGACGCCCTGAGCGGTCAGGAAAGTGCGTTCGTGTCGTGCATGAGCATGCATCTGGCGCGTGTCCGGTTCGTTCCACGATTTCGGGTGGGCTGGATGGTTGGCGGTTAGCTCAGCGGTTGGCCGAAATAACCTGCGTCGCGGTCGCGATGACTTCGCTCGCGAGCGTGAGGACAGGTTGCCCCGCCACTTCTTCAGGCGCACTATCGAGTGATGCGCAATGCGAGGGCTGCACGCGGGGCGCTAGCGCAGGCCACCGACCAGGATGCTGCCGTGGAAGCCCCAGCGGACGGCCTCCGCGTCCCGCGTACGCACGTTGTGATGCTCGCGGCCGTCGCCGGGCTCGGTCTTGGGATGGTCATTGTCTACTTCGATTACGGATCGTGGAGTCACCAATCACGCGTTTTCGCTGAGTCTGGCCCGTTCTTATTCTTTAGTCGCGTCTATGTCAATCTGGCTCATCCGCGGTCGCGGGGAAGCGCTCGGGCGCAGCCCGGCGCTTACCAAGAGTGAGCTGGGGACGTACCTGCGTCTGCGCTCCGACCTAGAGTGGCTGCTTGCCTTCCTCGGGACGGTGATCGGGCTCGCTGTCTTCGCTTCGGCGGGGCTGCGGCACGTCGTGCTTTCCTATGACAAGAAGGCGAACGCTGGAGCTGAGGGCGTCATTCTCTACGGCTTCGTGCTGTCGCTCCTGGTTGCGCTCATCTACCTGCCTACCTATGGCACCCTGCAACGCACCGGTACACGCATCCGTGACACCGTCGAGCAGCTGCCACAACCGGACGATCAGAAGCTCGAGGAACGAATCGCAAAGCGGAGTGCGCTCGACGATCTGCTCGGGCTGCAGATTTCAGCAAGCGCGAGCTTCCGCGTAGGCGTTGCGATCCTCTCGCCGCTCCTGGGCAGCCTCACCAGCTTGCTGCCCAAGCTCGGCGGATAACCTCAACAGCTCCGCCGCGGCCGCCTTCCTGCTGATGCGGAACGGCGGCACGCGCGATCGGCGGCATGCGGGTGCGATGCTAGCGAGCGTTCAAGATCGGCGGGACGCAACGGCACGAGCGGGTGTTCGGGCCGGGACGTCGCCCGGCCTTACGTCTGCTTGGTGCCGGCGAGGTGCTTCTGGGCGCGGATGACAAGCGCTTCCAGGCTGTGATCGTGGCATATTCATGCAAGCCGAGTCAGCGGAAGGCGCTGCCGAATGTGGGATGGGGCCGTGGCTCTGCGTCGCCTGTTCTCCATTATGACGCCTGCGGCCGCGCCAGGTGGTAGGTCACGTGCGGCTGCAGTGGATGGCCGTCGGGCACCCTGGGATGATCGAACCTGGCGACCTCGGTCAGTCCCAGGCGGCGCATGACGGCCTGGGATGGCTCGTTGAGCACGGCGGTCATGGACCAGATCTCGTTCAGGCCGACACCGTCGAAAGCTACCCCGAGCGCAGCCCTGGCTGCCTCCGTCGCGTAGCCGTGATGCCAGGCGTACTTGGCAAGCCGCCAGCCGACCTCTACGCCGCCGGCGCCCGGCACGTCGTCGGGCATCGGGTTGAGCCCGGTGAAGCCGATGAACTCGCCGGTCGCGGAGACCTGCAGCGCCCACAGCCCGTATCCCAGCTGGTCGAACCGCGCTTCGATGCGGTCGGCAAGCGCGTCACTGGCAGCCCGGTCCAGCGTTTCGGGAAAGAACAGCATCGTCTCGGGGTCCGCATTGAGAGCGGCGAACGGCTCGCGGTCGGAGGCGAGCCAGCGCCGCATCAGCAGCCTGTCCGTCCCGATGGTGTCGAATCTGGCCGGCTCACTCATCTGCGCCCTCCCGGCATCGCGGAACGTGGCCGGTCCAGGATGGAGCCGCGCCGCGAAGCCCGTCAAATGGGTCATTTTGCGTCCGGGACTCAGTACTGCCCGAATCAGGCAGCCAGTCACAATAGCCGCAGCGCGCCATTGCCGATGCCGCGCATTGATTCACAGTCCAGCCTCACCCAGCGAACGCCGCGGTCCCCGGCCGGCACTCGTACCTGCGGCCTCATCTCCGGCGCGGCGAAGACGCCCCGCACCGGCGCAAGTGGCGGGTCCCGGCCGGGCAGTTCAAGATAGCGCAGCAGCTGACCCACGCCGTATCTCCCGCCGCGCCGCCTGACCCCGACGGCCACACTGACCCGGCCGGGTCATGGGCCACGCCAGCACAACCGAAAAGCCATCACCCAGCGGATCTACGTGCGCCCCGCGGCACGAGCAGATGACGGGTGACTCTCGCCGCCAGCTAACACGCTGGCAGTCGTGGTGCTTAGGGGAGGTCAGCCCTTAGGGCGCTGGACCCGCGGGCCGAGGGAGGCCCGTCTTTACCGGGTAAGGCGGCTGGCGAGCTCGTAGAGGTTGCCGTCGGGCGCCCGGAAGTGAACCCACTCCCAGATGCTGTCACGCCCTGGTGGTCCGACGATCTCGATCCCGGCGGCCTCAAGAGTGCTGCGCGCGGCGGCCACATCGTCGACTTCGAAAAGAGGAACCGGCCCGGTGGCGTGCTGGCCGAAGAAGTCGTAGTAGGGGTCTCCTGGCCCCATGACCTGGATCTCATCCCCCTCAGACGTCCTGAACTCAACCGTCGTGGGCTCCTCGAAATTCCCCTGCATTCCCAGGACATCCCGGAGAAAGCCGACCATGGCGTCGTAGTGATCTGTCCTGACGCCAACCCAGCGCACGTTCCGCACATCCATCTCGTTGTCCTCCCGTCGCCTCAATCATGACCGCCACAAGCCAGCCGACGTGTACTGATCGCCGATGGGCATAGCGTATGGGAGTGCTCACGGTCGGGGTTGATCTGGCTGCCGAACCGGTCCGGACGGCGCTGGCAACAGTGGCGTGGAATAGCGGAACGGCAGTGATAACGCAGCTCATCCGCGGCGCCGACGACGACGTGATCCTGGCGGCGCTGGCGGACGCGGACAAGGCAGGTATCGATTGCCCGCTGGGCTGGCCAGCGGCGTTCGTCACCTTTCTGACTGATCACCAGGCCGGGCATGTGGCCATCCCGGGCGGCCTGACCGGGCAGCAGTGGCGCAGGCAACTGGCGTGGCGGGTGACCGACGAGGTGGTGCGTGAACAGACGGGCCTGATCCCTCTGAGCGTTGCCGCTGACCGGATCGGGCATGCCGCGATGCGCTGCGCGGGCCTGCTGGCGAAGCTGGCCAGCCGGGGCCAGCCAGTCGACCGTGGCGGGGCGGGTGCCGTGGTGGAGGTCTATCCTGCCGCGTCGCTGAAATGCTGGGGACTGGCCTACCGCGGCTACAAGCAGCCGCGGAACACGCAGGCGCTGCGAGCTTTGATGGACGATCTGCGGGCCGCAGCCCCCTGGCTAGACCCGGGACATCATCAGGGGCTGTGCCGGAGCTCGCACGACGCCATTGATGCGGTCGTCGCCGCGCTTACCGCCCGCGCGGCAGCACAAGGCCAAGCGACCAGGCCGGATGACACGCAGGAAGCAGCGGCTCGCAGCGAGGGCTGGATCACCATGCCAACATCACCGCTGACCGAACTCGCCTAATCGCTCGCAGCGGCAGATGAGTGCATGTGAAGAGCGCCTTTACGCGCCCTGGCAAATCAGGGCGGAGATGCCGGGTCACTGTACTCAGCGTTGTGCACTTCCGCCCGCGGAAGCTCTCGTTCGAGTGCCTCTCTGTAGGCAACGCAGCCCCGCAGGAATCTCGGCCACGGAGGGACGGCGACCGCTGGTTCAGTCTGCTCCGGAAGCAGGCCCCAGAGTTCGGGGTGATGCCAACACAGGTCGTGGCCACTGCTGTCACGATGCCTTCGGATACCAGCTCGCAACCGCCTGATCTCGGCCACCAGGTCCGCTCTGTCGAGACTCTCAAGGTCCACATCGAGGTTCTCGCTCATCTGCCGATCCTCCCATCGGACCGCAGCTTCCGGCTCTGGCCATGTGGTCCATCCGGGCGCACTCAAGGCGAGCCAGAAGCGGATGCGCGGAATCCCCGCCTATGTTAAGCAGGTGGTCGTCTTGCGCCGGGCCGGCGAGGCCGACATAGACGCGCTCCGCGCGATCGCGGAGGCGGCGTATCAGCATTACGTGGCCAGGATTGGCCGAGCTCCTGCCCCGATGACTGCTGACTACGCACAGGCGGTTCGTGCCGGCCAGGCCTGGGTGGCAGCAGACCGTGGTGAGATCGTCGGCCTCGCCATCCTCGTCGCCGGGCCCGGCCACCTGCTGCTGGAGAATATGGCTGTCCTGCCAGCAGCTCAGCGGCGCGGCGTCGGGCGCCGTTTGCTGGCCTTGGCCGAGAATCAGGCTCGCAGGCTTCATCTCAGCGAAATCCGGCTTTATACGAACGAAGCCATGACCGAGAACATCGCCTACTATCCGCGGCGCGGCTACGTGGAGACGCACCGGGCCGAGCAGGACGGCTTCCGGCGGGTGTTCTTCCGCAAGCGCCTCGCTGAGTGAATGCTCCACCCGCGGCATGTGCCGGCGTTTCCCCTGGGTGAGCATTCACACCCGCTCAACGCCGTGAGCGCGGATCAGGAGTTCGGCGGGCCATAGATCCAGGACGCGAACACTACTTCTCGCCCGTCCGGGTCCTGGTAGGTAACGCCGCCGTTGGCCTGCCAGTAGTCGATCTGCGCAATCGGGTGCACGCCCGCGGCGGCCAGCCGGGCCGTGATCTGCTCCTGGGCGGCGGCATTGGGCAGGTAGAACACCAGCTGATCAAGCCCAGGTGCCGGGTGCTGCGCGTCGGTCAACCGGACGATCTCCAGGTGAACCGGGCCACCGGGCTGGCCAAGGATCGTCCCGTCCAGGCCGTAGCTGTCGTGGAAGGTTTCCAGCACCGGCAGCCCGATGGTGTCGCGGTAGAAGATGACTGTCTGGTCGTATCGCGCGCTCCACCGCACAACCCGCAGCGCACCCACGGGAAGATGCTGTGGCCAGCGCGCGCGGCCCGGTTCTGGGGTACCCATGGCGACAGTCTTCATCGCACAGGCGGGGCCGCCCAGCCTCAGACCCGCAGCGGTGGCCATCACCGGCAGGGGACCAGGTCCGCGATCGGCCGCTGCCCCTGACCAGACGCGTTTCCGCATTACCGTCTCGCGGCAGATGAGCGCGTCGCCCTGCTACCAGGCATCGCCCGGGAAGCCCACTCGGGGCAGTGGACAATGGTGACCGCTGGGCTGCTGGCCATGGAGGTCAGGCACGCCCGGGGCTTTGGGTTCGGCTGTGAGGGCTGGCGACTGTGGCTTCTTGCAGGCAGGCGGCGGCTGAGGGAGGGGCTGGATATGGACGGGGCCGAGACTGTTTTCGGGCGGCTCGCTGAGGGTGAGCTGGTGATCATCGACGGCGGCACGGGCAGTCAGCTGCAGGCTGAGGGCGTGCCGATGGATGACGTTGTGTGGAGCGCCCGCGCGAACCTGGAGCGGCCCGAGGCGGTGCAGCGCGTCCACGAGGCATATATCAGGGCCGGCGCCCAGGTGATCATCGCTAATACATTCGCGGCCAGCCGCGCGGCCCTGGAGCCCGCCGGGCTCGGCAGCCGGGTCGCCGAGGCCAACCACGGCGCTGTGCGCACGGCGCTGCGGGCCCGCGAGACCACGGCTACCGGCCCGGTGGCGGTGGCCGGCTCGATGTCGTCGTTCTGCCCGATCGCCATGGAACCCGCGGCCCCGGGCGCTTCGGCACCCAGCCCGGCTGGGGAGGATCCCCGCTTCCCTAGCCTGGCCGACTTCCGTGAGCAGGCGCAGCTGCTGGCGGAGGCGGGCGCCGAGCTGATCGCCCTGGAGATGATCGACGCCGTGGGTTACGGCCGCGCCGCTGTGCAAGCCGCCGCCGAGACCGGGCTGCCCGTCTGGCTCGGCATCAGCCCGGCCCGCCTTGACGACGGTTCCCTGGGCACCTTTCCCGAGCTGGGAGACGGTGACAGCTTCGAGGACCTGCTGAGCGCCCTGCTGGACCCGGCGCTGACCGCAGTCACCGTGATGCACGCCAAGCCCGACGTGATGCTGGACGCCGTCGAGATCGTCCGCCGTCACTTTGCCGGGCCGATTGGGGTATACGCCGAGACCGGCAACTGGGCGCCCCCGAACTGGGTCTTCGACGGCCTCACCCCCCACGAATATCTTCAGCACGCGATCACCTGGGCTGACCACGGGGCGGAACTCATCGGCGGATGCTGCGGCACCGGACCCGAGCACATACGAACACTCGCCCAGGCGCTGGCCCCGCGCAACGCGAAATAACCCAACCGCGGCAGTTCGCCGCGCAGCACTCAGTGGACAACCAACCCACCTGCAACCACACCGGCGCGAACCCCTGCCAGGCTGGACCGCAGCCACTCGCCACACCCCGCCGGCCGCGGTTTCCGCGTCCCGCTCTGGCGGCCCGCCCGGGCCGCCCCGCAGTCATAGGGGAGAATTTCCGGAGTCCCTTCCCCTGATTACTCTACCTAGGTAGTCTAGCTGGGTGGCTCGTGGTTCAGGGTTCTCCGCTCAGACGCTGCTGGTGCTCGCGGCGCTGTCCGGCGCGCCAGCGGACTGGCGATACGGCTATGACCTGGCGAAGGAAACGGGGCTGAAGTCCGGGACGCTGTACCCGATTCTGGTCCGGCTGGCGGACCGGGGGCTGTTGGAGGCGTGCTGGGAGGAAGGCCGCCCGGCCGGGCGGCCGCCGCGGCATCTGTACCGGCTCAGCAGCGACGGGCTGGCCCAGGCCCAGGCGGCGCTGGCCTCCGCGCAGGCGGCGGCGCCGCGGGCGGCGGGGCCGCGGCGGGCCGCCGGGCCGCGGCGGCGGGGCTGGCCAGGGAGGGATTGTGATGCAACGGGTGCTGGACGGGGTTACCGTCCGATGAACAGGTACTCCGACACCGCGCGGCGCTGAGCGGCTGAGTGCGTGCCGAAGGTGTAGGTGTGATCGGTCAGACGGACTTCGACGTTGTCTTTCACCTCCCGTAGGAGTGCCTCGATGGTTGCGGCGTAGGGGATGGCGTTGGAGGAGTACGACAAGACGATGGCCGAGTCCTGGAAGTGCTTGAATGTGCGCCGGAGGGCGTCGGTGACCGTGTGCTTGTAGGAGAAGGGGGTGTAGCGCTTGGCGAGTTTCTTGGTGCGGGTGTTTTCCATGATCGTCTGCCCGCGCCAGTAGACCGAGAGTCCTTCGAGGAAGTGGTAGCGCTTGATGTAGCAGTTGTCATCCCTGGGCGGCGCGTAGGGCGGATCCAAGTAGACGAGATCGTAGGGCCTGGGCGCTAGCGCGAAGACGTCGCCGGACAGCGCCGTGCAGGGCTGGCCGCTGTCGAAGATGACGCGATTGTACTCGGCGGCGCGCTCGCAGAAATGCTCGCGCAGCGACAGGCGCAGGTCGCGCCGGCCATCGTCATACCGCAGGTCGGTGAAGGTGAAGACGCCGCGCGGCTGCCTGCGGGCGGACGCGAGGACCAGCGCGGAGATGGCGACGTCTTGCTTGTGCCCGCTCATGCGGTCGATGTGGGACCAGGCCGAGTCGAGGAATTCCCGGTCCTCGTCGGTGAAGTACAGGCCCTTGAACGTGCGCTGGATGAAGTCGCGGTCATCTGCTGGCGGCCCGCAGATTTCCTCAATGTCGTCTCGGGTGAGGGTTTGGTCCTGATTGACCACGGTCGCGCGGGCGATGACCGAGGGGAACGTGAGGAAGTCGTTCGCGGTGACCCGGTATCCGAGGGTCTTAAGCAGGTAGGACACGACCCCGCTGCCCGAGAATGCATCCAGCGCGGTCTGGCCGCCCAGTTCAGCGAACACTTCAGCCAGGTACGGGACGAGGCGGTACTTGGACCCCATGTAGCGCAGGCGCGGGAACTCGCTGATGCGGCTGACCACACCTGGCGGGCCGGGCGGCGGCTCTGTGGTCACTCTGGCAGTCACAAGCGTCATCCTCGCGCATGGGTTGGTCAGAGCTGCTTGTGGGCGCGCCGCGAAACGCCAACTGGTTGTGGCCCTCTGCTCCGGAGGGACGCTCGAACCAGGCTCGCGCGTGCCTGTCACGTGCTCGCCGACGGGCTGCTCAAACCGCTCGCCGCAGCAGGCGGGACTCGAACCCCCGCTCGATGCGAAGGAGGGCCCGGTGACAGGTTGCAGACCAGGATGACAGGCACCCCACCGTGTTCAACCTGCCGACTCACCAGCTCTTGGGAAGCTGGAAGCCTGTCCCGATGTCCCCGACCCGGTAAAAGACCTTGGACGGCTCCGTGGGCAGCCCGAGCGTGGCGTAGAAGGCCTGCGCGCCGCTGTTGTCCCGGTCGGTGGTCCACTCGACCCGGCTGCATTCGTGCTTGCTGGCGACGTCGAGCACCGCTTGCATGAGCAGCTTCCCCACGCCCCGGCGCCGGTGGTCGCCAGCGACGTAGATTTCCTTCAGGTACAGCGAGCGGGTGAGCCCAACCGCGGGCCACAGGAACGAATATGCCGCGAAACCGGCCAGCCGGGCGTTGTCCCATGCGAGCAGCGCGTGCGCGGCGGGCGGGCTGGCAAAGAGCGTCTCGTTGATCTGCCGCAGCCGCTCGCCAGGCGGTTCCGTCCCGGCCGCGCCGTAGAGGTGGTCCATCTCCTCCAGCAGCACCGCTATGGCAGCGGCGTCGTCAGGGCCAGCAGGGCCGACAGCCATCTGCGTCACGGCAGCTCCTTTACCCCTGCGGCGGGCAGCAACTCGTTCAGCTCGCGCACCGCCGGGATGGCGCGGTAGCTGGCGGGCAGGGCGCGCACCATCGCGCGCCCGCGACTCACGATGATCCCCTGGCTTTGCTCGCCGCTAAGCCGGGTCAAGGTCTCGGTCGCGTAAACGGCGGCGGCCACCGGGTACTTCACGCCGCCCGTGCTTAATTCTCCGCTTGCTCGGTCCAGTAGGCGAGGTTGTGGCGGGCCTCCAGGGTTTCTGGGTGCTCGGGGCCCAGCACCTGCTCGAACACTGGCAGCAGGTGTCGGTGCAAGTGATCGGCGGTGGCTTTCACTGCGAATATGCGATGACTCGGCAGGCCGCGCCAGCCATCGCTCAGCAGAGCCCTGGCACAGCATGCGGGATATCGTTTGGAATGTGTCGGAGCCCCACGCACCGTTCCGCGGAAGCGCCACGCGCCTCATCGACCGCGAAGGAGAATGCCGCTTGTTGGACCAGCTACTCGCGGCGGTGCGGGACGGGGAGAGCCGAGCCCTGATACTGCATGGCGAAGCTGGCGTGGGCAAGACGGCCCTACTGGAGTACCTGTCCGAGCGGGCGTCCGACGCAGGCTGCCAGGTGGTGAGCGCGGCAGGGGTCCAGTCCGAGATGGAGTTCGCGTTTGCCTCGCTGCACCAGTTGTGTACACCCTTTTTGGATCGGCTGAACGCCATCCCAAAGCCGCAACAGGATTCCTTGTCCACCACGTTTGGTCTCACGAGCGGGCCGGTGCCCGACCGGTTCTTGGTCGGCCTGGCTGTGCTGAGCCTGCTCGCTGAGGTGGCAGCCGACGCGCCACTGGTCTGCAGAGTGGATGATTTGCAGTGGCTTGACAGTGCCTCCGCGCAGGTCCTTGCCTTCGTGGCCCGCCGGCTCGGATCGGAGTCGGTCGCCATGGTGTTCGGGTCACGAGTGACGACGGCCGAGATGGCAGGGCTTCCGAAGGCGCTAGTCAAGGGCCTTGCCGACGAGCACGCGCGGGCGCTGCTAGGGTCAGTCGTGCGTGGGCCAGTGGACCCTCAGGTGCGCGACGAGGTCGTCGCTGAGACGGGCGGCAACCCGCTGGCGCTGTTGGAGCTGCCTCAGGGGATGACCGCTGCTCAACTGGCGGGCGGGTTCGGGCTCCCCGGGACGCTCGGGCTGTCAGCCAGCATCGAGGAGAACTTTCGGCGCCGCGCCAAGGACCTGTCCTCCGAAGCCAGGCGTCTGCTGCTGCTGGCCGCCGCCGAACCACTGGGCGACACAGTGCTGCTATGGCGGGCCGCCGGCCGGCTAGGAATCAGCACCACCGCGGCGCCACCGGTGGAAGACGCCGGCCTGATCGTATTCGGGACCCGGGTACGCTTCCGCCACCCCCTGGTGCACTCAGCGGTCTATCAGTCGGCCTCGGCTCAGGAGAGGCGTCAAGTGCATGCCGCCCTAGCGGAGGTCACCGATCCAGAGCTCGATCCTGACCGTCGCGCCTGGCATCGGGCCCATGCTGTCCTCGGGCCCGACGAGGATGTCGCCGCCGAACTCGAACGCTCGGCGGGACGGGCACAGGCACGGGGCGGGCTAGCTGCCGCCGCAGCGTTCTTGGAACGCTCGGTGCGTCTGACAACCGACCCGGTGCTTCGCGCCGAACGCACGCTGGCGGCGGCGGCGGCGAACCTCCAGGCGGGGGCGTTCGACAACGCCTTCGAGCTGCTCACTACCGCCGAGGCCGAGCCGCTGGATGACTTTGCCAGCGCCCGCGTCGACCTGTTGCGAGGGCAGATCGCGTTCGCCTCGGGTCTAGGCAGCGACGCACCTCCGCTGCTGCTGAAAGCGGCCAAGCGTCTGGAACCGTTCGACCTCGCCATGGCGCGTGAGACATACCTGGGCGCCTGGGGCGCAGCACTGTTCGCCGGGCCCCTGGCGGGCGCCGGCGACCTAGTCGAGGTGTCCCGCGCCGCTCTGGACCTGCCAAGGCCGGTGCACTCACGTGTGCTCGACCTCTTGCTGGAGGGTCTGGCGCTGCTCATCACCGACGGCCGCGCTGCTGCGGAACCGACGCTGCGGCAAGCAACGCGCACCTTTGCAAGCGCAGACGTCCCCGTGGAGGAGCGGCTCCGGTGGGGCTGGTTGGCGCACGCGGCTGCTGCCGAACTGTGGGACGAGGACACATGGAACGCGATTACGGTCCGACAAACTCAAGTCGCGCGTGAAGTAGGCGCGCTTGAGCAGCTGCCGCTCGACTTGAACTCACAGGCCATGACGGTCACCTGGAGGGGTGACTTTCCAGCGGCAGCCTTGTTGGTCGCGGAAGCCGATGCGGTCTGCGAGGCGACAGGGTCGCGCATGGCGCCGTACGCCAAGATGTTCCTCGCCGCTCTGCGGGGCAGCGAGGCTGAGGTTGCCGCGCTCACCAAGTCCGCCCTCGAGGAGGCCGCCACTGGCGGACAGGGGGTCAACGTGCCGTACGCGAACTGGGTAACCGCGATCCTCTGCAACGCTCTCGGTCGGTACGAGGAGGCACTTTCCGCCGCGCTGCAAGCCACCGAGTACATGCCGGAGCTCTTCGTCTCCACGTGGGCGGTGCCCGACTTGATCGAGGCGGCCGCACGCGCCGGGAACACCAACGTGGCCCGCGATGCTCTCGAAAGGCTGTCGGAAACCGCACAGGCGGGCGGGACGGACCACGGGCTGGGGCTCGAGGCCCGGTCACGCGCCGTCTTGAGCGAGGGCGAGG
>Ga0070698_100001102_pt1 | contig 29751 bp, 25 predicted proteins | sample KBSK1502metaG_FD_65477 | JGI IMG/M metagenome (GOLD analysis project Ga0070698, IMG submission 65477) | Corn, switchgrass and miscanthus rhizosphere microbial communities from Kellogg Biological Station, Michigan, USA - KBS K1-50-2 metaG | ecosystem: Host-associated > Plants > Roots >...
GTTGGTGCGGGTGGGGTTGAACTAAAGCGGGCATCAAGTGCCCCCATGGTTTGCGGTCCAACAATACCATCTATTTTCAAGCCAAGGCTCGCTTGAAAATTGCGGACTGCGGTACGGGTCTCGCTGCCAAAGTCCCCATCAACCCCAAATTTTGGAAGTGGAAATCCTGCATCAACTAATGCCTGCTGAATTTTTGAAACTGCACTTCCCTTTGCTCCCGTAGTCAGGACTCGTTCATTATCAAAACAGGCTTCCAGTACGCCATCACCTTTAAACCTTAGTGCAACTAAATCGTGCCCGTCACCAATTGTTCGTTGAATTTTTTTTGTTTTAATCGAAGTATTCTGCTGCAACACATGTGTCAATTCATGTCCGAGTAATCTCTTACCGCTATCTGTATTTGGAGAATACTGTCCACTATTAAAAACAATGTTGTTACCGGATGTATAAGCCTGCGCATTTATTGATTGCGCTGACTTTGCAGCTATAGAATCGGTATGCACTTTTACATCACTGAAATCATATCCAAACCGTGGTTCATAAAAATTGCGTATTTCATTTGACAACGATTGACCACTTCCATTAATGTTACTAATATAACTTTCAAAACTATGATCAGTTATTTCGTTACCGTTTAATTCTTTACGTTGTGCTTTTTTTTCTTCTTCGCAACGGGCACATTTTCGTTGAACAGAAGTAATGGGCAATGGCTTTGTTTGTATAAAAGGCTGTCCCATCCGCATCACTTTGTCAGCCATATCATTTGCCTCTTTTTCATATTGATCACCAGGATTATTAATAGTGAGCTTGGGTTGAAAAAACGATTTCGGGCTCAAAGGATTTTGCGAACCGGGTTTTGCTATATGATGAAATGAGTGCATCAATGTGATTTACCTATTATAATTTCCTATACTAAAGGCTCAATAGAAAAAACATCCAATTTTTGTTTCCTGAAATTTCGTATTCTTTTACATGCCCGGTCACCATTGTTACTACCGTCATTATTGGTGTTCCCTTCAACGGTTTCAAAAACATCATTACCAACAGACACTATTATGCCGGTATGTGTCCAGTCATGAGGCGTTGCCTGCAAAAGAAAAATATCTCCGGGCTTTACTACAGAAGGATCGTCGCGTACTTTGGCAAAACGTGTAAGAAGGCCTTTTGCGAGGGCCTCTTCGCCCACAACATCGCAGCTAAATGACGACGGCATCAGGTCCTTGAAATTCTTATTTAAAGAAGATGCAGCCTGATCAATAATTGCCTGCACAAATCCCATGCACCAAAACATATCTGTTCCTTCCAGGCCATCCATATAACTGCGTACCCATGGACCTGAATTGGACTTATTTTTAATGATGAGTTCGTGTGGGAAATTTTCAACATGCAATTTTCCAGCGTTAATAATTCTTTGCCTAAGCCCATTACCAGTTGGTATGGTTTCAAATGCTGTTTGCAGTGGAGAGCAAAGTAGTTTGAACACAGCTGCATCTACCACACCGTTTTGAATAATTCCCTGGGCTTTCTGAAAATTCATTACCGCTTTTTCTGTGGCAGGCCCAAAGTCACCGTCGATAGAGGTGAGTGTCCCGCTCCCGGAATTTACCAATTCAAATAGGTTGAGCCAGCTTTGAATTTTCAACACATCATTTTTTGAATTGTTTGCGCCATTGCGCTTTTGTGTTGCCGATATAGAAAGCTCTTGCAGAAAGTGATTTTTTTTCATATAATATTTTTATTGTCATTTTATGCAGTGCATGTAAGCACAGGAATAAATTACTCAACTTAAAAGACCTTCTAACCCCTCAACGGGTTCTTGCTCATTTGCAGCCACAGCAGAATAGTCTAAAAAAAGATCTTCCATTAAACCTGTAGCTCCTGTATTGCATCTTCTGTCGTTTTCACATAACACAGGAGCCGCTCTGCCGTCAATTGTAACATTGGTTCGCCGTCCATTTGAAAAGTCATGAATTCTTTGGGCGTTCTCGTCATCCATACGGACACAGCCGTGCCCGATAGGCTGACCCGTAACTTCTGTGTGCTGGTGCAATGCTATAGAACGTGATGAATAATATGGTTGTATCGGTGTCCACCATCTCCACCCACCAGGACCACCATGGACAGCCTCAGGTGTCCCGGTCCAAAATGTGTTTCCATAGTAAGTACAGCATGATCCCACACTGGTAGGCTGATTCCATGGAGGCGCACACTGTGTGTCCGGATCGGTGCAACATTGCCTTCTGCAAGTACCGGGGGGATCGTCTGGCTCGCCATATCCCTTACCGGTTGAAACTGTGAAATGATCCCTACCGGTGGCGCTTGCAGGCGGAGTACCTTCCCATTCCAAATCCGCTGATTGCGGAGGTGCAAGATGTACAGTAATTTTTTTTATATAAGGAGCGGCTCTCAGTTGAATTGCATTTGAAGGAATACCTAACTGTTGTACAACGTGAGTCAACTCATGTCCCAGTAATTTTTTTCCGCTTTCCGTGTTAGGCGAATACTGACCCTGATTAAAAACAATATTTTCCCCGCTTGTATATGCCAATGCATTTATTGATTGTGCCGACTTTGCAGCAACTGAATCTGTATGCACTTTTACATTTCTAAAATCATATCCAAACCGTGGTTCATAAAAATTGCGCACTTCATTTGACAATGTTTGTCCACTCCCATTAAGATTACCAACATAACTTTCTAAAGTATGATCAGCAGTTGCTACATTACCGTTCATTTCCTTGCGTTGCAACTTTCTTTCTTCTTCCTCACAATGGGCGCATTTACGTGGTATGGAATTTATGGGTAATGACTTTGCCTGTACAAAAGGTTGTTCCATTCTCATCACCTTATCAGCCATCTCATCTGCTTCCTTTTCGTATTCATCAATAGGATTATTTATTGTAAGCTTAGGCTGAATAAACACAGGAGTGCTTGAAGTTTTGCTGGTGCCCCAAAAACTATTCGCAAACTTTGGCTGGCTTTCGACTTTATTTATTTCAGCAATTTTTTTCATGAACTGAATCTTATCCTTGTTACATTTTATTACCACTCAGTGATCAGCCTGTGTTTCATCCATGGCAATTGTATATATGAAAATCCCCATGGCAGTTTATCCAACAAAATATCCAATGCGCTTTTTTCTACTTGTAGCTTCCAGAAACGATCTTCTTCTATGAAACTCAACTTTCCTTTTCGTTGTAAAAATGTTTCCTGCAATGCCTGGGTAGAAGTGTTTTTCAAAATAGACCAATGCCCGATCACTGCCTGCATCAATTCATTGGCCTCATCTTTTTCCTCTTGTGTCAATACAATAAACCTGTCGATATGCATTTCTGCAGGCATGCCGCATAATATTTTATTCAGTGGGACCAGGTATTCGGGCAATTGTTCCTGCCCATCAGCTATATACTGCAACAAGTGTACGGCCCTGCTCCTGCTTTCATCATCTTTAAAACTATTGTTATACATCAACCCGGTTTTTTCGAAAAGGCTGGGAAGAAAGGGATGAAAAATGATCAACCCCGCATTTTTTATAAAGACAGCAGTTTCTGTTGCGTCTTCTTTTTTTGATTCGTTTTTGAATTCTTGCTTACTATCCGGAATTTCTTTTTTTTGAAATTCATTTACGCCCTGCTGCAATTGCTTTAATAAGAGTTCCGGTTCCTGCGCCGGATTGCGAAGCCATTCTTTTACCTCCTTAACTGCAGCAATTACTTTTGCGGCTGATACCTTATTTCCCATTTCTAATAAAGTCGCCAGTATTTTTCCCCGGCTTTGAAAGAAAGGGTTTTCTAAATCCATTCGTTGCAGTATTGACAATAATTCACCTAATTCATTTTTAAGACCCGGCACATAAGCATAAAATAATTCTTCGATGAACTTATCGTTGAACTGAATAATTTGTTTTTCAATAATAAGAGGATCATGAAGTATTGCTTGCACGATTTGTTTTTTGAGAGATGGTTCGCAGAGGGAAAAGAACTCTTCAATAAAATCTTTATCAAACTGAAAAAATAACCGCCGTGTGATTTGGGTATGCTGTGCAAGCATCGATAAGAATTGCTCATTAAAATATTCCTGCTTTTCTTTTATCGCGTTCAATATTTCTTTCTTCCATTCATCCATAGATGATGATCCGGCTAACGATGTCAACTGACCTGAATTCAAAAAATAAATAAAATGATCAATAACATTTTGCTTTTTGCCTACCTTTTTTAGCAATATGTCTCCGGGTTTTTTTTGCCCGCTGATTGTTTTAAATTTTTCAGATAATTCCTGAAGGCACTTATCTGCAAACACATTTTCAAGGTCATCAGCAGTCATATTTCCCAAATCAAGCTCTATACGTTGTATTTTTATGATCTCCGATTCATCAAAATATGTTTTCATTAGTCCATCCAATCCGTTTACCAATTCCTGCTTAATTATATCGCTGCATCTGCGCTGCAGCGGATAGGTTTCATAACCTGCCGGCAATTGCAGCTGAAGCGTAAACTTCCTGATGGTATGTTGGTTACTGCTCATATTCTTGCAGATCTATCATGCATTTTTTATCAATTTTTTTGCCTGCTTAAACCAGTCTTCTTTTATATCATCAATGCCCGTGGCTTTTGCCATTGCAGGAATATCGGCTGCTGTAAGCTTTGCAAGTTGGCTAAATGCTATTATTCCCATTTTATTTAATACAGTTTCTGTTTTTCCCTTTATCCCTGTGATCCTTTTCAATTCATCTTTTTTTGTTGGCTTACCTATCCTTTTCAATATAGATTCCCAGGTTTCTTCAACTACTGTTGGAGTCTCCCCCGGTTTTTTTTCCTCAGGTTTTGTCTCTTCCGGTTTTATCTCTTCCGGTTTTTTTTCCGGTGGTGCCGGGCCAATTGGACCCACAGCATGTTCTGAAGCTGTAGTTATAAAATCAAATGGCAAATAAAGATCGCCAACGATTTTTTTCTGATCATCGTCGTCATCACTTATTAAAATAAATATGCCGCCTGGTTTTACACCGGCAACATGTTCGGCGCCTTTATCAAGCCAGGCTTTGAGATCACTAAGGTTAACAAGAATTGTAGTAAAGCATAAGCGATATCTTTTTTTAAGATTTGTAATAATGTCCAATGCTTCGTCTTTTGCCATTCCCGTATGTCCTTCTATCCGGTAAAAAGGATATTGATCTATTGAATACAAAAAAGGATGTTGCACAAATGTCAATTGACTATAAGCCGGATCTTCTTTGCAGAAATAGGAGAAATGATGGTCTTCACGGTTATGCTTTGTGGCCAAATAATCCCAGTAATGCTGAAGTGAATATGGACTATTGGAAAGATTGTAATAAAAAGGTATGGCTTGTTTTCCCAATGCCTCACTGAATAAGCGGCTTGGTGTTATGCGGACCGGTAAACGACTGTCCTCTCCCAATTGTTTTTCGTTTTCCATTTGAAGCACATCGAAATAACTTTCATCACTCATATCCTCCCGTTCCCAATCGGGTATATAAAAGCATTTCATCATGATCACCATGCGCCAATGCAGAAAACGTATTGCCTGCAATCGATCAGCGTTACCATTATATACGGGAGGTTGCAAATATGGCTGGCGGAATATGGAGGGCTGGAAACTCACTTCTTCTTTGATCCTGCCCAACATAAGGTGTTGGCGGAAGCAATCTGTATCCGGACAACATTCATTCATTAACTCATGCAATTCATACAGCAATTCATTATATGTTTTTACAAGGTCCTTTACAAAATCATAGAAATATTGAATGCTTTCCACTGGCTCGCCATACTTTTTATATGCACCCCACTTTTTATTAATTAATGTAAAATATCTTTTGAAGATCTTAATATTGTGCATCTGCAGTCCTGTTTCTGTTGCGCTGCCTGGTGTTACGGGATTGCATGGAGAATCATCGGCGCCGCCGTCCTTTTCTTTACAATGACAGGGATCTATCATACAACCAAAAAAGCCATGGAGCTTATCAATCTCATCGTCCAATTTTTTTAGTGTTCTGTCGATGATAACCTCATACTCTTCAAAAAAATCGGAGCCCGGATTGAGGTTAGTCTCTTCCGGATCTTCCAGATCCAAATCACCGATATCTACGTGGCCATAACCGAATCGCCGCACAGCGATTTCCTTTAGCATATACTTTTTGTTCACGGCATGATACAGCTCTTCGTCGGTCTGCAAAGAAGAACGTTGGTTCTTGTCAAATATGGAAATATCGTCTTCATCTTTAGGCTCAGTTGGTATGCAATGGGTTTTGAAAATGCAGCCACACTTCAATATTTCCCACATATCCGATTGTTCGATCAAAAGAATACGCACTACCAGTTTTGCCTCATCTTCCAGGTACAAAAGCACAACTTTATCTTCCAGGAAAGGTTTGTCGACGGATGCTGCATTTTGCGGAACGATCGAAGTCGCATTTTCTTCACGATGTGGTATCAACTCCCACAGATCGCATTTCTTTGTTCCCCTCTCATTCTTGCAATTGATCAGGTAATGGAAATATTTATTGGGGTCATTATATTTCTTATAATACTTCAATGTTTTATCCGAAATACAGATCACATGGCCGGTAGAAGTAACTCCCACTCCTTTTGTAATGCTGATATAACATTGAGTATCGCGGAATACTTCTAAACCGCAAACAATTCCCATACCCAGCAGCTTAACACGAGTTGCCTGGCTGGGTGATAAATTGATGATATTGTCACAAACGGCCATAAGAATAGTTTAGTTGTTTACAGATTTATGTTTCTACTATTCAAAACACGGATCATTGATATCACGTACAGTATATGAACAGTCTTTCATGAAATCCACGAGGTCATTCACATGCTCTGTCAATTCCCGATCGTTAGGCTCTTCCAGTGCATTTTCATATAACCATTGCAGATAGTATGATTCGAAATTGTACATGTCCCGGGGTTCCAACCAACAAAATTTAGCTACAATATGCGCTGGACATTCTCTTCTTACCAGTTGCTCAAAACTGTTTTGCCCATTGGGATTGTTCTTAAATTGGGGCAGCCAGTTGGGCGCCACCACGGTGATCAAAAATGAATAAGGATCTTTGAGCATTGACGGGGTAACGGTAATAGCAGCTGATTTACTAATATCTATTTCACTTGGATCACCTGCTTCGGGCACTACATCAAGCATTTTTTTCCCCTGGGGAACCATGATGGTGAAGTCACCGTTTTCATCCGTCCTGGTCCAAATCTTAGTTCCCCTTACCGTTATTTTTGCATTGGATGGTGATATATTTCCTGACACTTCATTTTCTAGAACAAGCGGCTCAGATAAAGTATAGTCGTCATCTTTTGGCCGCAATAAAATATGCTCTACAATATGAAATCCTTCTATGCCACAACAATCAGGAAAAGCAAGGGTCAATATCTTCTTCTTTAATTCTGTGGCATCTTCCTCAGTGATTATATTACTTTGTAAAGCATAATTATCTTCTTTGTCTTTTACAAAAACGCGGAAATAACCCTGATCGGCCGGTTCGATCACTATTATTTCGGTTGATAAATTATCTTCCTTATGCCTTAGTATCTGTTCCCGCAGATCCTTCGCATCTTTTACAGCATTGGGCCGCTGTCGATAATCCTTAGTGCCTTCCAATAAAGTGCCTTCTTTTTTATTCTTTAATTTCAAACGATACTTTTGCACTTTGCCCTCAATTACTGTTCGCTCAGGAACAATCTCGAAGTCAGGCGGACAGGTTAATGTCTTTCTTGTATAATCATTGTATCCAAGATACCTGCTTACTCTTTTTTTCAAGCCGGCCACATTAATGGTATCCCATACATCCGGCTTACCACAATCCTGCGCTTTATAGTTAAATCCTTTTCCTCTTTCACTGCTTAATACGGGAATTTCCTGCAGAAAAGCAGCTTTTATTTTTAGCAGCGTATCATCAATGAAAATGCCTTCCTGTGATACCAGGCAACTGCATTGTTCCTCATAAATTTTTACAATATAGTCAGTGAAAGATTCGCCAAAACGTGCCAACAGGTGATCAAGAAAAACATTTTTGCGTTGCTTGCGCTTTGTTTCCGTTTCAACCAACTTTTTCAGCGTACTGATAAATTGGTTCTTATCGTCCTCTTTAAAAACATCCCAGGATGATTCATCGGCTGATGAAACAGCTAATTCCGCTGTTATATGCCTGTGATATTTTTTTATTTTTACAGAACAATAACCTATGTAAAATTCCGACAGAAACTGCTTTTCATCTTTATAAGAATCGCCAGTCAGGATATCGATCTCATTCCTGATGTCAGGGGTCAGGTTTTCATAATCATCATTCTTTACGATCACAAACCGGCCCTGTTCATTTTTTTGCAATTGGGAAACTATCCTGGGTTCATAGGATTTAATTTCCTTATCGCAAAGAATGAGAGAGAGCTGATAGATAAAATCTTTCTCACTTTGGAATTCACGCTCTTTCTCGGATTCTCCTGAATCAGTTTTAGTAACGACGGGTTTGAATTCTCTTAAAGCAGTTTTCGTATCGGTGGGTATCACTTTTGATTCTTCCCAGTTTTGAATTGTTGTTTTGCTAACGGTAAGCCGGTTAGCAGCTTTAACTATATCGCGTACGCCAGGTATGTCATACAAATCATGATAAAAGTAAGTATGCTCCTCCGGCTGGCTGATGGATAAAAGGTCTTTTACCCTTGACAGCAGAAGCAGGTAATCTGCAAGCAATTCATCAAACAATAACAGGTACCCCTTCAGTTGTTTCACCTGCGCTTTCCGCAATTCAGTATCATCACTGGTAATTTGTCCATCAGCGATCTTGTAAGTAACAGGAAACTCCTCCATAATAGTAAAATACTTTTCAAGATCACGATCTGTGCCGACCGATAACGATGGCCGGGCATGTGATTTTTTTGCAGGCTTATTCAGCTTTTGCAATAAAGCGATCCGTTCTGCAACCTTTTCTTCATCCGCAAATACGCAGTCAAACTCTTTCTGAAAAGCGACTTTCGAATTTTTGAGGTTTAATTTTGGTTTTTGATTATAACCGATCGGGAGACACCAGGGATCTCCTGTACCCGCATCGCATATATTTATCCTTAGCTTTTTTATAGCCGCTATTCCGCATACATTCATAACTACCTGCCAGAGATCGGATTTATAAATTTCTTTGCGAAGCTGTGCCTTATTCAATTCAACATCGTCAATAAAACCATTACACAATATTGGGCCTTCAAAAATTTCGTCGCAGGTTCTTTTCTTGCCTTCGTACATTTCTTTGAAACTATAGAACTGTATTGTAGGCGTAAGAAATTCCTGGATGGAATAAAAAATTTTGCCGGCTACTTCGTTTACATCCGCATCGGGGCAAAGATCAACCTGGAGGTCAATGCAGAATTCCATTTCTTCGATAACTTTTACAGACACATAATCTTCACAAAGATTCCGGTGTTTCCATAATTCTTGCCACGCACAGTTTATAATGTCATCTACCTTGTCGCCATCAGTATGGTCAACACTGTCATCAAGGTCTATGTACACATCGTATAAACCATTTAGTATAACTTCAGCTGCATTATTATGACCGGTTTGTGTATAATCCAGCAACCATTTTGTCCTGGCTTCACCGGTAATAGTTTTCTCATAAGAATACAATTGCATTTCTTGCTTTTGCGATCTGACGAACCAGGCATTTTTAATTCCAGCCAGGTCAATCAGTATTTTCCTGAAATCATTTGGGGTAACGGGGTTGCAGGTTAAAACTTCCAATGCAGTAAAAAACTGTTTCTTGTCCGGATAATTAGCAGGAGATGCCAGGATATCTTCAATCGGGAAATTGGTACGATAACCAAGATCGGTGATTGCGTAACAAAGTACTTCGAGAATAGTAATACCGGGATCATGCAAATTGAAATCGGTCCAAAGCTTTGTTCCCATTTTCTCAAAATATTTCATACCTGCTTCCCGTAAGGCAGCAAAGTCCATACTTTTATACGGAAATGGAGCTTTTGATATAGTCAGGCTTTCTGTCATAATCTTATAATTTTACTTATTACGTTTTCATCTGCCGGTTTAAAAGATCTAGGCTGTCGTTGCTATGGCACACGGCGGACACGGGTCTTCTGTATCATAAGGAACGAATGTGATGTCATGTTCAATAACCTCATCCTTAACAATATCCTCATTCTTATAAGAGGTAAGAATTGAACGCGATGTAGTAGGGCTGATCCTGTCTGCGTCATTACCGGGAATCAGGATCAGGTCATCCGTGAAATGCTCCGCTTTAAATCCAAGCACTACATCTATATATTTCCGTCTTTCTATAAAATTCAGGATGGCTGATTTATGATATACAGATCCAAAGCTGATCTCTGAATTGGCATTATTAGCCCATGGGGCAAGAAAGTTTCTCAGGTCCGTGTTCAATACATATTTATAGTATGCGGGATCATACCCTTCATAAAAACGGACACAACAGGATATTTTTATCGGTTCATACAATGGGTTTACCACCTGCAGGTAATCAGGTTCATTGGGCGATGCAACAAACAAGTTGGTTTTTTCTTTTAGGAATGCTTTTATCTCATCAAGCATTCCGACAGGTACTCTTGGTTCTATTTTATCGGCGGCATTCCTGTTTCGCAGATCGGGTATAACGGATATGGATACAAAACCAGGAGCAATTTCTTTATTCTGTAATATATTGGTATGATTAAGACATTTGACCTTATACAGGCTGGGAAATTTGTCCAATACAAGTCTTTCATAATCCCAGATACAGATAGCCCGGTTCTTATGCCGCAAACGTTCGCTGATCCTGCGATAGAATTGATGATTATTTTCCGGCAACTGGCCGTCAAAAGAATTATAAGGTTGCGATACCGTTTTGATTGCAGCCCTGCTATCCATAAACTTTGATATAGTCTTAGCAGGTAATGGCGCCGCAAGATGTGTAAGCGTATTATTATTATTTTGAAATTCTGCAATGCCTGCCTGCGCAATAACGGCAACAAGGTCCGGCAACGCTGCAATACGTTGCGTTGTGAGTAAAAGATCGGGATCGGCAGGTATTGGATCTTCATGTGCACAGGCTCTTATCCAGAGGAATGCAGGATCCAGTATCGTCGTTTTTTTACTGCTGATCTCCCTGGGTAAAATGAATTCAATAATACCTGATTTCAACAAACTTTTTTTTGAACTTTCATCTGCCCTTGTATGGTCCTGGATCTCTGAAGGCTTGAAGGGTTGCCACTCATTCTCTATAAGATAGTCCCACTCAATATCCGGAGGCGAATACCTGTTATCACCTGAACCATCCAATACCTGGAAAAGAATATTTACTTTTTGCTCGGGCTTTGCATCTTTTAAGCCAATATACATGTTGCCTTGTGTAAATAAAGGATCTACACCGGCAGTTATTAATTTGATTTCCTGTGGAGTTGGTTCGCTTGCTTTTTTAAATTGAGGCAATAAATACACTTCGACCTCTTTATCTATTTCATTCTTATCATATCCAAATGGAGTAATATGATAAAACTGTTCGATCGTTGCATTATAATGGTCGGGTCCAAAAAGAGTCCTTTCTGATGACAAATAAAAAAGAGATGTATTTTTTAACTTAGGTGTATAAGGTTCACTTGGAAGAGTTTTTGGGTCTAAAACGCCGTTCGCTGCGCTGGCAACTTTTGCTGTATATTCCAAAGGATATTCTCTGTGTAAAAAATCCTGTGGAGTAAGCATAAGACGCATGAAACCTCTTTGGGAACCTGTATTGTAATCAGCAAAGTCCGGCATGTAGGGATCTCTTGCGAGTGATCCCAGTGCAAAACCTTTTGAGGAATTATCCCCTGTTTGATTACCGAATGGTTTAACTGTTGGAGTTGAATCAGTTGGCTGAGTGATGACGGGTGTTTCTTTTTGACCCTCTTCCTCATCATGATCAATACCCAATGTGATAACTGTATTGTTGTTGAGAAAATTTTTATCAAACAGCTTTTGACTGATGCCACCAGTCACATGTTTATAGATACCCCCATTTAATAATTCAGCATCTACTTTGAATTGGTCTTCACTTTTTATTTCTTTAATCGTATAATTTTCATAAAGTTTGACAAGGTCAGGATTCTTGTTGGCCCATTGTAATTCCACACCGACAAAATCAAGTTTTTTCTGAAAAGCCTCCTTACTTCCGATATAAAAATAAGAACCCGGATACGGCACATTGGTAAACGGCTGTATTTCTTTTGAATTATCAAGAATAGCATTGTCATTTTGCACAACAAGATCTTTTAATCCATAACCTAAAACTTTTATATCGACCCCGGTTACTTTCAGATCTTTAATGGTTGTGTATTGAGAAGTCAACTTATCGTCAACAGTGGCTACGTTCTTTATCAGGGTTTTTATTATTGGCCATTTTGAAGAAATACCAGGATTTTTCTCATCGGTTTTCAAAGGAGTAAATGGAGCGGCAGTAGTATTAGCAAGAATGAAAAAATCAAGTTCCTTCCTGACTGACAAATCCTCTCTTTCCAGATAGATATGTTTTGTTGCGAGGACATCATTAAGCAATCCCATTAATTCGTCATCTATTTTTGTTCCATTATTTTTCAGTGTCTCTATTTCTGTCGTTATATCTTTTGCCAATGTATCGACTGAGTCTGTAAATTCCGGTTCAAAATATTTCCCCAATGCTTCAAAAGTAAGATCATTATTTATTGCACTCCCGGGAGTATAAAGATCCTCGTACAAGGTCTTTATTATATCAAACCCCTTATTTATTCGTTCCTGAATTTTGTCTTTGAATGCGTCATAAATCTTCTGAAGATTTATGTAAGGTTTCAGCAAGCGGGCAACAGCATCATGAAAGTTTTCAATTTCGATCCATTCTTTTTCAGAGCTGTACAAAAGACGAAAAGAATTTTCCTTTATCAGCGCTACCTTGTCTAATTTATAACTGATCAGTGCACCACGAAATCCTTCTTTCAAAAAGAACATTGGCGATGCAAGGGCGAAACCAGTTTCCAGCGATGGATTATCAATCTCGTTTACGATCGGTCCATTCACTCCTCCCAGCGAGCGCCAAAATGGCGATTCTTCTTTACTAAAAGCTTCGCCTAATCCATCCTTTGTATCAGCCACGGGAGCTGCATGCAGCAAGCCTGTCTTCTCATCTATATAAATTGATTTGATCTTTTCCACTTTCGCCTTATTCACAACTATCTCTTCCAGCATTGAATACACCATCTGCCTGCCATCTTCTTTTCCGGCATTCAGCAATACACCTTCTTCCACCAAATGGGTATCAAAATTTTTAGCCAGCTCAAATATGATATGCACTTTGTCTGGCGTTGCTGCCTTTTTGTGTAAACACAAAATTTTTTCCAAATAATAGCGCAAATGTGAGCCCGTAAGTGAATTGAGATGATCAATTGCATTTTGAAAAAGATAGAAAAATGCGAGGAAAAGAGTAACATGCGGCTGGTGTGAATCATTTTTTTCAATACATTCTTCAAAATAGATCTTTGCCCTTCTTTTGATCTTTAGCAGCGCAACAAAAAATAAATAAAACAGGTTCTTTAAAGAAGCAAGGTCAAATGAATCATCAGGAAATATACAATCATAGCCTTCCTGGTCGAGTTGCCATGCCTTTGTGCAGGTGCAGGAGTTGTCATCATGAATGAAAGGTGAATAATCATTGCCAGGTTCTATGCTAGCCTTATCATAGCTGATCAACTTGATGAGCGCATCCTGCTGTGCGTTGTCAATGATAGCCAGGTGCAGATCGCTTTTTATGATCGTAATGATCTCTTCTTTCAGCAGGTTACCATTCCCTAATTTTTTGCAGGCCTCATGGATCCGGATCGCCACACTGTAAATAAGATTAATGATATCATCAAAATAACGCGGCAATTGATCAACCGGGACCACAGGATCCGGATCACAATCTGATCTTGCAGGACCTGGTTGAATTTTTTCCTGCAAGGCTTTGAATTCAGCTTCGATGCTGTCGGTATCGGTAGTTGCCAGTAATGCAAATAATACACATGGATCGTTGTCATAAAAACATGACCAGTCACCATCGATTGTGTTTCCGGCATTATAATAGTTGATAAGCCGGGAATATTCCAATGCAAAAGCAATGATCTCTTCTATCTTTCTGTCATCTATTTTGGCATTCTCAGGCAGCAAGGCTTTTGCCAGGCGCTGCTGCTGGCTTGTACCATCACGTTGCAAAGGATTTTTTATACTGGCACACATAATAAAAGGTTATTTTGAATGTTGCTCTGATTCTTTCAGGTAATAGGGGTACACAAGATTGTATCGTGAATTGGTAGCACGGGTCTCACACTTCAGTGTAATAATCAATAATCCTTCCGTTACCCGACTGGTATCAATATTAATTTCTTTCAGTTCTACACGAGGCTCATGATATAAAACCGCTTTTTCGATCAGGTCTTTTACCAATGTAAGAAGCGTTGTATTGATTGGCTCAAACAACAATATATCCAGGTTGCAGCCATATTCCGGTTGCATTCTTCTTTCGCCATGACGTGTAGATAAAAGTATTTTCAAACTTTGCTTGATATCTTCATCGTCCGAAACCATTACTGTCTGGCAGGGATCTTTTGTAAATGAGGGCGGAAAGGACCACCCCGTACCGAGAAAAGATTTTTTTTCATCCATAAAAAGCAATTTGTTTTACCCACCAATAATTACTTTGAAACTTCCCACTGTTATCACTCCACCATGTACAGTAGTATCGCCTTGTCTTGCTGCTGGTTGCCCGCCTATTAATACCGTACCTGATCCTTTAATGATACTGTCGGGTGGTCCTGCACATATCAGCATATCACCTACCCTTGCTGCCGGTTGTCCTTCAATTAAAACTGTTGGGCAACCCGGAGGCATTACGGTTCCTCCGACATGTGGCGAACTGTTCGGATTTAACATCGGGCATGTATGCATATCTCCTACTCTTGCAGCTCCTGGCATAAAAAAATTTTTTTAATTGATCATTACAGTTCCGCCTTTTACTTCAGTTTGCCCGCTGCTTTGCAAGCTTGCTTTGGTATTTCCTTTGGCGGCAAATTCACTATTCGCTTCAGCAGAAATCTTTATTCCTTGTATTGTTACATTCTGTGCAGCTTTCAGTACAAGATCTTTTACGCTTTCAACCGTAATTCCATCACTGTTCATTGTTATTTTATTACCTGACTGGTCCTGCAGCAAAATACTTCCATCGTCATCATCCAAGACTACTTTGTTGACCGCAGGTGTTTCAAGTGTTATAATTTTTTTGTCATCATCAAATGTGAATTTGAGTTTGCTACGGGTCACAAAGCCTTTAATGTGGTTATCATCTTTTTCAGGAAAAACATCAGTAGGAACAGGTTTGGCGCTGCTGTTAAACATACCCAGTACCACGGCATTCCGCGGATCATCATTTATAAAACCAACGATCACCTCATCGTTTACTTCGGGTCTGAAATACGAGCAACGTTCGTTGCCTGCATCAACACAAGCTACTCTTGCCCATATTCCATCTGCTGTTGCATCAATAACAGGAATACGAACCTGGATGCGATGTTCACCGTCGGGATCACTTTCCAATTGCGTCACTATCCCGATCTGCAAACCGGAAATAGCGGGAATCAGACCCGATGCCGGCAATGAAGAAATATCATCTTCCTGCGCAAACCATTTTGCAGAAAGTCCAACCTGTATATCCGTATACCAGTTTCCTCCTCCTATGCTATGCCTGACAGTTGAAACAAATGCTTTTCCATTAAATCGATCTCCTACTCCTTTTAACTCTACCAATGAACCAGGTTTTACATCTGCAAATCCAAGAAATTTTATTCTTCCTTTAATTTTTGAAAGCTTGCTTTTCAGCCATAGTGATGATGCCCATCCACGCAATTCCTGGTCATTTATTTTTCCGGAATGCCGGAGCTTATACGAATCCAGACCCAATACTGATGACAAGTCAGAACTGCTTAGGTTACCTTCTTCCTGGATGCCGGGGTCTGTTGCGTCTTGCTCGGATAATTGCTGGTTGGCATAGCTCCACGATGCAGCATTCACTGCTGCATACTGATGAGTTGCATCCATCGTTGCTTCAAGCTCAATGATAGTACCGCCATATTGCAATGTGACGACAGGCTGTTGTGTAAAATCCGGCTTCTTCACTTTTAATATTCCGTCATCAGTTGTCACAAGTTTGCCGCATATCTCTGCGCGGCTAACAATAAAATCCCAGTTTGTGGAATAATATTGAACGATCTCCTTATGTGTTGCATCCGATGTCTCCGTTTTGATATCGCTCCGGATAGAGTAAGGTCTCAATATTTCTTCTATTACATCCGCATCTTTTATACCGCTGTCTGAAATAAAGTATTTGTTCTTTTTGCCTGCTGTTAGTTTTATGGCGACATCCCTGCATTCTATTTCCAAAACGGAATGTCTTTCACGAAGAATTTTTATTCCATGTTTGATGATAATGCCTTTAAAGATGGTAGTCTCATTTGAATGATAGCCGGCCTTTATTTCAATTGAATTCCCGGGTTTAAATGTTTGCTGGTTGCTTATTTCAAAATCTTCTTTAGAAACATCGCCATCCTGCATTATGATCTTTGCCCAGCTTATTTTATTGACTTCTTTATTCACCGCTATGGATACCACCCCAATCTCTTTTCCAACCTTCTGACCGTTTATCACTATGGTAAAAGTGACGAGGTCAGTTCTATCCTGGTTGGGTAAAAGTCTGGTATTAGCCATTGGAAATCCTTTTCATTATTATGTATTCTGTTCAGCGGTTGTTTCAATTGGAGGAAAAACAATTTGATCTCCTGTTTTTAATTTTCTGAATTGACTAAGATTGTTCGCTCTTGCCAGTTCCATATAATACTTTGAATCTTTATAGATAGTATAACTCATTAAGTCCAGCTTATCTCCTGCCTTCACTGTTCTGACATGTGTAACATCAGGTGAGCTGAGAAAATTCTGCAATGCTTCCAGCTTGGGTGTAATGTATTCTTCAAAGGAAGCATTGATGGTAGCTCTTAAAGGAATACCAACAGGATTGAACAATGTATAATTAACGGTCAATGATTTTAATATACAGCGAACAACGAATGTTCCCCAGTTAATGATCAAATAAGTTGGACGATGTGTATCTCCTATATATCCAACGGTGATCTTAAAGAGTTTTAATTCCGCATCTACAACTCTTATTTCGCCGGATGCACCCGTTCCGTCTATCAAAAATTCGAAACTGAATGAGCGGGGAGATACCTTATCAAAACGTTGCTCGCTACCCGTACTGCCCGGACGGTCATCATACTTGTATTCTGTCTGGTTTGAAACGGAAAATTTTTCCGGGTTAAACATCGCAATATACATGCTGAAAGGAATCGCTATAGACGATTCAGTGCTGTCTCTTAAACCGATTATCTTTAACTTTTCGAGCATGAATAAAATATTTAATAGTTAGCGTTCATCGCGGTGACGCAAGATCTCCAGCACCTGTTCAACACACTGTTCGATAAGTATCGTTTTTTGCAATTCACTATCGGTTTGTGCATTATTTCCAGCAGGCTGAGCGGCGACAGGCTGTTCATTTACGGTAGCACGGACAACAAGCTCTAAAATTTCGACCGACATAAGTTTTTTATTAAGTGATTACATTAAAATACTGATACGATAATTCCATTGTCTCCACCACGATCTTACTTTCCTGTGCATTGAAATCAGATACCGACCATTTCTTCGGCCACGCATTTACAAAATTGTAAGTGAGCAGCGGCTCATTCTTTTCATTCAATAGTATTACCACAACAGTAATCGGCTGAATGATCAAATTCTCAATGGCATTTTTGCACCACTGTATCACTGCAGAATTTACGATCAGGCCACGCTTTAACACCAGGTCAGTGTATTTCGCCCGGGTCGGTAATGTTTGCGAATAACGGTTCTGGCCGCCTTCCTTTATTTCTTCCGTTTGCAGCTCTGCCGTAAATCCATTTACTTCCTGGAATGAAGATTCAGCATTGGCTCCTCCGAGTTGAAAATTTACCCGAAAGAAAAAGCTTACCGGTGGATATTTCCCAGCCATTTTTATTCACCATTTTGCATTACTAAACCTTCATGAGCGATCTCGATCGTTTCAATAGCGACACCATTATCATCGCTTTTAAGGTCAGTTGACTGAACCTTGGATGGCCATGCATTTTTAATTTTCCAGACAACAACGGGCTCATGATTTTCATTCAGTAAACTGATGGTAACATCGCGTCTTTCAATCGTGTTTAATGCCACAGTATTCCACCACTTGAAATAATCATTATCACCAAAGAAGATACCCCGCTTCATAGTTATATTTCCAAACTTCTGCATACCGGGCATTTTTATTTTGTGATATTCGGGGCTATCACTGCTGCGGTACTCTACCACATCCGTTTCTACGGATAGTCCGCTGACTTCAGAAAACCCGATTTTTGCTCCGCCCCATTCTACGCGGAAATGAAATTTTGGTAATGGATAATTTGCCATAACAGTATTTTATTAAGATTGATTAAATATTTTTCTTGTTTAACTAATAAGTACTTCAGCTATTAAGATTCCTGCATTTTGTGAGAGAACTTCAGCACTATGAATTCAGCGGGTCTTACCGCAGCCATGCCTATCTCAATGATCATTCTACCTTCGAGAATATCAATTGCAGTCATCGTTTGGTTCAGCCCCACTTTAACATAGAATGCTTGCTCGGGTTTAGTGCCGGCTAAAGCACCATCTCTCCAGAGCACTGTCAAAAAGTTTTCGATCATAGCTCTTACTCTAACCCATGTATTGGCATCATTGGGCTCAAAAACAAATTGATAGGTTGCTTTTTTTACCGATTCTTCCACCATGATAAATAAGCGGCGAACAGGAATATATCGCCATTCATTGCTACCTCCATCAAGTGTTCTGGCGCCCCAGACCAATGTTCCTTTGCCAATGAATGAACGAATAGCATTAATAGATTTCCCTGTATCACTCACATTCAGATCTTCCTGATCTTTATCGTTCAGCTTGAAGGATGGTTTTACTACCGCATTTAATGAAACATTAGCAGGAGCTTTCCATACACCACGATCTCTGTCAACTGAAGCATAAACACCAGCAATGGCAGGGCTGGCCGGAAGTATCATACTTGCACCTTTAATTTCTGTTTTGATCCTTTCATACAAAACGGGTTTCCCTGTTTTTACATCAGTATCCAGTCTTTTGCCTTCAAATGCTCCGGGAGCGTCGGAAGTAGTACCATCACTTTTAACTGTAGTTTCCGTATGGCTTATTTTGATTTTGCTTTCATCAACGTCATAGTCAAAGATCGTCTCGATATCGGGGAAGTAAGCAGCTCCATATTTCAGATACTTTGTGCCGACCCCAGTTCGGAAAGCTTTCTGAATTTCTACCAGGTTGCTTGCATCTTCTGGTTTAACATACACGTCCATGATTGCAAATCGATCCTGCAGTTCATTGCATTGCTCCAACGAAGCTTGCTGCAGGGTATAATAGTCAGTGTCTTTCAGGTATTTTCCTTCAGGGAACACAATTAATGTAGGTTCATCCTCTGACTTCAAAGTCTGAAGGCCAACGAGAAATCCTCCTTCTTCAGGTTTTGTTACATCACCGAGTGCAGGCGGTTTAGTATGATCGCCCACAGAAATGATATAGCATGGCCCCCCTCCATTTGCGAAATATAGTTGCAATGAATTAAACATGACATGGGGAGACCTTTTCTTTTCATCCACTTCCACAGTTATACTACTGCTTAACAAGTCTGTACTGCCATCCAGCTTTTTATCGCGAATTGTTACTTTAATAGCATCCTGCTCACTTTCTTTCGATGCTCCGCCAAAATAATTTTGAAACTCAAGCATAGAGCTGATGCGTTTGGGAACATTGAATAGACTTTTTCCTAAACTATCGACTGCTTTTTCCGTATACCCGATAAATACGGGGATACCTGTACCCACCGCAGCAACAGATGGAGGGAATGTTGGTACTTCAATTATATAAACTCCGGGAGTTTTTAATTCTGCAATAGATGCCATAATTGATAATTTTTATTTGTTTTAAAAAATTGTTTTGTATTTAAGAGGTTTCCCGTTTTGGTTTTACATACATGTTGCTTACATAAAATCCCGTATTCCCTTCCTTCTCTATTACAATATTCTCTATCTCGGGGTTTTTTAAATTCTTAAATTCTGCATTTGCATTTCCATTGCCAAGATTCACTGTCAACTTTAATTTTCTGGCTGTTTCCGTAAGCGGGATCGCCTTATCGGAGCTTACCGTTAAACCGATAGCTGGAAGAAAATCGAATGCTGGTGGATTGTTATCGTCTTTTTTTACACTAATATCTAAACCACTTTGAGAAATATACTTCCAGGTAACGCTCCGGTTTTTAAACCAAATGGTGAAAACCGGTTCTGGTATTTTTATGAGGTTACCAGGAGCCAATAATTTGAATGGCGCCGGCACTTTGGGAAAATGATGTATTTCAATAACACCAAAAATATTTTTTTTAACGGCTTGCGGATCCAGGTATATCCAGGTGTCGGCTTCTGTATTTACTACAATTCTGTATTTACCAGGTTTATACTTTGATAAATTGATAACAATGGAGGATTGGCTTTGAGTAAAGTTGTATACAACAGTTTCAAGCAGCTTATCATAAGGCAGATCATTGTCGGTTTTGTTAAGTCCGAATATTTTTACGGTAATATTGGATGCCGGAGTTTGTAAAGTATAATTAAAGCTGCTACCGGTTATTATCACGTCATCACTGCCGCTTACGTATGAACCGTCCGCCTCTACTTTTTGCCAATAGTTCGGATTCTCGTGGTCTTTGGATTCCGGGGTACCGTCACCGATCCGTATAGCCTCATAAAGATTGTTATCGGGACCTTTGACAAGATTGCCCGGTAAATACATTTTCTCCTGTGAAATTGATGAAAAGGGATTTGACAAGGCGAGGTTGCCGATCGTATTATTATTTGAAATGTTACTGAAGTAAAATCTACCTGATCGATTTAACGCGATTGAAGTGAAATTTTGAAAATGAGGATTCTTTAATACAAGATAATAGCGAAACACAAGGTCATCAGGAAAGTTTAAAAAAGGTGTTATTTTAAAATTGGGTGGTGGCGTTTCATTAATATTCTTACTGGCATTAATTACGGTAAGAAATTTATTTTTGTAATTCTTATAAAGTATTTGCATCTTTTTCATCAGCAAATCACAATCTTCGGCCGGTACTATATCGAAATCAGCACAACGCTTTTCATGCTTATTGTAATAATCATGTATTAATTGGATAGTGAATAATGGTTGAAACTGAATGCTCATAAAAATTAGTTGTCTGTTACATTAACGTTCCTGATCAATTCGCCTATGCCGGTCTGTAGATTCTCATCAATTGTCACCAGTCGCATTTTGTATAAAACAGATGGAAGATATTTACCTCCCAATACCGCCCACAAATGATTAAGTTGTTCAAAACCCAATGTATTCAGCTCCATTAGCAATTTTTCAATTCCCGGATCAAGAGCAGGTGAGTTAGCAGGTGTAAAAACATTGCGATGCTGAAAGAAGCGGACGATGTAAGAAATATACATCAGCGCTTCCTCATAATGATTAGTTGTTTCCGAGTCATTTTCTCCATGATTGTAGGCAAAAAGACAATAGAGATTAAGATAAACAGGTGAGTTTTTGTAGGCTACCTTGTTGTCATCCGTCTTATAAAAGTTATCAGGGTTCCTGGAGAGGCGGTCTTCTTCAATATTAACCAATGAAAGGATGATCTTATTTGTACTTCCACTACCGCCTGATCCGTCCTGAAGTTTAGAAATATTATCCAGCACGATCTTGCTCGTGTCGGCAAAAGATATCTTTGATTTAAGATAATTATTTATCTCCTCTGCCAGGAATTTTAATGCCTTGTCAATCATTTTTTAGTACAATCAGAGCGGTTTATGATCCACTTAATATTTCCATGCACTTTGCAGAATCAATCTTTTCAATTTCAACCAATCGTCAAGGTGCTTTTTTATTTGCCTGTTTTCTGACCTGGCTTCCTTTAATTGATTTTTCAGATTTACTACTTCCTGCAAGAGCTTCCTGTTTTGAATTCTTAACCGTCTCAATATCTCAGTAGAGTTCTCTCCCTTCTTATAGTCCTCCTTATCATCGCTGGCCGTGTTCTTCACTATTTGAATGGAATTTGATTGATCTTTTTTCATCCTCCACGCTATTTATTTCTGACGGATATAGCATTTAACCGGTCGGTACATTCTTTATTTTTTAAACGTTTCAAATGTATAGGTAAAATCAAGGGCTGACAATCCTGATTTCTTATGATAAAATAATAATCACAGATGCTCATTATAGTTTAGGATAGGTGTATCCTCATTTTTGAGGATATATTTTTTTAATTAATTTTTTTTCCATAGGTTTATTATCCGCAAATAATTATTATTCCAATAAAAATCTGCGTTGTAGTCTCACCCTAATAAAATCATGGTAAAAAGGCACTGATTCAGGAAAGCATAAAAGGAGTGAATAATAAAATAATTGTCATGCTTCCGATCAGAAATGCATTGTTTGAGCAACTATTTGTTACCCTCAACAAAAAGGCTACAAGGAATTCAAGCGCAAAGAACGATATTGAAAAAACAAAAAAAATCTTTGCTGAATTTATTGCTTCGAATGACAGTAATGAGCGGATAAACAAACCAGAAAATCTATCCTTCATCAAACTTGAAAAAAGAATTGATACACTGGAAAAACAAAACGATCAGCTCGTATATTTTATAGATTTCCTCCTTGAACAACTCCCGGATTTAATAAACACTATCCTGATTAAAAAATATAATGTTATTAAATCCGGAAAATCAGAAGACGAAACAGACAATACTGATCCTGCACATTCAAATCGGATAGCTTCCTTTAATAGTAACAATTCACCATATCCAACACCAAGAGAAGTAGAGGTATTGGGACTACTGATTAAAGGTCTTTGTGCAAAGGAAATAGCAAACAAACTTTTAATCAGCGAGACAACTGTGATAACTCATAAAAAAAATCTAAAAGAAAAATTTAATGCCCGAAATACTGTTGAACTTATTTCAAAAGCCTTTACATCCTTATCCAAGAAAGAAGAATTTACAGATCCGGATCTATATTGACAAAACAGAAAAGGTTTGCCACAACTATTGACCGTTGAAAGTATAGTTCGCCAAAAAAAAGCGATGCTGTACCAGCACTTCAACTAACTGGATTGAAAAATTTGGTTGATCGTGCGATATTTTTGTGTAAAAAATATCATTCTGAAAGTCAATCCAGGGATTTCCAGTTCGATAAAAAGATTTTAAACAAAAAAATAGCCTGAAGTTGTCTCCAAGTGTGAGTTGGTGAAAAAAAATTCCCTGCAATGTTTGAATTGCAGGGAATCGGGTTGTATTGAAACTATTTTTGTAGCCCGTACGAGATTCGAACTCGTATCACCACCGTGAAAGGGTGGTGTCCTAGCCCTTAGACGAACGGGCCTTCTACCCTAAGATTTGAAGGCGAAATGCCTCTTTGTTTCAGGGCGGCAAAGATAAGTTCCAACAGCCTGATGACAAAAACATTTTTAAAATAAAAAAGCCCCGACAAAGTCGGGGCAAAGTTCAAAACCGTCCTTCATGGATATAAGTTATTGTTTCGCCAACTCTGCTTTTTTGAAGATAGTAGCTACCGCTTTTTGAATCTCTTTGTTTGTAAGATTTCTATTGTTCACTTCACCAGTTGTCCATCCCTGCCATACAGTTTTGTCTGTTTTTGCATCGATCATCGTTACTGTAATTGTTCCTTCTTTTATAACTTTTTCATAAGATTCATAACCTAAGAATTGAGAAGGATAATAGATCGTTGCATACCGCCTTGTGTAAGGATTATATACCAGCCTGCTGTATGGCTGACTGTAAACGGGCTCTTTTTCATTCTTGCTTGACCTTTCGACCAATACATCATAATCAAGAATTACATCAGGCCTGTTTTTGGATTCCTTCCAACCGATCTTTTCAAATTCTTTTGTTACAGCTGCACGAATCTTGGATTCAACAAGATCACTCTGGTTTTCCAACTTGCCATTTTCACCATGCAGCCAGGTAAAGCTTTTATACTTGCTGAAGTTTACGGTTTCGTCTTTTTCAATGTGTGCGGAACTTGCACAGCCGGCAAGTAATCCAATGCTCAGAACCGCCACAATTGCTGTTTTAAAATTTATTTTATTCATAGTCTAAGTTTTTTTGCTCAGACTATAAACGCAATTTTAGACCCTTCGTTTATTAATGAGTTGTGAAAAAAAGGAAAAGAAAAAGAGAAAGTTTTGTTAGCAGCTGCGATTTACTATGTTAAACCAATTTCATAATGTATTTCCGGTATTTCAATATCATCAAAAACCTTTCGTAATAAACGAGTTTTGAAATCAAGCTGAACCTGGTACTCTCCATGAACAAGAAAAAGTTTCTTTACTTGTTTTGGATCCTGGCAAGCCAGCCATTGACTCAGATCTTCATAATCACCATGAGCACTCATGCTGCGAATGGATGCCACTTCGGCATGTACTTCATGTTGAACGCCAAATATTCCTACCTCTTTGGCACCTGCCATTAACCTGCCGCCGAGAGAATTGGGTTCGCAATAGCCAGTAATTAAGATCGTGTTGCGGCTATTTTCAATGTTGTTACTTATATGATGTTTAACCCTGCCTGCATCTGCCATTCCACTTGCAGAAATAATAACACAGGGCTCATTTCGAAAATTCAGGAGCTTAGATTGATCAACTGTTTTTATGTATTTTAATCCTTTAAAATTAAACGGATCGCTATCCGTTTGAAGTACTTGTTGAATTCTTTTATTAAAATACACGGAATATTTTTTTACAACTTCTGTCGCTTCAATACTCAATGGACTATCTACAAAATAATCAAGATCAGGGAGGCGGTTCTCTAATTCAAGTTGGTTTAGTGCATAAAGTATCTCCTGCGTTCTGCCAACGCTAAATGCAGGCATTATCAATTTCCCTTTCTTTACCAAACATGCTTTTTCGATCCACTGCAATAATTGATCAGGTGTTGTAAGATGTTCTTCATGCAGGCTGTTTCCATAAGTAGACTCAAGTAAAATAAATTCGGCTTGGGGAAAAATTTCGGGAGATTTTAGGATAACATCACGATAACGACCAACATCGCCGCTAAATGTAAGTGTTCTTTTATTTCCATCTTCGTTAATACGCAGATGCACACAGGCGCTGCCGATTATATGACCTGCATCGGTAAACATAGCCTGTACATCTTCCATAACATCAAACCAGTTATTGTACTCAAAGGTTACAAAATGTTCTTGTGCATTTTTAGCATCTTCAATTGTATATAATGGTGTAAGATATGGCTGACCTGCAGCGTCTCTTCTTTTGTTTTCATATTTTATGTCATCTTCCTGTATCTCTGCAGAATCTTCAAGTAAAACATTAGTGAGCTCTCTTGTTGCAGGAGTACAAAAGATCTTTCCCTTATAACCTTCTTTTGTCAATCTTGGAATAAGGCCGCTATGATCAATATGTGCATGTGAAAGGATCATAGCATCTATTTGCATTGGATCAAACCCGAAATAGCGGTTAAGAGCATTTGTTTCTTTTCCCATACCCTGGAACATTCCGCAATCCAATAATAATTTCTTCCCATTCTTTAATGTGATCAAATGCTTACTTCCTGTTACACATCTTGCTGCCCCGTGAAATGCTATTTTCATACCCCCTCCGCCCCCTGAAGGGGAACTTAGTCGTTCCTCCCAGGAGATTGTTTATTAATTTATAAATTTATTTAGTACACATCCCTTACTCCCCTTTAGGGGTTGGGGGTTTTTGTTTTAAATGACCATGTGATATAAAATTCTGCTACTAATTCTCCTGCTTTGTTCTTTCCTGTTGTTTTTGCTCTTATTGTTCTTGCTTCGCCGGTGGCAACAGCTTCTTCTATCATTCGTTTTATTTCTGATCCTGCTTCGCAAACGAATGTAGTTCTATCAACAGCTTTTTTAAAATAATCACCTTCTGTTTTTACTACAAGCATGCTTACCGGTGGTTTTCTTTTATACAAATGCCCAAGAGCTAATGCCCCGGTACTCATTTCCGCAGCCATGCTTAAACATGCAAAATATGTACTGCGAAAAGGGTTTTGAGAAAACCATTTGAATGGAACAGTTACTTCGCATTTATCTTCATCAAGGCTTTTAACTCTGACTCCTGAAAAATATGCACTGGGCAATTTGGAAAGTAAGAACATCCGGAACTTAAAAGGACTGGTCATCTGCCTGGCAAACAATTGAAAGTTTGATTCCATTACTGTTCTTTGTATTGAGAGGGATCAAAAGCTTTAGCACTCCATTCATTGAAAAAAGTTTTGACCTTTTCCCTTTCATAAGATTTGTCACCGTTTTCCAAATACCAGGAATTCTGTGTATGTAAAAGGTTGCCATCTCCATCTAATATCAGAAAAACGGGAAATCCAAAGCGTTGCGGAAATTTATATTTGGTAAGAAGTTTTGTGTTTTGATTTTCTTTGCTATAGTTCAAATGATAAACGACATAGTTAGCATTCATCAATGAATCAAGCTGAGCATCTTTTGTAACATACTCATGGAATCTTGCACACCATATACACCAGTTGCCACCAATCTGTATAAAAACATGTTTTCCAGACTTCTTTGCTTCAGATATTGCATTTGCAATTTCTGTCTCAGCTTTTTCTTCAGGCTTATACAAATTGAATTTTTTCATATCCTGCGAAAAGGCAGTAGCAGAAAAAATAAAAAGTGATAAAAAAAGTACTTGCTTCATATTTAATAAAGGTACATAACTATAATGCATCAACTTGTCCTCTTAACAGATCTTCAAATTCATCTCTTTTACGAATAAGATGTGCTTTTCCATCTTTTATTAATACTTCAGCCGGTTTAAATCTTGAGTTATAATGTGAAGACATTTCAAAACAATAAGCGCCGGCATTCCTGAAAACCAAATGATCCCCTTCGTGTACTTCAGGCAATAGACGATCTTCAGCAAAAGTGTCTGTCTCGCAAATATTACCAACCACATTATAGTTTCTCTTTTCGCCAAGGTGATTTGAAATATTTTCTATTTCATGATAAGCTCCATAGAACATCGGGCGGATAAAATGATTAAGACCGCTGTTTACTCCGGCAAAGATTTTAGTTCCGGAATTTTTAATAACATTCACCGTTGTAATAAAATAACCTGCTTCGCTAACAATATATTTACCCGGCTCGAACCAAACTTGTAAATGACGGTTATATTTTTTTTCAAACAGATCAAACTCTTCTTTTACTTTTTTACCCAGTAAAGGAATATCTGTGCCTTCTTCACCTGGCATATAGGGAACTTTAAATCCGCCACCGAGATCCAGCACCTGCAGATCAGGAAAATGCTGCGCTACTTCAAATAAAACTTCAATACCTTTTGCAAAAACCTCTACATCTTTTATTTCACTGCCTGTATGAATATGTAATGTTCTTATGAATAATCCCGTTTCATTTATAACATCAAGTACTTCCTTTATATTTTCAAGCGGAACACCAAACTTGCTGTTTGCATGACCTGTAGAAATTTTCAGATTACCTCCTGCCATTATATTTGGACGCAACCGAACGCCAACAGGATAACTATGCCCGAATTTTTTACCAAATTTTTTGAGATTTGAAATGCTGTCAATATTAATATGCACACCAATGTTTTTTGCTTCTTCTATTTCTTCAAAAGCAATATTATTGGAAGTATAAAGAATGTTCTGTAGTTCAAAGCCTGCTTTTAATGCCAGCTTCACTTCGTTAACGGAACTGCAATCAATATTACACCCAATAGAAAGAATGTATTTAAGAACATTAATATTCGTTAATGCTTTAGCCGCATAAAAAAACTTTGTATCGACACCCTCAAATGCAGTAAGTAATTTATCATACTGTTCTTTTATTCTCTCAGCATGATAAACATAAACGGGGGTGCCGAATTGCTTTGCTATTTTTTGTAACTGTTCCGGGGAAAGTTGCTGCGACATGTTGGCGAAGATAAGGAGCAGTGACGAAGGTTAAATTGTTGAATGGTCAAATTGTTATTTATAAAATGGCCAAATAACAATTTATCAATTTAACCATTAAGCAATTTGTGCTTAGCTGCCCTCTCCTTCTTCCTTGCCTTTATTTTCGATCAATTCACCGCTTTCAGTTACAGCAAGGTTTGTCGGTTCTTCTGGAGGTGTCGTTTGATTCTCAACAACGGTATTTGCAGACTCAGACATAAAATCTGACTCATTGACAATGGTAGGATCAATAATTTGCTCAGCCAAGACTTCTTTGATCTTTGGAAGATCTTCAGGTGAGTTAATACCAAAATAATCCATAAAGCTTTTTGAAGTAGCATATACCAGTGGATGACCCGGCATCGTTTCATTACGACCGCTGATAACTATAAGTTCCTTCTCTAATAATTTTTGAATAGCATAATCAGCACTCACCCCTCTTATCGCTTCTATTTGTCCTTTCGTTACCGGCTGCTTATAGGCAACAATTGATAGTGTTTCCATTGCTGCAGCTGAAAGTTTTTTCAAAAACTTATCGCCGTTCAATTGCGCAATGGTTTTATGATAATCTTTTTTTGTAAGGAATTGCCAACCGCCTCCACTTTGTATCACCTCGAAAGGATAAAATTCTGCTTTGTATTTTTCAACAATGCCTTCCAATGATGTTTCCACCTGGTCAAGTGAAACTTTTTCATCCATAAAAGAAAAAGCATTGTTGACAAGATCAACTATTTCCATTGTTGTTAGTGGCTTGTCACTGGCAAAGATCAAAGCTTCAATATGCGGTATCAGATTATTAATTTCCATACCCTAACCCCTAAAGGGGAATTTATGTGCCTCACTACATTCGAATTTAGCTTATGCGGTGAAGCGGTTTATTAATTTGTTGAATAAAGAACTATATGTACAAGAGTGCGACGCAACGAAAATACAATCAGGGAACTAAAGCTCGCAACCCAATTATCAACATACTGTTAAATGATTGCCGTATCATAAAACAAAATATACAATCTAAGTTCCCCTTTAGGGGGACAGGGGGTGGATTTATCCCTGCAGCGCCGCTGCTCCACTTACGATCTCAGTCAATTCAGTTGTAATGGCTGCTTGTCTTGCACGGTTATAAGATATCTTCAGCGTACGTAACATTTCCTGGGCGTTATCACTTGCTTTATCCATTGCAGTCATACGGGCACCATGCTCAGAAGCATTGGAATCAAGAACCGCTTTATATAATTGTGTATTCAGGATCTTCGGCATCAGCTCAGCTATCAATTCTTCTTTTGAAGGATCATAAATAAAATCAGCTTTTGTGGCACCGGCCTTTGCCTCCACTTTAGGAATCGGTAAAAACCTTTCCACTTCGAAACGCTGAGTTGCTGCATTCTTGAATTGGCTATAAATAATCTCTATAACATCAAACTCTCCGGCTTCAAAACTTTTCATGGCTGCCTGAGCAGCTTTCTGTACACTTTCAAAATTCAAATGAAGAAAAATGTCTTTATATGTATCTGAAACATTGAAACGGTTCTTCAAAAAATGTTCATATCCTTTTTTGCCAATGCTCCAGATG
>Ga0070698_100001103_pt1 | contig 29751 bp, 25 predicted proteins | sample KBSK1502metaG_FD_65477 | JGI IMG/M metagenome (GOLD analysis project Ga0070698, IMG submission 65477) | Corn, switchgrass and miscanthus rhizosphere microbial communities from Kellogg Biological Station, Michigan, USA - KBS K1-50-2 metaG | ecosystem: Host-associated > Plants > Roots >...
CGGCTCATTGAAGATTCCCTGGCAGCAGAGTAGAAAGATGTAAATGTTCTTGACTTATGTCCGAATAAAATTTCTGTTTCATCAGTAAAGGAAAAATTATCTCCCAACAAAGAGGTAAGCACTGCTGCCGCCGCATTGGATGTAACCGAATGTCCGCTTGTGAATTCAGGGAATGGCGGTGTTTGAATAAGCGGTTTCCAATCCGCATCAATGTGATTGTTGATCACGGTAATGGGTCGTATAAGATTCGTTTTATACTTTTCATCCCAGCAAGCAATGAACGCTTCATAAATAGCAATGGTAGTCAGCGCATAGACCTGCGCTGTTTTTACCAATGAGATATTTTTTTGCTTGCAAGCTTGTCCAGTAATTTTTACCCAATGCCCGCCCGGAGAAATTTTATGAATGAAATAAGTAAGATGGCCTTCAATAACGGAAATATTGGGGTTATCATCCCAATAAAGAGCTATGTTTCTTTGGCTGCTATCAAGCTTTTTTGAAATGTTATAAACTTCTATCACATTTTTATAAAACAAAGATTGTTTTGACGGGTTGTATTTTAATTTTTCGGCAGGTGAAAATTGTGAACACGATCTCATGATCATTGGACGAAGTGTGTTCCAATGGGGTTCAAGACCCGGTGCATAATCATTTGGTGTTGGTTGCCATGTACCGGGTTTGTCGGATGCCGTAAATCTCGTCATACCTCGACTTCTGAGATAATTATCTTTTTTTGACCATGCAATAATGCTGTCTGCAATTCTTTTTCCATGATCATAGGCGCTTTTATAAACAGCAGGATCAACTGTGTTTTGAATCGAGTCGGCGAACCAGCCTCTCCACTCTTCAATTTTATATTCAGACCCGACAAGATTTTGCGCAACAAATGAAAATGCCACACATGCAGAGATGAAATTGTTATTTCCTTTTTCGGGTGAAGGCAATCTGCTTAATCCATTCAACTTTCCGGAAAGTGGTTGCATTGATGGGTCATCAAATCTTATACATTCATAAAAAGCAATATTGGGATAAGTGTAAATGCGGCTGGTTATCGGCGGGGTGAACAGATCATCCATCACGGTATTGATAAGAAGGTCGTTGAGCTGGTGAAGGATATTTTCCTTTGACTGTGCATTGATCTTACCAAAAGCACACACAAACAACATCGCAAGGATCATTCTTTGGAACAACCTATTCATAGCAGTTAATAAAGTTCTTAAAATTAGCCATATTTTATTTACATAATTTTCAGTGTATACATTGAATAATTCAATGATGTATCTTTCCGAAATTACTAACTGGCAACTAATATGGAAGTACACCATCATTCACATAGCTCAGGAAAAAAATGGACGCATTATTTCTGGGAATTTTTAATGCTTTTCCTTGCAGTGTTTGCAGGTTTTTTAGCAGAAAATCAAAGAGAGCATTATGTAGAAGATCATCGGGCAAAAATATTGGCAAAAAATCTTTACAAGGAATTATATGAAGATTCAATGTCTATTCAAAGATGTGTAGAAACCAGGGAAAAAAAGGAAAGCGAATGCGGGTATTTTATCGATTATGTAAAAGATAGCAACCTGGTGAATTTATCGGCTCGTTTTTTTCCTGCATTTACAACTTCATTAATTCAAATACAGTATATAATTTTTGAGCCTAATGATGGAATTTTGAATCAACTAAGAAACTCTGGTGAGCTGCGTTATTTTAAAAACGGTGATCTACAGTCCGAGATAGGAAAGCTGGGTGTAAAGATCGCTTATGTAAGAACCCGGAACGACAAGGAATATAGCTACATAGAATTTTATCACCGGCCTTTTATATTAAAACATTTTGATTTTAACTGGTACGAGAACCTTACTCATAACGGATCCATTTCGCTTGTAGAAGCGCTGAAACAAGTTCCGCAAACCGGGGACCATGGCAAAATTGTAAATGCTGATAAATTCAGCAGGCAAGAGGCTGAAAATATAACTTCTTATACCCGGTTAATGCTGCGGTCAACAAGACAGATACAATACAGGGAATATGCAGAAGCAAATCACCGGGTATTGCAGTTATTACGGAAAGAATTTCACCTGGAATAATTTGTAAATTGAATTATGAAAAAAATATTTCTCTTTTTATTTCTTCCCGTTCATTTATTCTCCCAGTCTTTTTCTAAAGATGAAATCTTTCGTTGGGAAAAACAAGCGAAGAGTGTAACGATCATCCGGGACAACTTTGGCATTCCTCATATTTATGGTAAATCAGATGCTGATGCGGTGTTTGGATTACTCTATGCACAATGTGAAGATGATTTTAAAAGAGTTGAGATGAATTATATTGAAAAGCTGGGAAGAATGGCTGAAGTAAAAGGTGAATCATCAGTATATGATGATCTGTTAATAAGAATGATCATTGATTCTGCTGAGGCCGTAAAAGATTATAACAATGCTCCGGCATGGCTAAAAAAACTCTGCAATGCTTTTGCAGATGGCATGAATTATTACTTATATAAAAATCCAAATACAAAGCCTGCTTTAATAAATCGTTTCAAACCATGGTATCCATTATTGTGGACAGATGGAAGCATTGGAGCGATCAGCACAGCTGATATTAATGTAAATGATCTGAAAAATTTTTATTCGGGCGACCCATCTGTTTCATTTATTAAACAATCTGAAGAAGAAATACTGACCGGGTCTAACGGTTTTGCTTTTTCTCCCAAGATCACTGAATCCGGAAATGCAATTCTTTATATCAATCCGCATGTGACATTTTATTTTCGTCCTGAAGTACATATAGTAAGCGAAGAAGGATTGAATGCCTACGGTGCTGTTACGTGGGGGCAATTCTTCGTTTACCAGGGCTTTAATGAACATTGCGGATGGATGCATACTTCAAGCGCAGTGGATGCTGCAGATACCTACGTTGAAAAAGTTTCAAAAAAAGGAAAAGGGTGGGTATATGAATATGATGGCAAGGAAAAAGCTGTCGTTAACAAAAGGATTTCAATTAATATAACTAAAGGTGACGGAGGTAAAACAACTACAATTATTAATGCATTGTTTACGCATCATGGCCCTATTATGGCAAAAAGAGACGGGCAATGGTTAAGTGTAAGAGCTGATAACCGGATCATGAATGGGCTTGTTCAATGCTGGCAAAGAACGAAAGCAACTAGTTTTGAAGAATTTAAGAAGACGCTTGATCTCAAAGGAAATATTTCAAACAATACGGTGTATGCAGATGCCGAAGGAAACATTGCTTACTGGCATGGCAATCGTATTCCAAAAAGAGATACAAATTATGATTGGAAAAAAGCGGTTGATGGAAGTATAGCAGCAACTGAATGGAAGGGCTATCACAATATCAGCGAAACCGTTCAAAGTATCAATCCGCCGAATGGCTGGTTACAAAATTGCAACTCTACGCCATTTACAGTTGCAGGAGTTAATAGTCCTAAAAAAGAAAATTATCCTGCTTATATGGCGCCTGATGGAGAAAATTTTCGCGGCATTAATGCAGTAAGAGTTTTAAGCGAAGAAAATAAATACACAATTGACAAAGTGATCAAAGCGGGATATGATAAAAGGTTATCAGCATTTGAAATATTGGTTCCCGCGTTGATCAGCTCATTTGAAAGAAATGTGCGGGGAAATGATACATTGTACAAGAAGCTTTATGAAGCAATATCGGTTTTAAGAAATTGGGATTATCGTTGCGGTGAAAATTCGATTGCAACAACTCTGTCCGTTGAATGGGGACAGAGAATTTTGCCTTCAATTTTCCGAACAAAAATTATTGACGATGAAGAGGCCGACCTGGTGGATAAAGCAAAGTATTTTGCAGCAAATGCAAAGCATGAAGAATTTTTGCTGCCATTATTAGCAACCTTAAACGATCTGCAAAATAAGTTTGGTAATTGGAAAATACAATGGGGTGAGATCAACCGGTTTCAAAGAATTTCATCTGACATTGATAATAAGTTTGATGATAACAAGCCCAGCATACCTGTTGGTTTTGTATCGTCCACATGGGGTATGCTTCCATCTTTTGTGAGCCGCAGTTTTCCGGGCACAAAGAAACGATATGGTTATAATGGCAACAGTTTTATCTGTGCAGTTGAATTTGGAAAAAGAATAAAGGCAAGATCATTATTGACAGGCGGTGAAAGTGGGAATGAAAACTCCCCCCATTTTTCTGACCAGGCATTAATGTATAGCAAGGGCCAGTTCAAAGATGTTTTATTTTATAAGGAAGATGTGATGAAACACATAGAAAGAAGTTATCATCCCGGAGAATAAGCAAAAACTCATCTATTAATTTTAAACCATGAAAAAAATTTTATTCCTCTTTTTGCTGCCGATTACTTTGGTAGCACAAAAAAATTATCCACAGCTTCTTGATCAATACATGCAGGCGCAATCAACAATAAGAGGTTTTAGCGGTGCTGTGCTTGTAATGAAACAAAATAAAGTGTTGCTTGAAAAAGGATACGGTCTCGCCGACAGGGAATGGAATGTTTCTAATACTGCGGAAACCAAATATCGTATCGGGTCTGTTACAAAACAATTTACTGCTGCATGCATACTTCAGTTGATCGAAGCCGGAAAATTATCAGTTGGCGATAAGCTTAGTAAATTCTATCCGGATTTTCCAAAAGGGGACAGTGTTACCATTCACATGCTTTTAAATCATACATCGGGTATTGCGAGTTATACAGATATAAAAGAATTTATAAACGTAGCGGCACTGTCCTTATCGAAAGATTCAATGATCTCTTTCTTTAAAAACAAACCTTATAATTTTTCACCGGGTACAAAATGGGCTTATAACAACTCTGGTTATTTTTTATTGGGATGTATTATCGAGAAACTAAGCGGTCTTAGCTACAGTGATTATTTGCAGAAAAATGTTTTTGACAAGCTTGAAATGAAAAACTCCGGTGTTGATAAACTGGATAGTGTGCTTGCAATGAGGGCAAGAGGCTATTCAAGAATTGGAAAAAAGACGATCAATGCTGATTATATAAGCATGGGATGGCCATTTAGTGCAGGAGTTTTGTATTCAACAGTCGGTGATCTCTACAAATGGGACAGGGCTTTGTATGGAAATAAAATTCTTTCGAAAGAATCTTTGCAAAAAATGTTTACCCCGGGCAAAAGCAATTATGGCTATGGTGTCATTATTGATTCTTTGGAAAATCATCCTCGTATCTGGCACAATGGTGGCATTCCTGGTTTCTCCACCAATTTCACCCGGTTTATAAACGATGATATTTGTACGGTTGTTTTTTCCAACAATGAATCAAACACGGACTTTGTTGCAATTGCGTTAGCTGATATTCTTTTTGACATGCCTGTAGAAATTCCTTATGTACACAAGGAGGTAAAAATAAATCCCTCGTTACTCGACAGGTATGTTGGAAAATATTCAGCGGGACTAACGATAGAGGTAATAAAAAAAGATGGTAAGTTATACAGGCATCGTGATGGCACTCCCGATATAGAACTAAAGCCAGAGTCGGAAACAAAATTCTTTTATGGTGACGAAACAGACAGGCAACTTGAATTTGAAGTAGACGCCGCTGGTAAAGTAACTAAGATATGGTTTTACAACAGCGGCCAAAAAGGAGAAATGAAAAAGATTGAATAATCAATTGAAATAAAAAAGAGTTGCATTTTTTGCAACTCTTTAGAGATCGTTATTTGATTTTTTAATAGTCGTTTGATTGATTTACCGGAACTGTTGATGGTTTATTACCAAACGCATTGCCCATATTTTTATTCAAGAAATCTTTTCCCCTTTTTTTTATGTCGCTCTTTTCTTCAGGTGTCATTCTTGAATATTTGTAAAGCCCATAAGCTGCGGCCGCGAATAGCAGACCTAATAATTTTCTTTGCATAATTTCTATTTTAAGGTTTAAGATTCAGTGATATAAGTATAAAATATCGTGCCGTAAATCATAACACTCTTGCAGACAATAGAAAGGAATTATTGTTTATACATTATACGACCAGTTTAAACGAGTGAGGAAAATGCAGTATTTATTCTTATTGATCATTCATATAATCGGTGTACCATTCTAAAAACGGGACCAATTGATCAATCTTCTACTATCCTTAGCTTGGCATAATTCAGCATTATTTTCTTTTCCCCGTTATTCTCAAACTTTATTGTGGCAATTGGATTATGCGCTGCCCCTTCTTTTTTTATTACTTCGCCAAATCCAAATTTTTGATGCTCTACTTTTTGACCAACTTGCAAATTGGAAATATCACTTGCTTTAAAATCAGCAGAAGGAACATGCTCAACAACTTTTTGAATTGTTGTCTTGGGTGTTAAATAAGAGGGTGTTTCTTTTTTTGTTGATTGCCTGTTGTCAGATGTCCAGTCCTGACCGCTTCCTCCCCATCCTCTCATTCTTTCAAATGCTGTTCCATTACCAGTACCTGATCTTTGATTTTTGGCTCCGCCTCCGGCAAAACTTCTATCCATAAAGTTTTCAGGAAGCTCATCGATAAAACGGCTTGGTTCATTCTGAATCAAAGAACCAAAACGATATCGTGTATTTGCATAAGTGATCCACAATCTTTTCTTGGCTCTTGTTATTGCCACATAAAATAATCTTCTTTCTTCTTCCAGCTCTTCTCTTGTATTTATGCTAAGTGCATTAGGGAAAAGCATTTCTTCCAGGCCGGCAACAAACACAACTGAAAACTCAAGACCCTTTGCTGCATGTATCGTCATTACTTTTACAGTGTCTGCGTTGGGATCTTTTTCATCTGCATCGGTCAACAAAGTAATTTGTTGTAAATATCCGCCAAGGCTTTTATCAACTAATTCCCCTTCCTCATTATCCGGGCTTTCGATCCATTCTTTAATTGAGTTCAGCAATTCCTGTATGTTCTCGTAACGGGCAACCCCTTCCGCACTTTTATCATTAAAAAGCTCTCTTACAAAATTTGTTTGCTTGCCAACATGAAAAGCTACTTCATAAGCATTATGCTTTTTCAGCATGCTTTGAAAACTTTTTATCATGATCACAAACGCATCGATTAATTCTAATGTCCCTGCTTTAAAGCCAAATGTCTTAGCCTGCACCAGCACTTCCCACATGCTGATATTATTTTCATTGGCAAAAAGAACCGCTTTGTCAATTGTTGTTTTACCAATACCTCTTGCGGGATAATTAATAATACGTTTTAGCGCTTCTTCATCTTGCGGATTAATTGTAACTCTTAAATAGGCGATATAATCTTTGATTTCTTTACGTTGATAAAAACTTATGCCGCCATAAATTGTATAAGGAATTCCCATGCGGCGCAACGCTTCTTCAAAAGCACGGCTTTGTGCATTGGTGCGATATAGTATTGCGAAGTCGCGATTGAAAAAATGATTACGAAGCTTTTGTTCCTGTATTGTATCTGCAACAAATTTTCCTTCATCATTATCCGTCATTGTTCTTACAAGTCGTATCTTCTCTCCTTCTGCATTTTCTGTCCAAAGATTTTTAGGGATTTGTCCCTTGTTCTTTTTAATTACCTCGTTGGCGGTATTTAAAATGCTTTGTGTGCTTCTATAGTTCTGTTCAAGCTTAACAACTTTTACTTCTTCATAATCTTTTTGGAACTGCAAAATGTTCTGAATGGTGGCGCCGCGGAAACTGTAAATACTTTGCGCATCATCACCCACCACACAAACATTTTCATGCATTGCTCCAAGCAGTTTTATTATTTCGTATTGTGCGGGATTGGTATCCTGGTATTCATCAATTAAAATGTATTTGAACTTATGTTGGTATTTACTCAGGCTCTCCGGAAATGTTTTTAATAATTCATAGAATTTAAGCAGCAGGTCATCAAAATCCATTGCGCCATTTTTAAAACACCGCTTCACATACGCATCATATATCTGCCCAATGGCAGGCCGATTGCTGCGCATATCTTCCTGTTGGATATAATAATCGTTGGCATATTCCGCCGGACCAACCAATGCATTCTTTGCCGATGAAATTCTGTTATAAACTGTTGAAGGCTTATAGTGCTTATCATCAAGATTCAATTCGTTGATCACTGTTTTCACCACACTCTTTGCATCGTCTGTATCATAGATCGTGAAATTATTAGGGTAACCGATCTTAGGCGCTTCAAAGCGAAGTATTCTTGCAAACACCGAGTGAAACGTGCCGATATATAAATTCCTTGCTTCATTATTGCCAAGAATTCTCTCCACTCTTTCCTTCATTTCTTTCGCCGCCTTGTTAGTAAAAGTGAGAGCAAGAATATTAAAAGCATCAACGCCATTTGCCATCAGGTGGGCTACACGGGTAGTAAGCACTTTTGTTTTCCCACTTCCGGCGCCTGCCACAATCATCAATGGGCCATCGGTATGCAGTACGGCTTCACGTTGTTTTTCGTTCAATCCTTCTAAATAGTTTATCATTTTTCACTTTGTCACCCTGAGCTTGTCGAAGGGCAATCATTCTGCGAATTTACAATTTGTGAATGGGATAAATTTGCGAGCAGGTGGATTACTTTTGTTCACATAAACTAAAAACAAATGAAAAGAACAAATTATTCTTCTGGTGCAAAATGGGAAGATATTGTGGGCTATAGCCGTGCAGTGAAAATTGGTAATACAATAGAAGTGACAGGCACTGTTGCGGTAGATGAGAACAGCAATCTTGTGGGTGGCAATAGTGCTTATGAACAAACAAAATTCATTATTCAGAAAATTGAAGGCGTTTTGAAAAAAGCAGGCGCCTCTTTAAAAGATGTGGTAAGAACAAGAATGTTTGTTACCGATATCTCCCGTTGGGAGGAATATGGAAAAGCACATGGTGAGTTTTTTAAAGATGTTAAGCCTTGTACAAGTATGATCGAAATAAAAGGGTTGATCGCTCCTGAATATTTAATAGAGATTGAAGCAACTGCGGTCACCAGTGAATAACTTCGCCGCATGAGCACTCCTGCTATTCGATCCAAACTTCCGGATGTCGGCACCACCATCTTTACTGTAATGAGTGGTTTGGCTAATCAACACAACGCCATCAATCTTGGCCAGGGTTTCCCTGATTACCAGATGAACGAAGATCTGATGAATAAGGTAAGTGAAGTGATGCAGAAAGGATGGAACCAATATGTGCCGATGCAGGGTTATATGCCATTAAGAGAATCAATTGCTGAAAAAGTTGAATATTTATATCAAACAAAAATTTCTCCCGATACACAAATTACAATTACTCCCGGTGGTACCTATGCAATTTATACGGCGCTTACAACTATACTGCAACCTGGTGATGAAGTAATAATCTTTGAACCGGGCTATGATAGCTATATTCCCAATGTCGAGATCAACGGAGCCATGCCAGTATTGATAGATCTGAAATTTCCCGAATATAAAATAGATTGGAATGAGGTAAGAAAAAAGATCTCCCGGAAAACAAAAGTGATCATGCTGAACAGTCCGCATAATCCAACCGGTGCGGTAATGACTGAAGAAGATATAAGACAACTAAAAGATATTGTCAAAGACTCAAATATTTTTATAGTAAGCGATGAAGTGTATGAGCATCTTATCTTTGATAATATTCCACATCAATCTATTCTTCGTTATCCTGAACTGCTTGAAAGAAGCTTTGTTTGTTTTTCTTTTGGTAAAACTTATAACTGCACCGGGTGGAAACTTGGGTATTGCATTTCTTCGCCTGCTTCGATGACTGAGTTCAGAAAAGTTCATCAATTCAATTGTTTTTGCTGTCATACGCCATCGCAGGTTGCATTGGCTGAGTTTTTAAAAAATAAAGACGCCTACTTATCACTTAGTGGAATCATGCAGCAAAAACGAGATCATTTTATTGAGCTAATGAAAGCAACAAAGTTTAGTATGCTTAACAGCAGTGGCAGTTATTTTATCTGTGCAAAATATGATCGTATAAGTGATGAAGGAGACAGAGATTTTGCAATACGGATCACAAAAGAATATGGTGTGGCTACAATTCCTGTTTCTGTGTTTTATAAAGCCGGAACAGATAACAAAGTAATTCGATTTTGCTTTTCAAAGAAAAAAGAAACGCTGGAAGAAGCAGTGAATCGATTGTCAAAAATTTCATGATCAGGGATACCCGATACAAAGGAGTTGTTTTTATGCTGTTGGCAGCACTTGGGTTTTCATTAATGGGCGGCGCTGCAAAGGCATTGAAAGAAGGTTTTTCCGCCGGGCAGCTCGTATTTTATCGTAATGCAATTGGGCTGATCTTTCTTGTGCCAGGCTTAATTATAAGACCGCCAAAGCAGGAAGGTGGTAAACCATTGCGGCTTGCCTTCCGTGGATTGATGGGAGCTCTTGCTTTATACACTTTGTTATATTGTATCCTTCACCTTCCGCTTGGCACTGCAATGAGTTATAATCTTACATCAGCGTTATTCATTGCCATCTTTTCATTTTTATTTTTTGGAGAATATCATGGCAAAAGAGTTTTAGTTGCGGTATTGCTTGGGTTCACCGGCATGTTGCTTATCTATAAACCCGTTATGCATTATCCGTGGTATTATCATATTACGGGCCTTATGTCCGGGATTATTTCTGCAATCGCTTACCTGACATTAGGAAGATTGGCGGCATATTATGACCCCCGTGTTATTGTTTCATCTTTTTTAGTTGCCGGGGTTGTGTTACCATCCGTTTCTCTTTTGATACATTATACCACGGGCATTCATGCAGATGGGCTTTTTATTATTGATTGGAAATGGCCGGCAGGAATAGAGTGGTTCTATATTTTATTCATGGGCATCGCCGCCTTATTTGGCCAGTATTGTGTTACAAAAGCTTACGGTGCTGATAAGGCGGGAATAGTTTCCGTATTTGGATATTCAAATATTATTTACTCTGTCTTTATTGGGATGTTATTAGGCGATGCGTTTCCCGATCTTATGAGCTGGGCGGGCATAACATGTATCATCATCAGCGGAATTATTATCTCACTCTTCAAAAGAAGTCAGCTACCCGACGATTAAAAAAATTTTACTAAAAATATTTGGTGGTATAATTTTTCTTATCGTATATTTGCGATAATAGATAAAGAAAATCGTGGCAATACATAAAAAAGAAGAATTTTCTCAGAAAGAACAGGACCTGGCGGCATTTGCAAAAGCCTTAAGTCATCCTGCAAGAATTGCAATATTAAAAGTGCTGGCGCAAAAGAACGAATGCATCTGCGGTGAAATAGTGGATGTGCTCCCACTGGCGCAAAGCACCGTGAGTCAGCATTTGAAAGAATTAAAGAATGCCGGTCTGATCGATGGCACAATTGACGGGCCCCGGAGTTGCTATTGCATCAATTGGAAATCATTTGAAAAACTTAATAGCGAGTTCAGCTTTTTGTTTGAAAAATTAAAAACAACAAATGCTAAATGTTGTTAAGCTATCAGCCTATGAACAATAAGATCAAATATAGAAATAAAGTGCAGTTTCAAAATGAAAAAAGCGTTGATGCAAGATCCGGTTCTGCGTTTTGGTCAATAGAAGGAAACAATGTTCAATTTACCTGGTTTGATGTTCCCGCAAATACAAAATTTTCAACTCATAGACACGAAAGCGAACAGATAACTTATGTTTTGGAAGGAGAATTGTTTTTCAGATCTGAAAACTCGATCTACAAATTATCAACGGGAGACTGCATTTTAATTCCCGGCAATACCGATCATGAAGTGTGGACAGGATCTGTTCCGGTGAGGGCTGTTGATGCCTGGTCGCCGATAAATAAACTTTTTTCAAACAAATCAAATCTTTAAACAAATAAGTATAGTCATGAAAAATGAAACAGCAATCAAAGAACTGGTAAAAGAAAAATATTCTGAGATAGCCAGTCAACCAAGACAAGAAAATTATTCTTCCTGTTGCGGAGCCACACCAGGCAGCAAAGAGGTTTGCTGCATTATGTCCGACGAATACAAAGGACTTGAAGGATATAATCCTGATGCAGATCTTGGTTTGGGCTGTGGTTTACCAACCGAATTCGCAAAAATAAAAGAAGGTGATACAGTGGTCGATCTTGGGAGTGGCGCAGGCAATGATGCATTTATTGCAAGAAAAATTGTTGGTGAAAAAGGCCGTGTGATCGGGATCGATTTTACAGAGAAAATGATCGAGCTGGCAAAAACAAATGCCGCAAAGCTTGGCTATCGGAATGTTGAATTTCGTCATGGTGATATTGACAGCATGCCTCTATTCAGCAACAAAGCAGATGTAGTTGTAAGTAATTGTGTGCTGAATCTTGTTCCAAATAAACATAAAGTATTCAGTGAAATTTTCAGAGTGATAAAACCCGGCGGTCATTTTTCAATATCTGATATTGTGGTTGAAGGAGAAATGCCTGCAAAATGGAAAGAAATAGCAGAACTATATGCCGGATGTGTCTCTGGTGCAATTCAGAAAAACGAATATCTCGGCATGATTGAAGAAGCGGGTTTTACGAATATTACTCTGCAAAAAGATAAAGCAATTGTGATTCCCGATGAGATATTGGCAGAGTATTTAAGTAAAGAAGAGATCGTTGATTACAAAAAAAATAACGTTAGAATCACAAGCATTACAGTATATGCGGACAAGCCATCAAAGGATGAAAGAAGATGTTGCGATCCTGGCAGTGGGTGTTGTTAAAATATTTAAACCTTGTATCATAATTGTTTATCTAAAAAGTAAAGCCATGAAAAAACAAATGAAAGATCCGGGATGTGGATGTGGTAACGGTTGTTGCACAGGTGCAATGGTTGATTAACACATCAAATGAGCGACTCCGATGTTTCGGAGTCGTTTTAATTTTATACAATGAAAAAGAAATTGCTTTTTGTTTGTGTGGAGAACAGTAACCGTTCACAAATGAGCCAGGCCTTTGCAAAAATTCTCGGCGGTGAAAATGTAGAAGCTTATAGTGCCGGCTCAAAACCTTCTGGCGTTGTAAATCAAAAAGCAATTGCTGCTATGAAAGAGTTGGGTTACGACCTGAGCAAACATGAAAGCAAATCATTAAAGGAGGTTGAACAATTTGCTCCTTTTGATGCAGTAGTAACCATGGGCTGTGGCGATGCTTGTCCCTGGATGCCCGCAAAAAGATTTATTGATTGGGAAATACCGGATCCTAAAAACATGGTGCCGGCCAAGTTCAATAAAGTAAGAGATCATATCCGCGATAAAGTAAAAGAGCTGCTATCATCAATCTAATCTTTTTGGTGTAATGTATTTTTCAGGTATCGGTGTGTCCTTGCTTTCGCTTTGCCAAAGAATTGTAATTACCCACCACCGTTTACCATCATACCACAATTGAAAACTGTTAATGCCACGCATAAATGGTTTTTCATCCGCTAATGTTCTTTTACTTTCGTAAGTACTGAATACATGAACAATATTTCCGAATTGTTCAGTTTTCTTGCCGATCTCTGTTTCAAAAAAACCATCTTTCTCAAGAAACGGTCCCGAGTTGGTGATGTATTCCTCTACTGTAAGCACTCTTCTTGTTGATTCACCTGTCGGTCTCTTTCCGGTTGGGATCATTCTTGCATCGGGAACAAACAAAGTACGCATCCTGTCCCAATTCCTTTTTTGTCCAGCCGGCCCGCTGATCACATCATATACCGCAGCAATAATTGCTTCAGGAGATGAAACATCTTTGGGGTCAGCCGGTATACTATCTGTATTAATTCCGCCCGCATGTATTATTGTATAAAAGAAAACAAATGTGGCAAGCATTAATATTTTTTTCATTGCTTGAAATTTTACTGAAGTTAAATATAGAACAGCTATTTTTATTTCCGCTCATAAATCTGCGTTGGGTTCGTTTACTTTGTAAAAATTTTCTGTTTGACCTCTCCTTTGCTTTCAAACCGTGCTTATTTTTTTCTTTTCTCTTTACTTGGGCTGGTTTATATAGCCGGTCTGTTTGTGCCGTTAATGGATAATGATTCGGGGCATCATGCAGATATTGCATTGAGAATGTATTTGACCGGGGATTATGTAACACTTTATGATCATCGGGGTGATTATATTGATAAGCCCCATTTTCTTTTCTGGACATCGGCATTGAGCTATCATATATTCGGGGTTACTTCTTTTGCTTATCGTTTTCCCTCATTTCTTTTTACAATTTTTGGTACCTGGTCAATATTTCGTTTAGGAAAAGAATTGTATGATCATGAAACAGGAAAGCTTGCTGCGCTGATCGCCGCTTCATCATTTTGTTACATACTTGCCAATAACGATGTGCGGATGGATGCAATATTAACTGCTGCAATTGCTTTTGCAAGCTGGCAGCTTGTTGGATATGTTCATCATCGAAAGTTAATTTATTTGTTTGGCGCAGCATTAGCTATGGCCATTGGTTTTTGTACAAAGGGGCATGTAGGTTTAGTGACTCCTGTTGCCGGGATATTCTTTTATATTTTGTATAAAAAAGATTGGAAACTTTTCTTTGACTGGCATTGGCTGATCGTTATTCTTCTTTTTGCTGTTTTCATTTCTCCCGTTGTTTATTGTTATTATTTGCAGTTCAATCTTCATCCTGAAAAAATTTCGCAAGGCATAAAGGGGGTGAATGGAGTGAAATATATTTTATGGAGTCACAGCTTTGATAGGATAAAAGGTCATGAACGTTTTGGCGCAGTTGGTAAAGAAGATCATTTCTTTTTCCTGCATACTTTTCTCTGGACATTCGCCCCCTGGTGTTTTCTTGCATTCATTGCCTTGTTCATCCGTTTAAAAAATTTTTTTTCAAGGAAAGAAGAATGGCTGAGCACCGCTGTTTTTGTGATGCTGGCTGCGCTTATTAATTTTTCAAACTTTAAATTACCTCATTACCTGCCAATACTTGCACCGGCTACCTCCTTAATGGTTGCGCATCATTTTGTTTTAAAACGGAATAATGAGGGGTGGCAAAATGCATTTTATATAATTCAGGTGGTCGCCTCAATATTATTACTTGCTTTAGCTGCAGTTGTCAACGTTTGGGCTTTCCCGGTAAAAAACACATTGGTGCTTATTGGCGTGATCATATTGCTTGCCATCGTATTTTATTTTTTATTGAGCAAGTCATTTTCAAAAATTCAAAAGTCGATTTTGGTTTCTGTTTCTGCTATTAGCTTGCTTTTCTTTTTGCTGAACACAAATTTCTATCCGCAATTACTTACTTACCAGGGAGGAAAACCTTTGGCAGATATGACAAAGGGCGTTGTCAATCCAAATGATGTTTATTTCTGGAAAAACACATTCAGCTCTACATATAGTTTTTATTCCTCTTCAAACAGGCAGGTGTATGATGATTCATTAAAACAACATGGAAAAAAATTCTGGCTGATCTATGAAAGATCTCAGCAATCACAAATTGATTCACTTGGCTTTGTTTTCGGAAAAACATTTGCTGTTCCTGATTATGAGATCACAAGACTCAAAAAAAGTTTTGTTGATCCTGCTACAAGAAAAGGAACGCTGGATGAAATGATAATGGCAGAAGTAGTGGGTCACAAATAATTAACTTTTAACCCGGATATATTTCTCGGTGTTAATTCTGTTGATGCCCTCTGCTTCTATTTTCTCTACCCCGCTTTGAATAAGCGTATCGCTGTTTATGGTTACTGTAAATGTAAAATCGTGACCTTCCCATTCTCTTGCATTACAATATTCAAGATGTTCTGTATAGCTGTTGCCATTAACAGAATAAGTCCCGGCGCCTGCTGAAAATTCAGCAGATAAAGAATCCTTTCCCTTGCCTATGTCATGCGTTATAAATGCAAAATGCGATGCGTTGATGATCTTAATGAATGATCTTCCTTTTGTATAATCCGTGATCGTTGTATCGCCTTTTTCAATAACGGTGCCCGTCATTAATTTCCATGTTCCCTGCAATGAGTTTGCCGGTGTTTTATTATCACTTTGTGATTTATCGCTACATGAGATAAGCATAACAAATACTATTGCAACAAATAATTGTTTCATGAAGTTTTTTTTAGGTAATTGCAGGTCTATAAACCGTTTTATCCTTTCTGTCCCGCCTCGTTTGTCTCTGTGATTGTTTTATGGCTATCGCTATTTTCCTGGGCTTTTTTTATTAACGGCCAGCTTATATGCTCTTTATCAAGTATCGTTTCTATTCTTGAAACGAAAAGCATTTCTTTATTAACCCCCTCTTCGGCATATGGGCCAACGTCAAAATTGTAATAATGTATTTCCGGCTTAAGCAATTCGTTTGTCGTTCTGTATTTGACCCACAGCTCCTGGTATTGAAATGTTTTAAGACCGGCTGTAAGAATTGCTACGATCGATGAAATGATTACTACGGGTATTTGCAGATCGATCCATTTATCATCCAGTGCGGCCATCACGGGTGTTGTAGCAGAGAGCACAATCAATACCCATTGGAACATTCTGTACCTTTTTTGATTCTTTGATGACGCCTTGCTGTAGTATGCCATCTGGTCTTTATATCTCGTCTCAACATATTCATTGAATTTTTCCTTATCCATTTTTTTCTTTTTATTCTGTGTTACATGTTTACAAATGTATTACCTGCCCGCTTATACTTTTTATTGAATTGCCCTGCTGTCTCAAGTGTTTTGATAGTTTTTTTCACTGTATCGATCCTCGGTTTATAATTTGTCTCGCCGATAGTGCATAAGTTATTAAATGCTTTTTCAAAATCTCCGCCGGTATTCAATGCATTAGCGATCCTGTCGTTCTTGCCTCTTCCCTGGTGTCTTATATCGCAGATTATTTGGCAAACCTTTGCCGGTACGCCATCAAGATTGAAGCGATTGTCATATTCGATCATGTTTTTTTTAAAATGATCGATAGCGGTTTCTACCTGTATGCGGCGATGAGCAGCGTCAGTTCTTGCCCAGTGCACCATTCGGGCAGCACAGATTTGTTCCTGGTTCTCTATTTCATTCAACGTTGGATTCAGGTAATCCATCAGCTTTTGCGTTGAGCTGTCGCTTTCCAGCTGGTCAAGTGTATTGTTGTCGTTACGATAAAAAATTCTTCCGTTTTGCAAAACGAGTTTTGGAAAATAATCTGCTCCGTTCGGAAGTTCCAAAAGCTTTTTAAAGAAAATAACAAAATCACCATTGGAGACATGTGCTGCATATTGCATAAAGCTGAAAGTGAACTGCGCTCTGTCATAAGTATTCAGGCACCAGTAAGAGCCTTTGCTTTCGGCCATTGCCGTGGGAAAAATAAAGAAAGCCCAAAAATCAAATTGCGGGGCAAACAGTACCGGGTCATAAACTTCCTGTCCCGTTTTTACATCGGTATTGAATAGCCCGAATTTATTGCCATCGAAAAGCGTTTTGTATCCTATTACAAATTTTGCTTCGTTGGAATTATTGAGCTGTGCATGATAGACGGTTCTTCCGGTGGAAAGAACATCTTTTGTAATGGTAAAATCGTGTGGCATAAATGGTATTTTTAGTTTGTAAAATTTTTATACAAACTAATCAGCGCCTTATACAATAAAATTTCCTGGTGTCTTCAACAGATATGCGGAGTGTGTTGAGCTAAACTATTTTTTTGCTGCAGTTATAAAAATAAATGTACGGAATTATGATGGCTTTCCATATTCAGCCGTGTAATAGCCAGAGTCCATAAACCCGAAGCTCCTTTTGTAAAAAATCATGGTCTGTTCCTCACCTTCACACTATCACTCAATCGCTTCAACCAGGATTTCACGTCCCTCTTTCAAGAAGAATTTTATTAAGTTACTTCCAATTATTTTAAGAAAATAATTAGTTGCATATTCATTTAAAGTTGTTAGAAAAATTTCACGTTTATTATCATTCATTCGCTCCATATTGTTTCAGCAATTCGGCAATCTCTTTGTATCCTCGCCGTTCCGCCCATGCAAGCGGATGGGCCCAGGGTTTATTTTTGGGCTGAGAGGGGTCGGCTCCTTTTTTCAATAACCATTCTACCATAGCTTTTTGCCCATGACGGGCTGCCCATCCAAGTGATGTAGAATGCCACTCTGTTTCAATACTATTAATTTCGGCACCAAAGTCAAGTAAAATATCTGCAATTGGTATATCACCGTTGGCAGCACAACGATGAAGTCGTTTAATGCCTAGCCAATTGCCCAAATTTGGATTGAGTCCACGTTCCATTAGCCATTGTGCCGCCTCGGGTGATTTGAAAGTATTGTTATCCCACCAGGCTGACGGATCTATTGTCTTGCGGCTTAGAATATCCGGCTGGTAGCGAAGTATAAGATCAAGATGCTCATTTTTTTCTTCTTTAATAATAGTGCCCAAAAATTTATCAGCATCTAATTTAGGATTAACCTGAAGCATATGATGAAGCGTGTCCAGATCAATTAATCTTGAATCCGAACCTGTAGATGGCTTGCTCGTATAGGGAGTAATCAGATCGATAATCTCTTGAGGAGCATTCACCCACTTTGCTATAAAAAGGCAATTGCCCGATGATTCAACTTCTGCATTTGCATTGGCGCCGTGCTCCAGCAGCAGTTTCACTATTTCGAAATGTTTGGCTCCAATGGCAGCATGCAATGCTCCGCCCTGTGGTGCGAATCCAGGCTCTGGTTCATTAGGATTTGCGCCTCGTTGGAGCAATAGTTTCACTATCTCCAAATGCCCGGCACTCGCAGCACAACGTAATGGCAGGCCCGAATAATAATCAACATAGGAAGGAAGCCGGTTAACGAGGGCAGGATCCTTTTCAAGTAATTCCTTTACACGATCATAATAACCAATTTTGGCCGCCACGCTTATATCACAGTAAGCGCCTCGTGCCATCAAATAACCAATGATTACTTCATGTTTTCTGATAGCATTCGGCGGAAGGTCGCGATACCAACTTCGGTAGTGATAGTCGCCATTGGTAAGATCTAGCGGCTTGGCACCATCAGGGCGCATAGCATTAATATCAGCACCATGTTCCACCAGATAATCAATAAGGTCTAATTGCCTTGTCAACACTGCCCAATGAATTGGTTGGTTCCCCCGTTCGTCTGCTGCATGAACTAATGCCGGTTGCTTTTCAATCAGCTCTTGCACCCGGTGAATATTGAAAGTCCTGATAGCTGCTGCAATGTTCTTGCCTTCCGGAATGATATGAAAACGATCTTTAAGGATAGATTCTAAGTAGACAGCCAATTCATCGTATCCGCGATCCCTTGCTATAGTAACCAGCGAATCTCCTGCTTCATATGCAGGGTTGACGCCTCTTTCCAGTAAAAAATCAACCACTTGTCGCTGGTTCTCTCTCACTGCAAAACGGATAGGTGTGAAGTACTCATACTCGCAATTAATGAGGTTGGGATCATGGGCCACCAGCGTTTTGATTGTCTTTACATCACCGGAAATAGAAGCACAAATCATTGCCCATACATCTATTCCACGTCCTCTTGACCAAGGCTGGTAATCTTCGCTCTTAAGTGATTCTGGTTGAACCATGCGGGCAATTATATCATTCGCTTCATACGCCATATTTATTTTCGTTTGCGATAAATGAGCCTTGAACTACATTAAAATGCCTTAACAAAGTCAAGGCGTTTGTGCTATTGGCTGCTATTTTATTTCGAGCAGCTTGTTAGCCCCCGAATAAATTCGTCAGGATCTAACATAGAAAAATAAAGTGGGTATCTTGTGCCATCTGGTTTAAATCCTTTACCTAAACAGTTTACAAACTCCGCGTTTTTATTCCCAAATAGTTTAAGCTGAGAGATGCAGCCGGATAAATCTGTTGCATTCATTGTTGCGAATGAACCCTTTCTATTTTCTATTATCCAGTTTATATCCGGATCACAATAAAGTCTAACTGGAACAGATTTCAAATATTTTGCATTACCTCCATCTTTTGCATCAGGATAATATGACGAAGCTACTTCATAATTTTTTGGATGCTCGGATGGGCTTCCTCCATACATGATTCTAAATCTTCTAAGTTGCTCTCTGCTTTCTTCTATGCTTATCTCAGAAAAGTTGTCTTGCAAATAAAAAGTAAAAAATAATAATACAATTGATATTCGCATGTAGATGATTAAATTATTTGGTTGTGTCCAGTATAGTAGCGGCCAACTCATAAATATTTGCAACTGCTCCTTAACTTCCTTTCTAAATCTACAATCCCGCCTTCTTACTTATCTCCAGCATTCTGTCAATTGGCTTCTTTGCAGCAATTCTTAATTCTTCATCCATTGTAATATCCGGTACTTCATATTCCATGCAGAGATAAAGCTTCTCGAGTGTATTACGTTTCATGTGGGGGCAATCATTGCAGGCACAATTATTTTCAGGAGGCGCTGGTATAAATGTTTTTGTAGGATTTGCTTTTTGCATCTGGTGTATGATGCCGGTTTCTGTTACTACAATGAATTCTTTCGCATCATCTTTCTGTGTGTATTTCAATAAACCTGTTGTGCTGCCAATAAAATCTGCAATACGTAAAACAGGGTCTTCACATTCGGGATGTGCGATCACTTTTGCATTTGGATGACGAACTTTCAGCCTGGTCAATTTTTCCAAACTAAAAATTTCATGCACCATACAGGCACCATTCCACAGCAACATATTTCTTCCCGTCACTTTGTTGATATAAGCGCCAAGATTTTTATCGGGTGCAAAAATTATTTTCTGTTCTTTCGGAAAACTTTCAACAATAACTTTTGCATTACTACTGGTGCATATCACATCACTCAATGCTTTTATTCCTGCGCTGCAGTTGATATAGCTTATCACCACATGATCGGGATGCTCGTCTTTGAATTTTGAAAACAGTGGCGGTGGGCAACTATCACTCAAAGAACAGCCCGCTTTCAGATCCGGTATCACAACCTTTTTTGTCGGGTTTAAAATTTTTGCTGTCTCTGCCATGAAATGCACGCCGGCAAAAACTATCATGTCTGCATTTGTTTTTTCTGCTTGTTGTGCAAGCCCTAAACTGTCGCCAATATAGTCTGCCACATCCTGGATATCCGGTTCCTGGTAGTAATGAGCCAGCAGGATAGCATTCTTTTCTTTCTTCAATTTTTCTATCTCCGCAAACAGATCGATCGTTGGGTCCGGCTCAATGTCGAGAAAACCTTTTCTCTCGATCTCGTTTCTTGCGGCGGTAAGTGTTTCTGAATTCATCTTCACTAATTTTTCGGGATTGCAATATTCAACTTCACAATTGGATTTTTAAAATCCCTTTTTTCTTTATTGTATTAATAGTATTATATAATATTTATAAAAAAGAGTTTATTATTATTACACATGTGGATTCGTGGAAAAGATTCTACACAAAATTACTTACTTAATATTATACACACTAAAAGCAACAATAATCCACAGGTCACATCATTGCCAGCAGCAGATCTTACTGTTATATCCACAAGCTTGTGAATACTGTTTTCTGGAAAAAGAATGTACCAAAAAAATAAAATGTTCTGTGAATAGAATATGAACAAGCATGAATAACCAACACTAACAGGTTTTAGTTTATGATTTTTAACTTTCATCCATCCAATCTTTCTGTTTCATACTAACGTTTCACCAACCGTTATTAACAGCAAACATCTTTTGCCAACATGCTTTTGGGGAGAAAAACTTTAAGACCCTCAGCAAAACGCCGGCAAAAACTTGATAGAAATTAATAAACTAACTTTATGAGTAACAAATAATGCATATGAAAAGTTTAAAAAAGCTTGCCGTTGTCTTCCTGATCTCATCCATAGCCCCAGTATTCTCTTTGGCTAACGAGGGAATGTGGTTGCCTCTTCTGCTTGAGAAAATGAATGAAAGAGAAATGAAAAGTCTTGGTATGAAGATCAGCGCAAAAGATATTTATAATATTAACAGCGGAAGTTTAAAAGATGCAATTGTAAGTCTTGGCGGATTTTGCACCGGTGAAATAATTTCAAACAAAGGACTTGTTCTTACCAATCATCATTGCGGGTTTGATGCTATACAAAATCATTCTACACTTGAGCATAATTATATAAGAGACGGTTTTTGGGCAAAGAGCAATAGTGAAGAACTTCCCAACCCGGGTCTGTTTGTAACTTTTATTATAAGAATTGAAGATGTAACAAAACAAATACTGAATGGCGCAACTGCATCAATGAGTGAATCAGAAAGACAATCATTGGTAGATAAGAATATGGAGTCGTTGCGAAACACAGTCAAAAAAGAAGGGTATCAAAAAATATTGATCCGCGGATTTTTTGAGAATAACCAATACTATCTTTTCATCACAGAAACATATAATGATGTACGTCTTGTTGGTGCTCCGCCATCTGCCATTGGCAATTTTGGAAAAGACACTGATAACTGGATGTGGCCACGGCATACCGGGGATTTTTCCATGTTCAGGATATATGCAGGTAAAGACAATAAGCCCGCCGATTATTCACCCGATAATATTCCTTACACTCCAAAAAGATCATTGACAATTTCATTGAGTGGAGTAAAAGCCGGCGACTTTACAATGGTGTTTGGTTTTCCAGGAAGAACAACAGAATATTTACCGGCGTCTGCTGTTGAGCAGATAATGACAGTGAATGACCCCGCAAAAATTTCTATCCGTGAAAAAGCATTAGGCGTTATGGATGGATTCATGAGAAAAGATGAACAAATAAAAATTCAGTATGCGGCCAAATATGCCACTATCCAGAACTATTATAAAAAATGGCAAGGCGAAGTGCTTGGACTTACCCGTACCGATGCAATAAGAAAAAAACGTGAATACGAAATAGAATTTCAGAAAAGAGTTTTGGCAAATCCGCAATGGAAAACATCTTATGGAAAAGTTCTGGAGGATATTAATAAAGCGTTTGCAGAAATAAAACCGTATGGATATGCAAGAGATTATTTTAATGAGATCGTAAGCAAGATAGAATTGTTTACTGTCGCCGGGCAATTAAGTTCTCTTGTAAATTCATTTGACCAGGGCGGCGAAGCGGCCTATCAAAAAAGGAAAAAAGAAGTAATCGACTTTCTTAATGGACTTTTCCCCGAACACAATACCGAAGTAGATAAAAAACTTTTTGCCGTACTGATGAAGATGTATGTAGCGGACCAGCAAAAAGAATATGTTTCTTCAATGATGAGTGATAAACTGAGCTCTTCGGGTGAAGACTATGATAAGCTGGCTGAAACGGTTTATAAAGAAACGGGCATACTGAATGCAAAAGCCATCAATGATAAATTACAACAATCAACCAATGATGTTATAAACTATATCCGCAGCGATAATGCTATTAAATTATACAATGACATTTTAAGAACTTACCAGGACCGGGTACAGGGAAAGCTTAATGAAATTCAAACACGGATAAACAAGCTGCAGCGAACATATATGCAGGCGCAAATGGACGTTTTTAAAGAAAAGAAATTTTATCCTGATGCAAACAGCACCTTGCGCATCACTTATGGAAACGTAAAGGGGTATGAAGCTAGAGACGCTGTTAGTTATGATTTCTATACCTACCTTGATGGGGTGATGGAAAAATATAAACCCGGCGATTATGAATTTGATGTTCCTGAAAAATTAAGAGCTCTTTACCAGGCTAAAGATTACGGTCCTTATGGGGTTAATGGCAAGCTTCCGGTTTGCTTTATTGCTGCCAACCATACAACAGGCGGTAATAGTGGGAGCCCGGCCCTTGATGCTAATGGTTATCTCATTGGCCTCAATTTCGACCGTGTATGGGAAGGCACCATGAGTGATATTAATTATGATCCATCAATTTGCAGGAATATAATGGTTGATATCCGCTATGTATTATTTATCATTGACAAGTTTGCCGGAGCCAAACATCTTATTAAAGAAATGAATCTTATGATTAGTCCGAAAATTTAGGGGCTATCAGCATCGGTATTTCAACTCATCATCTGCTCCGGCCATTCGCTTTTACTCCGCCACAATGGCTTTGCACAAAGCTTCAGCGGGGTAATCACTACCGTCCGGCAGCCCATCACCAATGAAATACCACTGGGCAAAAGAAAGCCTGTTTTTCCACAGTTTTTCCCCTATTTTTGCCCTCCTTTTTATAACCCTATAATATTATTATGTCAGTTATTCAGAGCATTCGAGAAAAGTATGCAAAGTGGGCTGTTGTGGCTATCGCATTGGCCCTTTTAGGTTTTATTCTTACCGATTATTTCCAGGCAAAAGAAAGAATGGGTCGCGGAAATTCATCCACGCTTGGTACTGTGAATGGAAAAAAAATTGACTATAGCAATTTTGAATCAAAGCTCAAGGGGATGAACGAGAGATCACAGAGAGAGGCAAGAAATATGGGGCAACAGGCCTCTGAAGCAGAACTCCAGCGGAACAACGAGAATCTATGGAATAACGAAGTTGAGCAAATTATAATGGTCCCAGAATTTAAAAAGGTAGGAATCGACGTTGGAAAAAGAGAGTTCAATGATTGGCTATTTGGACCGAATGCACCCGAAGAAATGAAAAGTGCCTTTGGAGACCAGCAGGGAAATTATGATGGAGCGGCAACACAGGCACAGATCAACCAACTAAAAAAAACAGGCGAACAAGCTCAAAAAGATCAACTCGATGATTTTCTTGCAGCGTTAGAATATGGAAAGAAACTTCAAAAATTCAATTTCCTTCTTACAAGCTCTGTGTATTACCCAAAATGGTATATTGAAAAACAAAATGCTGAAGCAGCAGGCCTGGCAAAGGTTTCTTTTGTCAGGTATCCATATTCAAATATTCCTGACACCACAATAAAAGTTTCCGATAAAGAGATAGAAGATTATGTAAACAAGTACAAATCTCAGTACAAACAGGAAGAGGTTCGCAATATATCTTATGTTGTATTTGACGCGGCTGCAACAGCAGCAGACTCAGCCGCCGGAAGAAAACAACTTGAAGACTTAAAAGCAGAATTTGCAGCAGAGGCAGAGCCCGCCAAATTCATTTCACGCTATGGAGGTACGATGGATTATTATGATGGTTATGTCGGTAAATCACAGATACAGGTGCCGGCAAAGGACAGCATTTTTGCACTTGCAAAAGACGCCGTTTATGGTCCCTATCTTGATCAGCATAGTTATGTTTTAGCCAAGCTCATTGATTCAAGGCCAATGCCCGATTCCGTAAAAGCGAGGCATATTCTTATTCAAACATTTGACCCGCAAAACCAACAACAAATTCTCGATGACTCAACCGCTAAAAAAAGAATTGATAGCATTGAGACTGCAATAAAAGGGGGAGCAAAATTTGATTCGCTTGTGGTAAAATATTCCGCCGATCAAAGCAGCAGCATAAAAGGCGGCGTTTTGTCTAATCCCCAAATCCCTGCAACAAATTACTTTACCTATGGTCAAATGGTTAAAGAGTTCAATGATTTCAGCTTTGAAGGAAAGACCGGCGAAAAGAAAGTTGTAAAAACAATTTTCGGATATCATTACATTGAAATACTTGACCAGAAAAATTTACAACCTCATTATAAGATAGCATATTTCGCAAAGAATATTATAGCAGGCCCGGAAACGATCCAGGCCGCAGAGGAAGAAGCAAGCAAATTTTCAAGTGAGAGCAACGATCTGAAATCGTTTGATGCCAACGTTACAAAATCAAATGGCAAGTACACAAAAATGTCTGCAAACAATATAAGACCCAATGATATTTTTGTACAGGGGCTAAACGTCTATGGCCCCAGCCGACAACTTGTTAGAGAGCTTTACAAAGCAGATAAAGGAGAAGTGCTAAAACATGAAAAAATTGGTGATATACAAACAGGATATAAATATGTTGTAGTTGCGATCACAGATGTTTTAAAAGAGGGAACACAACCGGCTTATGTAGCAAGAACCGGGTTGGGAGGCTCGCCAAGTGTTGAAAGAACACTCAAAGACAAAAAGAAAGCAGATCAAATAAAACAAATGATCGGAAAGCTAACAACATTAGAAGCCGCAGCCGCAGTATTAAAAGATTCAATAGTTGTAGCAGATAGTGTTCGCATAACAGGAGGGAGACTAATTAACGATGCAAAAACCCTCGGAGCAATTTTTAATCCTTCCAATAAAGGAAAACTTGTTCCTGAGCCAATTACGGGCCGGGATGCCGTGTATGTTGTAAGGGTTGATGATCTTACCACAACCCCGGTTCCCTTGATGGACCTGGAAATGCAAAGAACGCAAATGAAAAGCCAAGTTGTGAGAATGCAGATGCAACCACCTAACAGACCAGTCGATATAATTAAAAAGGAATCAAAGATCATGGACAACCGGCGAAACTTTTATTAAGATCTAAAAACTACCTGATTTAAGAATAAAAGCCCGGTTTCGCATAAGGCGAGACCGGGCTTTTTTGCGCCGCTTTTCGTAAACAATACAATACAAAGACGAGCTATTTTTGTAATATAATGAGTGATGAAATTATAAATAAGGTTGCTGAAAGCGGGTTAGTAACAATTGACCTGGAAAAATATCTTCCTGGTAAAGAAGAAGTGATCGTCTTTGATCTGAAAGATTTCCTTTTCATGGGAATGATATTAAAAGAAAAAGATTTCAGGGAGGCTTTAAAACAGCAGGATTGGGAAAAGTACAGGAATAAAAGTGTCGCCATCACTTGTTCAGCAGATGCAATTATTCCTGTATGGGCATATATGCTTGTAACCTCTTACCTGCAACCGCTGGTAAAAGAAACAATGGTGGGAAACGAAAAAGAGATGTATAAGGCCGCCACCCTAAAAAATATTTCTTCTATAAACCCCGTAGAATTTGAAGGCAAGCGGATTGTTTTAAAAGGCTGTGGTGAAACACCGATCGATGATTTTGCCTATGCTGAAGCAACAAGAGTGCTTCTTCCCGTTGCAAAAAGCATAATGTATGGCGAGCCCTGCAGCACGGTCCCGGTTTACAAAAAGAAATAACTCTACATCAATAACACGAAAAATTTTTACCTTACCGGATTAAAGAACCGCGTTAATGAAAAAGACCTATTGGGTTTTATTGCTTGTCGTTATTGCTGTAGCCGCAACCACGTTTTTTATTTATGGAAAAAGCAAGCCCAAAGAAAAACTTCCTGCTAAAGTTGATTTCAACAATCATATAAGACCAATACTTTCCGACAGGTGTTTTAAGTGCCACGGCCCCGATGCAAAACAAAGACAGGCAAGCCTTCGTCTTGATATTGCCGACAGCGCATTTGCAGCATTAAAGGAACACCCCGGGTCATTTGCATTGGTTTCCGGAGATCCATTGCATTCACAGGTTTTTCTGCGCATTTCTTCAACAGATACATCTGAGCAGATGCCGCCTCGGTCATCTAATGTTTCACTTTCTCAATATGAGATAAAGCTGATCGAGAAATGGATAAAGCAAGGAGCGGAATACAAACCACATTGGGCACTTATTACTCCGCAACCACAGCAATTGCCAGAAATAGAAGACAAAAAATGGCCCAAGAACGAGATCGATCATTTTGTGCTGGCAAATATGGAATCAATAGGTCTTTCACCAAATGATATTGCCGATAAAGAAAGGCTATTGAAAAGAGTTTGTTTTGATCTGACCGGTTTGCCACCAACAATTGAAATGCAGGAAAAATTTTTGAATGATAATTCGACGAATGCATACGAGAAGATAGTTGACGAGCTTTTAGCAAATCCTCATTATGGAGAAAAGATGGCCCTTCAATGGCTTGATGAAGCAAGATATGCTGATAGTCACGGATACCAGGATGATGGTTTACGTACCATGTGGCCATGGAGGGATTGGGTGATACATGCATTCAATGAAAATTATTCGTATGAAAAATTTGTAACATGGCAGATCGCCGGCGATCTTCTTCCTGAACCAACAAAAGAAATGTTGCTGGCAACAGGTTTTAACCGCAATCATAAAATAACACAGGAGGGCGGAGTAATAGATGAAGAGTACCGTTTAGAATATGTAACCGATCGTACCAACACATTTGGAAAAACCTTTTTGGCAATGACATTTGAATGCGCCCATTGTCATGATCATAAGTTTGACCCGATCCCGCAAAGATCATATTACAGCATGTTTGCTTTTTTTAACCAGATAAATGAAAAGGGATTGCTTGGCGATATCACCCTTGCATCACTTGCCGATCCGCCCAACATGAAGATCACCAGCGATGATGTAAAAAATGCTTTGCACTTCATCAATAAGAAAGACACGGCAGCCGTGATGGTGATGATCATGAAAGACAGCAGCGAAGTAAGATGTACGAATATTTTAAAAAGAGGAGTATATGATCAACCGGGCGATGAAGTTTCATTTAATACACCGCCAAAAATCTTTCCATTTGACTCCACTAAGCTTGAAAAGAACAGACTGGGTTTGGCAAAATGGCTTTTTGATAAAAGACATCCACTAACATCAAGAGTTTATGTAAATCGTGTATGGCAGGAATTCTTTGGAAGAGGTCTTGTAAAAACATCAGGAGATTTCGGAATGCAGGGCGAGCCGCCATCACATCCCGAACTGCTTGATTGGCTTGCGTTGGATTTTATGAATAACGGATGGAATATAAAAAGGCTGGTAAAGCAAATTGTAATGTCTTCTACCTATTGCCAGTCGTCTGTTGTTACAAAAGAAAAAATGTCAAAAGACCCTGAGAATATTTTTCTTTCAAGATCATCGAGAGCAAGATATGCTGCGGAGTTTGTAAAAGATGTTATTTTATCCAGTAGTGGCTTAATGAATGACGAGATCGGTGGCCCAAGTGTAAAATCATACCAGCCAAAAGGGCTTTGGGAATCCTCTACATCCGGCCGCGGTCAATTAGCAAGATATGTACAGGATCATGACGAGAAATTGTACCGCCGGGGCATGTACACATTTATTAAGCGGACAGTACCGCCGCCATCGATGCTAACCTTTGATGCGTCAAACAGGGATCAGTGTGAAGTAAAAAGAGCAAGAACTAACACGCCATTACAAGCCCTGGTTTTATTAAATGACCCGCAAGTATTAGAAGCGGCAAGAGTGTTGGCAGAAAGATTATCAGTAGAAAAAATTTCCGACGAACAAAAAATTGAAAAAGCATTTCGCCTGATCATTTGCAGAAAAGCAAGTGAAAAAGAGAAGCAAATACTTTTTGATTATTATAAAAAAGAAAAAGAAGAATTTTTAAAACAACCCGGTAAAGCAGAAAGTTTTTTAAAAGCAGGAGAGTACAAACATGAGCAAGTTCCAAATAAAGCAGATGCAGCTGCTTTGATGCAGGTTGTTCATACAATTTATAATATGGAAGAGGCCATTACTAAAACATGAAAGCCCCCTGTCCCCCTAAAGGGGAAACTTAGGATGAAGAATTTTTTGTTCGTTTGGATGCGTTATATAGTTGAAGTGGAAGATATTTAGCTTGGAATTGTATTGAAACACCGCTCCTTCCCTAACGGGGAAGGAGAAGGAGGATGGGGCTTGATGAATAGAATTACAGAACGATGAACGGAGCGACGCAACAGACGATGATAGTAGTAATGAAGTTGATATCATAAAAATAATTGTCATGGCAAACGAATTTTTAGAGAACAGGTATAACATAACAAGAAAACATTTTCTTGGCAAGCTGAGCATTGGTCTTGGCAGTGTTGCGCTGGGTTCATTATTGATAAAAGATCTGTTCAGAGGCGGTGCAGACGAAATGTTACCACCTGTTGGTCTTCCTCATTTTGCACCTAAAGCGAAACGCATCATTTATCTTTTTCAAAATGGAGCACCATCACAATTAGAAAGTTTTGATTACAAGCCAACATTGATCCAAAGAATGGGAGAAGATCTGCCC
>Ga0070698_100001104_pt1 | contig 29751 bp, 18 predicted proteins | sample KBSK1502metaG_FD_65477 | JGI IMG/M metagenome (GOLD analysis project Ga0070698, IMG submission 65477) | Corn, switchgrass and miscanthus rhizosphere microbial communities from Kellogg Biological Station, Michigan, USA - KBS K1-50-2 metaG | ecosystem: Host-associated > Plants > Roots >...
AAATATTCCTTTATTATTAAAAATCTGCACACCATAGTAAGTACATACATACAAGTTGCCCATTTTATCAATTGCCATACCATCCGCACTGGAAGAACGGGCTTTTCTGTCCATTACATTGCCAGTAAGAAATAGCTTTGCAAATTGCCGACCGTTGGCAATAGTTCCATCTTCTTTCACATCATAAGCCCAGATATAATTATCCTTTTCGCTTTTTACAGGATACCATGATTCATCATCATAGCAGTTGTTGATGTATAGAGTTTTACCATCAGGCGATAACACAATACCATTAGGCATAGCAAATTCATTGGGTTCTACTAGTCGTGTTACTTTACCTTCAGGTGAGACATAATAAACCGCACGTCCGGATTGAAACTTGGTTGGCTCCATCGTAAACTGAGGGTCCGTAAAATAAACACCACCCTTTGCATCTGTTACTACATCATTAGGCCCATCAATAGCTTTGCCTTCATATTTATCAACAATTACTTTTACTATTTCACCTTTGGTTGTCATTTCCACCACCCTATGCCCCATCATATCGCAAACAAGAAGATTCCCATTTTTATAAGGATACAATCCATTGGTCTGCATTTTACCTTGAGTTATATTCCTGTAACTGCCATCAGGATCCAGTTCAACAGTAGAACTTTTTTGAGAACTTGCATTGAACTGTTGATCAAAATACATGTTTGAAAAATAGACCTTACCATTCATCCATTTGGGACCTTCACTGAAAGTAAGTTCAGGTTTTGTTTTTTTACCATCCACCAGTAATTCTATTTTGGCATTAGCAGGAATGATAGCATGATAAGCGGCTAAAGCTGCTTTTTGTTTTTCCAAATAATCGGGACGGGCTGGCCAAAAAATATCGAGAGCATCGCAACCCAATTCGCCAATTTTCGCACCGTGTACCATATTGCCGGGAAGACGCACAACATCATTGACTTTCATTGCTTGTTCTCCGTCAAGAATGATCTCATTGCTTTCGCCACGTAATACAAACATCATTTGCTCTTCAGGATGTATGTGGTGCGGAAATACAGATCCCGGATCCATCGAAATAAAACTAAGTTGTGTGTTTTTTCCGGATATCAATCTTGAATGAGCACCTGTCGCAAGTGGTGTAAGTTGAATATCATAGAGGTCATATACTTTATTAGCAGAAATGTTAGGTGTCTGAAAAGATTCAATATCTTTTATTTCTGTAGGTAAAATTTTTACACCAGCTTTTTGCAGATAATCTATTCGCAAAGGACTGTTTACTTCCAGCAATTTTGCACCAACCGTTCCGGCAGTCACTGTATTCTTACTACCCTTTTCAATGTATACAAAATCAGTTCTTGGAGTGCCGCTGTGGATACCATCCGGTTCTTCTCTTTTTTGACCAATCATTTTCACCATTGTACCATTGATTAGTTGATCAATGGATCCTTCCAGTACAAACACAAATCTGTCTGCAGTTAAAACCTCTTCCGGAATTTTTGCGTTAGGCTCAAGCTGTAATGTGCTTATCAAATTACCCCTTCCCCAGAAAATTTTAGCAGTAACACCAGGGTGAAGTGTGACACTTGCAAGACTGTCCAATCCTTTTACTTTTCCAAATTCAAGATTTGACTCAACCAAAGATTCCGACAAACCGGATAGTTTCCGCTCAGTCAGATTGTATTGCTTAATGAGTTCCTTATTTTTCTGTTGCCATTCAGGTAAAGAAGAAGAGGTAGTGTTACATTGACTTAAACTTATTAGCAACAACAGCATAAGGCTATTGAAAAAAATGTTTTTACTTAGAGTTGATTTCATATTTCCTGTTGTCTTTATTATTGATTGGAATAAAACTATTTCATCTCAAGTCTCAAAGTGTATTTGTGCTACCATGTTCTCTTGCTCATCATTTTGTCAAGTTCTGTACGAGTCATTTTACCTAACTCGGGATGTTTACCCAGCCATATTAAAAAATCAGATTTAATTGCATCTGTCCACTGGCTGTCTATTTCACCGGTGCTGTATTTACCTTCCCGCACCATTTCAAATCCAAACTGATCTTTTCGGATAACGAATTCTGCAGTGCTTACTACTTGTTCAGCTAAATGCGCAGGTACAAAAAGTACTCCTTCCTTTTGGGCAATTACCAAATCACCTGGAAGTACCATTACATTGCCGATACGGATGGCTGTATTCAATCCCATCAAAACCATTTCTTCAGTGAAAGATGGATGGAAATCACGAACAAAGGCGTTAAACCCTTTGATGTTTTTTATTTCCTGCAAATCCCTGGCTGCACCATTAAAAATTACTCCATTACCTGATTTACTATAAATGGAATTAGCTAAAGTAGCCCCCATGATAGAACCGCCGCTAATTTTTCCAAATGCATCGGCAATATATATATCACCTTTTGTCAATACATCAATTGGCCAGGAATTAGTATTGCCTTTCCTTCCTTGCTTAGCTCCTCTTTCTTTAATATTTTTTTCTACGTCGGGGCGGCTTGGCATGTACATAGCTGTTACTGCCCTACCCGTCATCGGTGTATCATTAACGCACTTCCAATTTCCTTCAAATTGGTTTGTGTATCCTTCATTTTTCAAAACTGTCCATGCATCATCAATCATGATACGCTTTGCTCTTACCAGTAAACTGTCTGGAATTTTAGGTCTTCCATCAGCAAATCGTTCTCCTTTCCATTCAGAAGTAAGAAACAACATTTCGTCTTTGGAAATCGTTTGTGCAAATACCGTATACTGCCCAGTAATAACAAGTAGTATAATCGCCATAATAAACCCAAGTAATTTCATAGATCGATGATTTAATAATTTTATTGCTGATTATGATTTACTAAAAAACTAATCCCATTAATTCTTGTTTTACCACTTTAATTTTTATAACAACTTTCTTTACTATCTTATTACCACCGGGCGTAATGTTTGGCCGGTGTGCCTCTCCGGGAAAGAATAACAAAAAACTATTTTCTTTTACGGTGAAAATTTTTCCATCGCCTGTATAATACGCAATGTCTGCTTTCTCGTTATAAGGCTTGTCCACTTTTACAGAATCAACAGATGTTCTTCCCATCATTTCTTCTCCCTTGATCACATATTGCAGATCGATATAGTTAAGGTGTGACTCAAAAGCTGTTTTATCATAATCTTTTGTAGGAGCTTCCTGCACAATAGCAAATACATTGTCGCCATCAATTACGTGTCTGCCAACAGTTAGCGTTTGCAGGTCTGTGTCTTTTAAGAAAGCAAATGCTTTATTCCAATATGTTTTATTTAAATGATACTGCTGGGCAAACTTTACTTTATTTATTTCGGGGTGCGGAGTAGCTGCCAACCCACCGAGATATTGTTTTTTCTTAAACCAGGTTTTTGCCTTTTTCTCCGTCCAGTTATTTTTTTCCTGAGCGAAACCGGATAGCGTTGTGCTAAAGAAAAAAACAATTACATAAAAAATATTTTTCATAAAAGTAATAATTTAAAGAATTGCAATCAACAATCCTGATTTAATAAGCGTATTAATTCCTATATAGCTTAAATGAAAGCATTAGTTAGTGGTTTAGTCAATTGTTTTCCGGATTAATTGTAAATAATAAACAGCTCCTGCGGTATTGCCCGGCAATGCCTGAAATTTTACTCTCACTTTATTTTTCCCTTTAACCATTTCATCAGGTATAGCATATTCTATATTTTGAAATTCCGACTGGTTCCATTTTCCAGTATTGTCTTCTGTTATTAATTTTTTATCGTCAATATAAATTTCGAATTTTCTATTTCCCCATTCGGCTCCCCAATATTTTACAAGCAACGATAATCCTGTTTCATTGTTAATGGAAAGTTCATAACTGAAATAGCCGATATCACGGGCATCACGCCAAAATTCATCATGCTGGTTTCCTGTGTTTGAATTTTGTTTTTGTATTAAGTGGTCTGCCTCCGGCTGTTGTTCTCCTGGTGCAACAAAATCAACAGTGCGTTTTTTTAATTCCAGTTTTTGTTTTTCTATAACAGCAATTGAATCAAGATAAGTACGATAACCGGTATTACTTAAAGCCATCCAGTACATCATATACCTGGCATCATGAATTTTATAAAATGGCTCAAAAACTACATCAATGGGATTAATCATTTTTACATCTGTAATTGTAAAGGTCAAAGGTTTGCCTGCTACTGGTTTTAATTTGTTAGCAAAAGACATAATATTGTCTTCAATAATTATAGGGGCTTTATCTAACGGAAGTTTTTTACCACTTGCTATATGTGACCATCTTCCATCGTCTGCCACTAAACCTTTTAAATCTTCTGTTCCGGTTTTTGCGGCCATCAGAATGGGACCATGCATGATAGCAACGTAATTAGATACATTTGGCATCTGTTCAATACTGTTGCGTATGGGTAACATGACCGTGACCACATCGCCTTTTTTCCATAACCGGCTAATCGCTATATACGATGAAGGGTGATTAGTAAATGAAATTGCTTTACCATTTACCATTACTTTCAAAGCACCATCTTTTACCCATGAAGGATAACGTATCATCAATGAAAAAAAGGAAGATCCTTCTGCAATCATTATGCTTGTTTTTTCTTCATAAGGAAAAACCGTTTGCTGTTTAATTTTTATTTTCTTTTCTCTCCAGTTTAATTCCGAAGGAATAAAGAGATTTACATACAATGCATTTTTTTCGTGAGTGTAAATAAACTGGCTGTACTTGCCATGATTTTCCATGCCGCTTCCTACACAGCACCACATGCCTTCGTTGGGAGAAGAATATACTCTGTAATGTCGGGGACGTGCCGGTGTAAAATATACATACCCACCATGCTCCGGATTCTGGGTAGACAGAATATGATTATACAATGTTCTTTCGTAATAATCAGCATACTTTGCCAACGGATTCACCCTGAATAAATCTTCGGTTAGCTTGAGCATGTTGTAAGAATTACAGGACTCCGGCCCTTCCACATCATTAACAAAGTCTGATGCCGCAGTTACCGCAGGAAAAAATTCCCGTCTGCTATTACCACCAAATGCAAGACTTCGTTTTGTAGTAACTGTTTCCCAGAAAAAATCACCTGCTGTTTTGTAAGCTTCGTCATTTGCTAATTCGCCGATTCGCTCAAACCCTACCGCCTTTGGCACCTGCGTATTAGCATGTTTATTATCAAGATTATCTTTTCGTACAGCCATTGCATCTAACAGCATTCTATGTGAAAATCTTTTTGCTGCAGTTAAATATTTTTCTTCGCCAGTCATTTTATATGCATCAGCAAAAATTTCATTCATGCCGCCATGTTCCATATCCAGCATAGATTGCATGTGTACATCTGTTAATGAAGCAGTGATATTTATTCCCCAGTCGCAAAATTTCAGAAAGATTTCTTTTGCATCTTTATTACCTGTGTACATCCATGCATCCCTTAAACCTGCATATATTTTATGTACGTTATACCAGGGCACCCATGCAGCTTTGTAAGCTATAAAATCACCTTGTTGTAAACTGCTCCATATTTTTTTCCCATTAGGCACCGCTCCCACATAATCTTTTGCCCATTCCGGATTATTTATCCCGTTTGCATCCTGGCAGGCTTTCAATTCTGCAAGCATGTAATCCATCCTTTTTTTACATTCAGTATTTCCTGTAGCAGCATAATTCATAGCAAGAGCGGTTAAATAATGTCCGCCCACATGCCCATCTAATCCATCCCAGTTTGAAAATACTTTTGCCTTTTCAGGCAAACCGGCTTCCTTTCTGTAACCAGCTAATAAACGATCAACATCATATTCTAAAAGAACTTTGATGTTAAGATCACGGGCATGTTGAAATGGACCATCAAGTAATTTTACATCTGCTAAAGAAAATTCATTGTTGTATAGTTTATCCTGAGCATAAGCTGAACCGCCAGTAAGCAAAACGCAAGCAACTATATATACTATGGCATTTATCTTCTTCATCTTTTTTTAACTTAACAATTACGCCCCTGGCACTAACAACTTCCATTTTACTGTCAGCTTCATACTAATATTCTTTTACTCACTATTTATTAAACCGTTTCAATACTGAAAACTCACAACTGTGAATCCCACTTTAGTTATTAAAAATTCACTGCAACATTTTTACTTGTTTAGCTCATTGAAAGTCATCATTAAAATTCGTCTCTGCATTAATTAGTCTGTCACCTTCACTTTAACGCCCAGGAGCATGAGCATTTGTTCCGCATATCTTTTTCCCAACATTCTATAACCTTCTGCAGTAAAATGCAGATTGTCCGCAGCATCGGGACAACCTGCAGATGATATTACGTAAGAGTTCTTTATCATCTGGGGCAAGGTGGCTATGATTTTATTCATGCCGGCGCAAATGCCGCCCTGATCTGCATTCACAGTTTCCCCTGCCAGCAACGGAGCTTTTTTAGCTTTCAGGTGCAAGTCTTTTAATAAATTATCATATACTATTTTTACTTTCCTCGTCCATAAAGAATCATTGGGATTTGATTCGCCCTGGTGTAATAATATTCCTTTAATTACACCATCCTTTTGTGCAATTTTAGCCAGCTCTACCAATCTTGCATAAGGATTGCCATCGTATTGGTTAATCATACCGATCATCCAATTGGGTGCTTTTGTTACGTACGATTGATAATTGTCTTTATCAAACAATTCAATTTTGCATCCGCCTACTGCTACATTAATAATACCTACTCTTACATTCTTTGGTAAATTGGCAACTAATGTTCTGCCAAAATAATCAGCCGGAGTTAGTCCGGTTTTGCATCTGCTTAATGGCGGCACAGCAGTATACCACTTACCTTTTGTTCTGTGTAAATCGGGACAATCCACTGCTTCTAATACCTTGAAACGCGGGTCAACGTTTGCGGTATCCTGCGGTTGAACTTTTGCATTGCCTTCCATGTTGGATTGGCCAAAGCAAAGAAAGATGTAAAATTTTTTATCCTGCGAAAAAGATTTAATACCAATCAGCATCGTCAGCGTAAGAATAATTCCGCATATTTTCAGCTTCATGTCATAGTGTTTTAAGTGGGAATAATATTTAGTATCTGTTTCCTAAGCCCCAACTTTTATTGAACAATAACCTTTATCATTTTTAGATCTTTTACTGCAGAACCGTTGCCATACCATACTTCTACTCGCCTCCTATTAACCTCCTTTTATATATAGATGAAGAGGAAATTATTTGCAAAAAGCCGCGGTGTGATTTTATATAGAATAATTTCTAGTCAGTCAAGGAATTCCTACTCAAAAAACGGCACATTCGGTGTAGCATATTTCTTTAAACCTTCTTCGTTTATTTCTACACCGATTCCCGGTTTGTTCAATACCGTCAAAAATCCCTTTTCAATAAACGGCTTATCACTGCCTTCATACTTAACAATCTCTTTCCACCTGGGTACTGTATCGAATTGACTTTGCCATTCCAGAATATGGAAATTAGGAACTGCTGCACAAACATGTGCAGTGGCCATGCAACCAAGGAATGAACCAACCATATGCGGTGAAAAAGGTGTGAAATAAGCGTTAGCCATGTTTGCTATGCGCAGCCCTTCACCAAGCCCTCCGCATTTCTGAAGGTCAGGCATAATTAAATCGACTGCTCCTTCAGATAACAAACGGGCAAAACCGTAGGTCAGATAAAAATTTTCTCCACCGCAAATTGGCGTACTTGTTTCTTGTGTAATGAATTTGTATTGGTCAATATTGTCGGCGGGGACCGGTTCTTCCAGCCACATAAGGTTCAGGGGCTCCATCACCTTTGCTACTTTTCTTCCTGTGGGTGCATCATACCTTGCGTGCATGTCGCAACAAATATCAATATGCGGACCTATTTCTTTCCGAACTGCGGCCATGGAATTATACATTCTTTCTACTTCAGCAAGGCTGGCAGTCCAGTTTACCCTGTCATACCTGTTGGGATCGTTTGCTTCGTCAAGGTCAAACTTAACCGCAGTATATCCTCTGTCAACCGCAGCTCTTGCCACTTTTGCAAATTCCTCAGGTTTTGGATTGCTGACAGAGTATAACTGCGTATCGCAATACACTCTTACTTTATCACGATACTTACCACCCATTAATTGGTAAATGGGCACGCCTAATGCTTTTCCGCATAAATCCCACAAGGCAGCATCAAAAGCGCTTAACACAGCTACAAACATACCTCCCTGCGGTCCTCCAAAAGGATTTGCACGGAATTGGGTAAAAATGGCATTAGGATTCAAAGGACTTGCTCCCCTTCGTACTAACGATCTGCCCATGTTCTGAACTAAATGATAAGTTCCGCCCACGGCATCTACTCCTTCGCCCCACCCAACGATATCCTGGTTCGTAAGAATTTTTACAAATAACCCGCCACCGGAATAAGCGCATTTAACATCGGTTATTTTCAAATCAGAGGGTGCCGAAGACTTGGGCGCTTTATCTATCGCTTCTGTAAGCCCCTGTCCGAAAGTATTGGACAGGGATGCAAATGGAGCTATAGATGCCGCAAGTGCAGCTTTTGTTATAAAGGATCTTCTTGAGTTTGCCATTGTATGGAATTTTTAATTTTTAAAATTTTATTTTTAATTACCAGTTTCTGTCTTTAAGATAGTTTTGAATTTGTTCTTTACCTACAGGCAATTCATTGATGTGATCGTTCAGCCATTTTGAAAAATCTTTTTCAATTTCATCTGACCAGCGGGCATCAATTTGTCCGGCAGTGTATTTGCCTTCTTTTAATCTTTGATGACCAAACATGTCCCTTAGTCTTACGATTTCAGAAGTAGTTACAACCCTCTCTGCTAATTGCGGTGGAATAAATACCACGACGCCCAATTTCCCTAATACAACATCGCCTGGCATTACCGTTACTGTGCGGATGCGTGTAGGTTTGTTAATACCTACAATCATCGTCGTTAAATCTCTGTTGGGTCCATTTCCAGGATTATGATAGGACGGATCATAGCTGGTATAAAAAGATGTAAAGCCACCTATTTCTTTAAGACCCTCCACATCTCTTAATGCACCGTCATATACAATTCCGTTTCCAGTTTTTGCATAAATACTGTTACCTACATTATCACCTATTGTTGGTCCGTTTCTTTTTGCACCAAACTGATCAGCAACATACACATCACCTTTCTGCAACATCTCCACGGCCCAAACATTTTGAGCTCTTCGTCCCTCTTTCTTTCCAAATGAATCTATTGCTTTCCATACATCCGGACGACCGGGCATAAACGTAGCTGTTACTGCACGCCCCACTAATACACTATCAGGATTAATGAGCTCCCATCCTTCTGCAACCTGGTATCGGTAACCTGCATTGCTCATAGTGGCCCATGCTTCTTCGACACTTACAGCTTTCATTCGTCGTATAATATCATCCGGAACTTTAGGTCTTCCATCAGGAAAGCGTTCGCCTTTCCATTCTGGTGTGAGAGCAATTAATTCTTCTTTGCTTATTTGCACACTCTGGGCTTTTAGTGATAACCCAAATGAGATCATTGCAATGGCGGGTAATAGAAATTTTAATTTTGACATGGGAAATAAATTTTAATGTTCTTGTTAATATTATTTCAATAAAAGATGTGATGCTTTATTTTTTCTTTTTCTCTGGTCGTGGGGCATCCGGATCTCTGTTATGCCACCAGTTGGCAAGTATGGAACCGCTAAGATTCATCATTACTGCAAATACTGCAGGTGCCAAACCGGCAAGTGCCACACCCATTTTGATTGCTAATCCTGCTGCCATGCCGGCATTCTGCATACCGACCTCAAGGGCTATTGTTCTTGAATCTTTTTCAGGGAATTTAAGCAGTCGGGCCGACCAGTAGCCGAGAAAAAATCCGCCAAGATTATGTATAGCAGTAGCTACTATTAAAAGCAATCCTACCTGTTTCAACGCTTCACTTTTATCGGCGCTGATCACAACTAGTACTATGCCAATACCAATCATAGATACATAAGGCATTGCCTTATCAAGCCATTTGAATTTTCCACGAACGAGATAATGAAATATAAGACCAGCGACAACTGGAATAATAACAATCTCCGTAATATGCCATACCATATCAATGATATTAACTTCTATAAGTCTTCCCGCCAATAACTTCATCAGTAATGGAGTAAAGATTGGAGCTACCAGTGTGGATACGGCAGTTACAGTAACTGAGAGCGCCAAATTAGCTTTTGCAAGAAAACACATTACATTAGAGGCAAGACCGCTGGGGCAGCAACCTACCAGTATGATTCCTGCAGCTATTTCATCCGGGAAATTAAATAACCTGGCAACCGTAAAGCCTACCAGCGGCATGATAGTATAGTGGCAAACAATACCTATAAATACTGCTTTAGGCATACGAAGCACATCAGCAAAATCCTTAAGACTTAATTCTGTTCCCATTCCAAACATGATCACCTGCATGGCAGGGATGATCAATGCTGTCGTTTTAAAATCGCCTATGGTTTGGAAATAATGAGGATAATACATTGCAAGGCTCACTACTGCCAGTATAATGACGGTAAAAATAAATCCTTTGAGTGAGCGATGGCCTTTGAAAGTAATGGCGAGACTGAAAAAACATAACGACAGAAACCATCCGGCCCAATCATGCATTTGCTGAAAAGTTGTAAAAGCAAAAGCGAGAAAGAAAATCAGTGCAGCGACATAAAAAATATTATAAAACGATTTCTTCAGAACTGCCATAAGTCAAATTAGTTTTAAGTAGTTAGTCAAATAAGAATTATTAACTCCTGATTTCTTTGAGCCCAGATACTATCAGACCGAAAACAGCAACTACGCTGGTTGAAAATTGTTTACATTCATTTTCACAATTCGTTTAAATGATTATTGCAGTTTAACTACATTTTCAAAATCATCCTTCAACTTTGTACTAAGCATTTCAAAAATTTCAAAATGCTTCATATAAATGCCGTGAAGATTTTTTTTAGGAAAATACTGTTCTGGCAAAACAATGCTTTTTGCTGCCTCATCAAGATTGCTGAAGATGCCCATTTCAGTAGCACTTAGCAAATAGGCCCCGATACCAACACTGTAATTATGCTGACTGATGCTGACAGGCTTATTAAAAATATCAGCAATGATCTGTGCACACAATGGAATAGATGCAATGCTTCCGTTAATGGACGTGTGATTTTCATTATTGATAACCCAATCAAATTTTCCATCAAGTATAAAATAAAAATGCAGATACTCTGAGCAGGTATTATTAAATGAATTCAACCTTATCGAACTATTTTTTATAAAAGCAAATTCATTTATTTGCCCAAATTGAATTAGTTCAGGAGAGTTCTCATGTCGTAATAGAAACTGGCTCATCAAGCAATCATTTGCAAAACAAATAACACAAGCGTTATAAAAAGTAAATATCTGTGAATTCAGTTAGTCTTTTGTACAAAATTCAACAACGTGTTTTATTGGAAGTTTCTTTGATTACTATTAATAATATTGTATTGCCAAAGCCTTCGTCAGGCTAGTTTATTTACAAAACAACTTGCTAATATGAAGAAAAATCTTCTACCCCAAAATAAGCCTGGTTTGATCAGGCTTATGTTTACATTTTTATTTATTGTTCTATTGTCTGCAGCAAATGCACAAACAACAGTAACCGGCACTGTGACAGACGAAGAACGAAAACCCGTTAACGGAGCCACTGTAACAGTAAAAGGCACTGTTACATCTGTAGCAACTGACGCCACAGGTAAATTCAGTATAACTGCTCCGGGTACGGGTATACTGGTAATCTCCTTTGTAGGATTTATTACCCAGGAAATCCCGCTCAATGGGAGAAGCACTCTTTCAGTTAGTTTGTCTCGTGGAGAAGGGACTGCTCTTACTGAAGTGGTAGTAACAACTCTTGGTGTCAAAAAAGAGTCTAAAAGGTTAGGCTACTCTGCAACATCTGTAAATACGGATGAACTTATTAAACAAAGGACTCTCAATATGGGCGAGTCCCTTGAAGGTAAGGTAGCAGGCTTGAATATTACACCACCCGCTGCCGGCGCCGGCTCCAGTAACCAGATACGTTTGCGTGGGCAGGTAGGTTTTGCCGGAGCTACTAACTCACCTCTTATCGTAATTAATGGTCTTCCGATGGACCAGGGTACCAGGAATGCTGAAGGGAATGGCCAACAACGTGACAGGGGAGATAATTTGAATAACATTAACCCGGATGACATTGAAAGTATGGTCGTGTTGAAAGGATCTACGGCTTCTGCTCTTTATGGTTCAAGGGCTGCAGCTGGTGCGATTATCATTACTACCAAGTCCGGTCAAAAAAACCAGGGGATCGGAGTTGATTTCACATCCAGCTATACTACTATGGAGGCTTTGAATTTTTTGGATGAAATCACCCAGACTGAATACGGCCAAGGTCAGGGAGGTGTAAAATTTACAACAGTGGGACAAGTTCAGGCCAATGGCCAATTTGGCTGGGGGGCTAAATTAGATGATCAGCCCACCATTAATTTTGATGGGGTTTCGAGACCCTACTCTGCTTATCCTAACCAGCTTTTTGACTTCTTACAAAGCGGAACAAATCTTACCAACACACTTGGCTTGTCCGGCGGTGGTGCAAACGGAAGCTTCAGGACATCCGTCTCATCGACAGATGCTAAGGGTATAGTTCCAAAAAATGAATATAAAAGGACGATATTCAATGTAGGGATCAATCATGACATTACTAAGAAATTCAAACTGCAGTTAAATATTAACTATGCGGACGAAGATTATATTAATCCTCCGCAAATAGGTACACAGGGTGATGGCGCTGTAAACTTCTTTACCAGGATGCCAATTTCCACACCAATAGACGCCTATAAGGAACATGCAGTTAATGCTGCCGGAGCAGAATGGAAGACTAACGGTTTCCTGGGTACAATTAATAATCCATTCTACCCGGTGCAAATGGGCCAAAAATACAAGGAGGACAGGAATCGTCTTCTCGGAACAGCTACCTTACGCTATGACATCTTCAAGTGGCTTTATGCGCAGGGAAGGTTTAACTATAACCGCGGTACTAATTTCCAGGAGAATTATACGTTAAATGGTACAGGTGCCGAGGTACTTACCAATAGTGATGGAACATACAGGGGTAGCTATAATATAAATCAAACTACTACGACAGATATAGGTTCGGACTTCCTGGTTGGTGGCAGTAAACAGTTTGACAAATTTTCTGTTGACGCAAGTTTTGGTGGAAGTACGGGGAGTTCAGAATTCAGAAATCTGAACCAGAGCGCCACCAATTTTACAGTCGCAGGTCTTTATACTATTCCGAACGGTACTGTTAAAAATCAGGGTTTGGGTTATAGCCAAAGCCGCATCAATTCACTCTATGGCTGGGCTGAGTTTGGATGGAATGGAATGTTATACCTGAACCTTACAGGTAGAAATGACTGGTTCTCTGTTCTAAATCCTGAAAACAACAATAAATTCTATCCGTCCGTATCCGGCAGCTTCATCTTTTCGCAGTTATTGAAGAACATGAAATGGCTTTCTTACGGTAAACTGAGAGCTTCCTGGGCAGAGGTAGGTAGTATTGCTGGTGTGAATCCTTATGATGGTGTACTAACTTATGGTATCAATCAAAATCAATTTAATGGTCAGACTTTAGCCAGTATTAGTGGTGCTGCTGCTCCCAATCCATTGTTGCAGCCATTTACTGTAAACGAAAAAGAAATAGGCCTTGAACTAAGATTGTTCAAGAACAGGTTGCTCCTGGATATTGCAGCATTTGATAAAGTAACGACTGAACAGATAATAGATGTTAATCTTTCCACTGCTTCCGGGTATAATACCTCAAAAGAAAACCAGGCCTCATTAAAGAACAGTGGCCTGGAAACCCTTATTGAACTGAAGGCTATACAAACCAATGATCTTAACTGGACAACTTCCTGGAACAATGCATATCTTAAGACCAAAGTACTTGATGTTGGTACTCCAAGCGGAACCAGGTTGCTGCTTTATTTTAACGGTACCGGTAACGAGTTTCTCGGAGAAATCAGGTACACAGAGGGGCTTGCAATGAACCAATTGTACACAAAACACTATAAGAGGAATGCAAAGGGTGAAATTCTCGTTGGTACTAATGGCCGATTACTTGAAGACAGGACAAGTGGTCCGGTAGGCACTGGATTTTATCCTGTTGGCAGTTCAATCCCTAAGTTTACTGGTGGCTGGAATAACACTGTGACCTTTAAAAATCTGTCTTTCAATGTATTTATTGACTATAAGTTTGGGGGTACCGTGTTAAGTGCTACGCTTTTGAATATGACGAGACAAGGACATTCTAAATTGTCCCTCGAGGGTCGTGAAAATGGGATACTAGTCCAGGGGGTTGTTGAAAGTACGGGCTTGCCCAACACTACAAAGATAATGGTTACAGGTAATGGCCTGCAGAGCTACTGGACGGATTACAGAAACTATCAAATTGGAGATCCTTTTACTTTTAAGTCTGATTTCATCAAGCTTAGAAATATTTCCCTGACTTATAATTTTTCAAGTCTCATGAAAAAGGTAGATTTTCTGAATTTCGTAAAAGGTCTGTCATTAACAGCTTCCTGCCGGAATGTAGCGATAATTCATAAGGATATACCAGGTCTTGATCCTGAAGCGATCCAGTCATCCGGTGATATCAGGTCTGGTTATGAGAACTCATCACTTCCAACCACACGTAATTACAATCTTACTTTAAACGTCAAATTCTAACGATATGATAAAAATATTTAAACGACTACTCTTTATAGGCACAGTTTTTCTATTTACAGGTTGCGATAAAGATTTTGTAGAAATAAACACAAATCCTTATGCGATAAACTCAGTTGATCCAGCTCTTTTGTTTGCGGGGGCACAACGAACCCATATCGGAACCTGGACGGGAGAACATACAATTGTCCAGCAATTTGTCACCCCTTATAATACTGGAGCCAATCAGGGCTTTAGCTTCAATGTGGATATTGACGGTATGAGTACTCCCAAATGGGGGGAATATAATTCGAATATTAAAAATTTGATCCAGGCTTTAACTGTTTTAGGACCGACTACAACCCGCGTTAATCTAAAAAGCATGATCCGGATCTGGAAAGCCCAGGTATTTATGGGGATGGTAGACGCATATGGAGATGTTCCATACTCCGAAGCAGGTAAAGCTGTTTCAGATGTTCTTTTCTATCCGAAATATGATGATGATGCGGCCATTTACGCTGACCTGTACAAAGAGCTCAAAGAAGCAATTGCTGCATTGAGTCCTACTGCTGACTTTGTTCCCGAGGACCTTTTTTATGGAACAAAGGCTCAACCCTCAACCAAAACAGCAGATGCGACAGCCCAGGTAGCCAAGTGGAAAAAATTGGGTTTTTCATTGATGCTAAGATTGGGAATGCGCTATTCTAAACTTGACCCTGCAAAAGCTCAAACTATCGTTGCCGAGGCATTTGCAGGCGGAGTAATGGCTTCCAATGCAGATAATGCTCATGTCAAATACGATGGAACACTTTATATTCATGGTGACAATAATATATTGCGAAACTTCTCCCAGTTTAACTATGCTGCAGAGCCATTCGTAAATCAACTCAAATCATCCATGGACCCACGAGGGAAATACATTTTGGCAAATTTCCCAAATCCGGGCAATGTTGCAGCAACACCTAATCCCGATACAGTATTAGCCAATCAGTTTGGAGTACCTATTGGAATTGAAGATGGGCCGCTTGCGGCTGGAGCCCCATACAGAGGCATCAGGGGAGGAGGTCTTAACTATTCTCAGATGAACGTATGGATAGTGGCCGCACCGAATGTTCCCGAGTTTTGGGTAACATATGCCCAAACCTCTTTATTGCTTGCAGAGGCAGCAAAAAGAGGCTGGGTCACAGGTGGCGATGCTCAGGCCAAGATATATTATGATAATGGAATCATGGCAGATATGGATACGTATTCTCTCTATCCAGGAACCACCCCTATTTCTGCTGCTGATAAAACCGGATACCTGGCACACCCCTCAGTTGCCTACAACGCAACTGATGCAATTAAGCTGATCAATACTCAATACTGGATCGTAACTATTAGAAACGGGACTGAAGCATTTGCTAATTTTAGGAGAACCGGATTTCCTGCGTTAACGCCGAATGCTGTCCCTGGAGCTCTTGCTGGTTCGGGTGAGGGATTTATCAGAAGGTTGTCATATCCTAATGTTGAGGCGTCTGCAAATACAGCGAACTATAATGCTGCTAAGGCTGCAATGGGTGATGATGTGTTATCGAAACGAGTATTCTGGGATAAGCCGTAATTGAGATTTTACTAATGCAACACTGCATATATAAGAAGTTTTAAAAATCCTTGTAGAAACGGGCGGGTTATAAAACGATGCTCCTAAAATAATTTTAAAAGTATGCATTAGTTGCAAGGTGGTATTAGATATTAAATCTCTTATTCAATATCATGTTTATAAAAAATAATAAAAGTGAACAACCATAGAACTACATGAAGTAGATGAATTAAGTACAGATAATTGGGTGCCATAAAATTTAAAAAGCAGTACAGCAGTTTTTTCATAAGGATAAAGGCCTTTTGTATCTACATCAGGTCTTTTTTTAAACCGTATAATAAATATTTCCTTATAAATAATAAGAAAGAAAATACATGAAACAAGAACAGCAAATTATCGGATACGATTTTTCAGCCGGAGGGAAGGACAGTTTTTTTTCCTACAATCCTGCAAAGGGAACTAATAACGAATATCAGTTTCATAAAGCAACTTCCGGAGAAGTAAACCTGGCTGCGGAAAAAGCGGCACAGGCTTTTCAGCATTACTATAAAAAAAGCGGCACCGAAAAGGCATTGTTTTTAGAAACAATTGCTGAAGAAATTATGAATGCAGGCGATGAACTGGTTACTATTTGCTGCAGCGAAACTGGTTTACCAAAAGCGAGAATTGAGGGTGAAAGAGGCAGAACAGTTAACCAGTTAAAAATGTTTGCAGCATTGGCAAAAGAAGGATCCTGGGTAGATGCAAGGATTGAAACGGCTATACCTGGTCGAACACCCGTACCAAAGCCTGATATACGGTTTATGTTTATAGCCCTTGGCCCGGTAGTAGTTTTTGGAGCCAGCAATTTCCCTTTGGCATTTTCAGTTGCCGGAGGCGATACGGCTTCTGCACTTGCTGCAGGATGCCCGGTAATTGTAAAAGCACATAGCTCACATCCGGCCACATCATCTATAGTAGGAAAAGCTATTCAAACTGCTGCACGAAAAACCAATATGCCAGATGGTGTTTTCTCGTTATTATTCGGTGACGGTACCGCTACAGGAATGCAACTGGTAAAACATCCACAGGTAAAAGCCGTAGGATTTACCGGTTCGTATAAAGGTGGTAAAGCATTATATGATGCTGCTGTAAGCAGACCGGTGCCCATACCAGTTTATGCAGAGATGGGCAGCAGCAATCCTGTTTTTATTTTACCGCAAGCCATGAAAGAAAGAGGCGCAGCAATTGCCGCTGCTTATTCAGGTTCAGTAACATTAGGCGTAGGTCAATTTTGCACAAACCCCGGCATACTATTTTATCCAAAGGATGATGGCAATGATTTTAGATCCACATTGAAACAGGAATTCGAAAAAACAACCGGAGGTGTAATGCTGGGCCAGCCAATTTTCAATTCATATAAACAAGGAGTCAGCGAGCACCTGGGTATTACCGGGGTGGAGCAGTTGGCTGCCGGCAATAGTACAATGAACAATGGTGAAAATTTTGCAACGCCTGTGCTATTATCCGCAAACAGCGAAACATTCAGCAAGAGTCCGCTATTAAGTGAGGAAATTTTTGGCCCTGCAAGTATTGCAGTTACCATTAATTCAAAAAACGAGATGATGGATATTGCAAAAAATCTTTCCGGTCACCTTACCGCAACAGTTCATGGTACAGATGCGGAGCTTATTGAATACAAAGACCTGTTAGCTATCCTTGAACAAAAAGCAGGAAGACTAGTAATTAATGGATTTCCTACCGGTGTGGAAGTATGCAGTGCAATGGTACATGGTGGTCCTTTTCCTTCCACTTCTGACAGTAAAACAACTTCAGTGGGTACGGCCGCAATTTATCGTTTTGCCCGGCCAGTTTGTTATCAGGATATGCCAGAATCATTATTGCCACCGGAATTAAAAAATAAAAACACCTTATTAATATACAGGCAAATTAATGGACAGAGAACAACTTATGATGTACAATAGTCATCAAAAACTGAGCTATTAAAACCAACTAATTTTCAACTAAGATGAGCAAAAATTTAAGAAGCCTCGATTGGTTTGGCAAAGATGATAAGATGGGGTTTGTGCATCGTTCATGGTTGCGTAACCAGGGATACCCGGATGATTATTTTCGTGGCCGTCCTGTCATTGGTATTTGTAATACCTGGAGTGAACTAACACCCTGCAACGGGCATCTCCGCGATTTTGCAGAAATTGTAAAACGCGGTGTGATAGAAGCAGGTGGTTTCCCATTAGAGTTTCCAGTTACTTCATTGGGTGAAACGATAATGAAGCCTACCACCATGTTGTTCAGGAATCTTGCCAGTATGGATACTGAAGAAAGCATCCGTGCCAATCCTTTAGACGGTGTGGTATTGCTTACCGGCTGTGATAAAACAACACCCAGTACCGTAATGGGAGCATGCAGTGTTGATCTACCCACCATTGTTGTTCCCGGTGGACCAATGCTCAATGGAAGATTTAAAGGTGAATGCTTAGGCTCCGGCTCCTTTAACTGGATGGTTAAAGAAAAAAAACTGAATGAAAACTATACAGCAGAAGATATTTTAGAAGCTGAAATAGGAACCGCAAGAAGCCAGGGCCATTGCATGAGCATGGGAACGGCTTCCACCATGGCCTGCATGGTAGAATCATTAGGATTAACATTACCTGGCGCAGCTACCATACCAGCGGTAGATGCAAGAAAAAAAGTAATGGCACAGTTAAGCGGAAGAAGAATTGTAGAAATGGTAAAAGAAGATTTGAGACTATCAAAAATTCTTACCCGTAAAGCATTTGAAAATTCAATCGTAATAAATGCAGCGGTTGGTGGTTCTACAAATTTTCTAATTCACTTACAAGCTATCGCAGGAAGAATTGGTGTAAAGCTGAAGCTGGAAGATTTTGATATCATTGGCGGTAAGATTCCTTTGCTTGTCAACCTGAAACCTTCCGGTGAATTTTTAATGGAAGATTTTTATTATGCTGGCGGCTTACCTGTTGTAATAAATGAGATGAAAAAATATTTGCATAATGAGATAATCACAGTAAGTGGGAAAACCATTGGTGAAAATTATAGTAACCCGGTATGTTATAACCGGAAGGTAATTGCTTCTGTTGAACAACCATTACAACACAATGCAGGCATTGCTGTACTGAAAGGGAATCTATGTGTGGATGGTGCCATCATCAAACCATCAGCCGCATCAAAGGAATTAATGAAGCACCGTGGTCGTGCAGTGGTGTTTGAAACAATGGAAGATTATCATGCCCGTATTGATGATCCCAATCTTGACATTGATGAAACCTGTGTAATCGTTTTAAAAACAGTTGGCCCGGTTGGTTATCCCGGTATGCCGGAAGTAGGTAATGTTGACCTGCCAGAAAAATTATTGCGCAAAGGTGTAAAGGATATGATAAGGATTTCAGACGGAAGAATGAGTGGCACAGCTGCTGGCACCGTTGTTTTACACGTCTCACCGGAATCTGCTATTGGTGGAACATTAGCATTGGTAAAAAATGGTGATATGATTGAACTGGATGTGGAGAAAAGAAAACTACACCTCGATATTAGTGATGAAGAACTGCAGAAAAGGAAAGTAGCCTGGATAGCACCGGCACCTATGACAGCAAGAGGCTATGTAAAAATATATATTAACCATGTGCAGCAGGCACATTTGGGTGCCGATCTTGATATTTTACAAGGTGGTTCAGGCGATATAATAACAAGGGACTTGCATTAAACAATGACATATTGCATTCGGGCTAATGAGAGATCAATATTTGTATAAAATGAAAATTAAATTAGCTGCAATATTATTGTTGTTTAGCAGTGTTAGCTATTCCCAGGACTCTCTTTATAAATTTGGTCCCGATTCTCAACGACAACCTGGAGTACCAAAAGGAACAGTAACGAAGTATGAATGGGAAAGTAAATTGTACAATAATTTCAGAGAATACTATGTTTATGTGCCGGCACAATATGACGCTGCTAAACCAGCAGCCCTCATGGTTTTCCAGGATGGCCATGCGTATGTAAATGACACTGGTGATCAGCGGGTATGTATTGTATATGACAATTTAATTCATCAAAAAAAACTCCCCGTTACCATTTGTTTATTTGTAAATCCGGGCAATGCCAATAAGGAGTATCCTGAAAACCTGTTTCGGGTAAGTAACCGTGTTAATGAGTATGATGTGATGGACGACAAGTATGTTACTATGCTGATTAATGAAATTATCCCTGAACTAAAAAAGAAATATAATATAAGCGATAAAGCAGCTATGCACGGCATCGGTGGACTTTCAAGCGGTGCTATTTGTGCATTTACCGCTGCATGGGAACGGCCGGACTTTTTCAGCAAAGTACTAAGCCAAATTGGTAGTTATACCAATATCCGTGGAGGCAATAACTATCCATCCATTATCAGGAAGAACAAAAGAAAGGACATGAAAATATTTATGCAGGATGGAACAAACGATTTGGATAATGAGTTTGGCAACTGGTGGCTGGCCAATCTCGAAATGGAGGCTGCTCTTAAATATAAAAACTATGATTTCATATTTGTAAAAGGCAGCGGCTCACATAGCGGCAAACACGGAGGAAGCATTTTACCCGAATCTTTGATTTGGCTTTGGAATGATGTGACAATACAATAATCATCTACCTAAAACAATAAAAAGTGAAACTGTACAAAACAAAAAACGGGGTTATTATTGAAAGTAATGAAGGCTTCTTTGAAGCTCAACTTCAGGACTGGGATAATTTCATCAATGATGATAATCTTTTTAAAACAATTACTGCTTTACTATCTTCCGGATGCGGCACAAAAAAAGAGTCCATAATTGATTCAACAATATTAGCCCCTGTTGGCAAGCAGGAATTATGGGCATGTGGTGTGACCTACCTCCGCAGTAAAGTTGGACGCCAGGAAGAATCAAAATTATCTGGTGGTGCAGATTTTTATGCAAAAGTGTATGAAGCAGAAAGACCGGAAGTTTTTTTTAAAGCTACATCAAACCGCATAGTGGGGTCGGGTGAAAAGGTTAAAATCCGCAAAGATTCCACATGGGATGTGCCGGAACCTGAATTAACATTGGTCGTTACTTCATCCGGAAAAATAATTGGCTACACAATTGGAAATGATATGAGCAGCAGAAGTATAGAAGGAGACAATCCTCTCTATCTGCCACAGGCAAAAACCTATGATGCCTGTGCAGCTGTTGGGCCTTGTATTTTTATCACTGAACAACCATTGGATAGCAATACAATGATTCTGCTTGAAATCAACAGAAACAATACTACTGTATTCATCGATAAGATTGCTATCAGCCAGATGAAACGTACCCCGCAGGAACTGGTAAGTTATGTTTTTCGGGAATGTTCATTCCCTGATGGATGTTTAATAATGACAGGTACGGGTATTGTACCCGGCAATGATTTTACTTTACAATCTGGTGATGAAATTAAAATTACTATTGACAATATCGGAACGTTAGTAAACGTAGTAGCCTGATTAACTATCATAATAATTTGATGATAATTAAGAAACCTGAATAAGAGCTAGAACAAAAAAAATCATGTCAAAAACTAATAAAATGAAATGTAAAATAACGATTGTATTTGCTTTTATAAGCTGTTTAATTATAAGTAATATATCCGCGCAGAACCCTATTATCAAACACATCTTCACAGCCGACCCTGCACCTATCGTTTATCATGATACGTTGTTTCTATATACTGGCCATGATACTGCATCAGTGACGGCAACCAATTATAAAATGCCTGACTGGCATGTATTTTCAACTACTGATATGGTCAACTGGAAAGATTATGGTGTGTTACTTTCTCCGCATACTTTTTCCTGGGCCACAGGTGATGCCTATGCTGCACAGTGCATCGAACGAAACGGGAAATTTTATTGGTTTGTTTCCACCTTTCATAAAAAAGATAGTGTTAGCAACGGTGGTGCTGCTATTGGTGTAGCAGTTTCCGACAGGCCAACCGGCCCTTTTGTTGATGCTATTGGAAAAGCACTTACTATTAATGAAATGACCACTGATATGAAATATGGCTGGGATGATATTGATCCAACTGTATTTATTGATGACGATGGGCAAGCTTATCTATATTGGGGCAATGGTAGTTGCAAATGGGTAAAGTTGAAAAAAATATGATTGAACTCGATGGGCCAATAACAACATTCAAGCCGCTTCATTATATCGAAGGGCCTTGGTTATACAAACGTAAAGGCTGGTACTGCCTGGTTTATGCAAGTGCTGGCACCAAACCTGAAATGATTGAATATTGTATGTCAACAAGTCCAACAGGGCCTTGGGAATATAAAGGTATCATCCAGGAAAATGTTCCGAATAGTTTTACAACACATCCCGGCATTATAGATTACAAAGGGAAGTCCTACTTTTTTTATCACAATGGGACCTTGCCCACTGGAGGAAGTTATCGCCGTTCCATATGTGTTGATTATATGTATTATAACGACGATGGTACTATTCAAAAGATAATACAGACAACAAAAGGTGTGGACCCAATAGTAAGCAGTAAAAAAGATAAAAAGAAATCGAAAAATAAAATGTGATGTGGGTATTGAAAAGAAATTGCTATCAAGTACTCTTATTGCTCACACTATTGTTGTTTGTAGCTGATGCAAATGCGCAAAATAATCAGACATTAAAACTTTGGTACAATAAGCCATCAGGAAAGGTTTGGGAAAATGCATTACCGATCGGCAATGGCAGATTAGGTGCTATGATTTATGGAAACGTTGAAACAGAAACCATCCAACTGAATGAACATACTTTATGGAGTGGTAGCCCCAATCGCAATGACAACGCATTAGCATTAGATTCACTTGCTGAGATAAGGAAACTAATTCTTGAAGGAAAACAAAAACAAGCGGAGCAACTTGCCAATAGAGTTATTATAAGCAAAAAATCACATGGGCAAATGTTTGAACCTGCAGGAGAACTACATCTTTCTTTTAATGGTCATGAAAATTATTCAAATTATTACAGGGAATTGAATATTGAAAAGGCAGTTACTAAAACTACCTATACTGTTAACAATGTCAATTATACGAGGGAAGTTCTTGCATCAATACCAGACAGGGTGATTGTAGTTCGTTTAACAGCTAGTAGACCAAACAGCATTTCTTTCACTGCATCTTATTCATCACCACAACCAAAAGCGGAAGTTAAAACTTCACCCACTCAATTAACCTTTGCAGGAACTACCATTGATCATGAAACCGTAAAAGGTATGGTGAGATATAAAGGCATTGCTGATTTTAAAGCAAATGGCGGCTCTGTTTCATCTTCCGACACTACTATTATTGTATCAAATGCTAATGAAGTAACTATTTATATTTCTATTGCTACCAATTTTAATAACTATCAGGATGTAAATGGTAACGAAAATGAAAGAGCCGCTGCTTATCTCAGCAAAGCAACAGTAAAATCTTTTCAAACTATTTTGAAAGAACATGTTATTGCTTATCAAAAATATTTTAACAGGGTTAAACTTGATCTTGGAATAAATGATAACGCAAAATTGCCAACCGATGAACGGCTAAAAAATTTTAGCTCGGTTAATGACCCGCAATTTGCGGCGCTTTATTTTCAATACGGTCGTTATTTATTGATCTCATCTTCACAACCTGGAGGACAGCCTGCCAATCTTCAAGGCATTTGGAATTATCGTTTGCTTCCGGCATGGGATAGCAAGTACACCATTAACATTAATGCTGAAATGAATTACTGGCCTGCAGAGAAAACAAATCTTTCTGAATTACATGAACCTTTTTTGCAAATGGTAAAAGAGATGGCACAAGCCGGAGAAAAAACTGCGAAAGATATGTATGGCGCAAGAGGTTGGATGGCGCATCACAATACAGATATATGGAGGGTAACAGGTGCCGTTGATGGCGCATTTTGGGGTTTATGGAACCAGGGTGGCGGTTGGACAAGTCAACATCTATGGGATCATTATTTATATAGCGGTGATAAAAAATTTTTAGCAACTGCATATCCAATTTTAAAAGGTGCTGCTTTGTTCTATGTAGATTTTTTAGTTGAACACCCCATTAAACATTGGTTAGTTATTAATCCGGATGAATCGCCAGAGAATGCACCACAGGCACACCAGGGTTCTTCACTTGATATTGGAACTACGATGAGTAATCAAATTGTGTTTGATGTTTTTAGTTCAACAATTAAAGCCGCCGAAATTTTAAAAACAGATGTCGCGTTCGTTGACACACTAAAACAAATGCGCAGCCGCCTTGCTCCTATGCAAATAGGTCAGTACGGTCAGCTACAGGAATGGCTGGATGATATTGATGATCCAAAAGATAATCACCGGCATGTCTCACATTTATATGGCTTATTTCCTTCCAATCAAATATCTGCTTATCGTACACCCTCTTTATTTAATGCAGCAAAAACAACATTAGGACATCGTGGCGATGTTTCTACAGGATGGAGTATGGGCTGGAAAGTAAATTGGTGGGCACGGTTGCAAGATGGTAACCATGCTTATAAATTAATTCAAAACCAATTAACTCCATTGGGTGTAAACCCAGGTGGCGGTGGAACATACAATAATTTATTTGATGCCCACCCTCCTTTTCAAATCGATGGCAATTTTGGTTGCACATCAGGCATTGCAGAAATGTTATTTCAAAGTGCAGATGGTGCTGTTCATTTATTACCTGCGTTGCCAGATGCATGGCAAAAAGAAGGAACTGTTTCGGGATTGAAGGCGATTGGCGGATTTGAAATAATAGAAATGAAATGGGAAAATGGAAAGGTTGCTAGGTTGATAATAAGATCAAATCTTGGAGGAAATCTTAGAATAAGGACGCCGAATATGCTTAAGCTTCTCAATGGCATTTTGAAAAACGCTACAGGGAATAATACAAATTCATTTTATCAACTAGCAACAACAAAAGATGCAATCATTTCGCCCATTGCACCTAAATCAACAATGGAGTTGAAGCAAACATTCTTGTATGATATATCAACCACCGCTGGTAAAACTTATACATTGGTAATTAAGTAAAATGAAAAAAAAATATATAGTATTCACAACTATCATTACGATCATTTTTGCTGGCGTTTTGCATGGCCAGGAAAAACAAAAAGCTACCAACCCGGTAATTTTTGCTGATGTGCCGGATATGTCGATGATCCGTGTAGGCGATACTTATTATATGAGCAGCACCACTATGCACATGAGTCCAGGTGTTCCCATTATGAAATCAAAAGATCTGATAAACTGGAAACTGGTAAGCTATGCCTACGACACATTGGTTGTTAATGATGCAATGAATCTTACCAATGGCAAAAGCACCTATGGCAGAGGTTCATGGGCAAGTTGCATCCGATATCACAAGGGCATTTACTACGTTAGTACGTTTGCCCAAACTTCCGGCAAAACGCATATATATACAACAAAAAATATTGAAAAGGGACCATGGAAAGAAGTTTCATTTGCACCATCTTACCATGACCATAGTTTATTCTTTGACGATGATGGCAGAGTTTATTTGATCTATGGTGTAGGCAAACTTAAGTTAATTGAACTAACCGAAGACGCTACAAAAGTAAAACCGGGTACAACGGAGCAAACCATTATTGAAAATGCAAGTGCACCTGCAGGTATTAACATTAATCTTCAGGCGGAAGGCTCCCAGCTTTTTAAAATTAATGGCAAATACTATTTATTCAATATCACATGGCCCCGTGCTGGTATGCGTACAGTTGTGATTCACCGTGCAGATAAAATTACCGGGCCGTGGGAAGGCAAACTTGGTCTGCAAGATCTGGGTGTTGCACAAGGAGGTTTAATTGACATGCCCGATGGTAAATGGTACTCTTATCTTTTCCGTGATTATGGATCCGTTGGACGGATACCTTACCTCGTTCCTGTTAAATGGGAAAATGGTTGGCCGGTATTAGGTATTAATAACAAAGTACCTGAAACACTTGACTTGTCAGCAAATAAAAGTTTAATCCCAGGCATTGTGAATTCCGATGAATTCATCCGTAAGAAAAATGATCCGTTGCTTCCATTAGTTTGGCAATGGAATCACAATCCTGATAATAACTTATGGTCTGTTACAGAACGAAAAGGTTTTCTTCGGTTAAAGACGGGAAGAATTGATACTAGCTTTTTAACTGCACGCAATTCATTAACACAACGCACCATTGGCCCTGGATGTTCCGGTATCATATCGCTTGATGTTTCCAATATGAAAGCTGGTGACTTTGCTGGATTAGGATTATTACAAAAAAATTATGGATTGGCTGGTGTAAAAATAAATGGTGACAGCAAGACTATTGTAATGATTAATGCCAGCACAGGAAAAGGGGAAGAAGTGGCATCCATTCCTTTAAATCAAAACACTGTTTTCATTAAAGCCGAATGTGATTTCACCAATAAAAAAGATACAGCGAATTTCTTTTACAGCCTGGATGGCAATAACTGGACCGCATTAGGCACTCCATTAAAAATGGCCTATACGATTCCGCAATTCATTGGTTATCGCTTTGCATTATTTAATTACGCTACTAAAAATACAGGGGGCTTTGCTGATTTCGATTATTTCCACATCCTCGATAAAATTGCAGGGTTAAAATAAAAATTTTAAAAATAATTATGATCCGATTGCTATTGCTGTTAATAATATGCTTCTGTACTGAGATTAGCTATACTCAGCAATCGGCCAATACCATTAGTAGCCCGAATAAAAATATTGTTGTCACCTGCGATATTGCAAAAGCTGTGTACACTATTTCTTATAAAAATGTGAACGTTTTAAAAGATTCAAAGCTTGGTGTCATCAGGGAAGATGAAAACTTCTCACAAAATTTACAGTTGATAAAAGTTACAGCACCGGTGATAGTTAAAGACAGCTATACTATGCGGACTGCAAAAAAAAAGTTCATTAATTATGTTGCGACGCAACGTATTTTTAAAACTAAAACCGTTTCAGGTAAAAAAATGAATATCATCTTCAGGGTATCTGATGATGGTGTTGCTTTACAATATGAATTCCCGGAAAGATCAGACGATGTAAAAAAGATTTCTTCTGAAGCCACTACCTTTCATTTCAATGAAGGCACAAGGGCTTGGTTACAACCGAAAACAGAAGCACAAACTGGTTTTGAACATACCAATCCATCTTATGAAGCACATTATAAATTGGACATTCCTACTGGCACCCCTTCCCCTGGTCCCAATGGATGGGTTTACCCCGCATTGTTTAAATATAATGATGTGTGGGTGCTGATAACCGAAGCTGCTTTAGGAAGAACATATTGCGGCACAGCTTTACAACAATATTCACCAGACAATGAGTATAGCATTAATTTTCCTGAAAAACCTGAAGTATTTACCAATGGTAAAGCAACATTGAACCCCGAATCCATGCTGCCATGGAAAACACCATGGAGAATTGTTGTAATAGGCAACATGAAGACAATAACTGAATCTACGCTTGGTACTGATTTGGCTTTTGCCGCAAAAAAAATAGATGCTTCTTTTATCAAACCGGGTAAAGCATCCTGGAGTTGGGTTTTGCAAAAAGATGATTCCACAGTTTATGGTGCGCAAAAAAAGTTTATCGATTACGCAGCCGATATGAAATGGCAATATTGTTTGATCGATGCAGTATGGGATAAAAAAATTGGATATGATTCCGTCCAACTATTGGTTGATTATGCTGCTAAAAAGAAGGTGGGTATTCTTTTATGGTATAACTCTGCTGGTAGCTGGAATACCGTGAAGATGACACCCAAAGATAAATTGTTAACGCATGAAAACAGGGTAATAGAATTTTCAAGGTTGCAAAAAATGGGCATTAAAGGAATTAAGGTGGATTTTTTTGCAGGCGATGGACAATCGACGATTAATTATTACCAGGATATTTTGGAAGACGCCGCTACCTATAAATTATTGGTCAATTTTCATGGTGCAACATTACCAAGAGGATTGCACAGGACATATCCTAATCTTATGACCGTTGAAGCAGTACAGGGATACGAAATGATTACATTTAATCAAAATGATGCAAACCTGTACCCGCAACATGCTACCATGGTAGCAATGGTTCGCAATGCATTTGACCCGATGGATTTTACACCGATGTGTTTGTATAAAATTCCACGCATTAAAAAAACAACAACCTCGGCTTTTGAATTGGCTACTTCGGTCTTATTCATGTCAGGCATCCAGCATTTTGCGGAAACACCAGAAGGAATGTCACATGTTCCGGAATATGTAAAAGATTTTTTAAGAGCAACTCCAAATAGTTGGGATGACACAAAATTGATTGAAGCATTTCCCGGAAAGCAGTACGTGGTTGCCAGAAAATATGGGAAAAAATGGTATGTGGCAGGTATAAACGGAGAAGATATTGAGAAAAATCTTTTATTGGATTTATCTTTTTTAAAAGGGAAAAATGGAACATGGATAACAACAGAGACAGGTGCAAAAAATGAAATTTCTTTTGCCCTGAAAAAGGCGCCGGTACCGGGTAGTGGGAAAATGGAAATTACATTAAAAGGTAATGATGGTTTTGTAGCGGTATTTGAATAAATGAGTAGTGATACTAGTTTTTTATAAGCAATATTTTTAACAACTAACATAAACAATATGATTAAAAAAATATTTCAACCTTGGCTCTTGTCCGTTATGGCAATTGCCTCTTTGGTAAATCAAGCAGCAGCGCAAAATCCGATTGTAAGAAATCAATTTTCTGCTGATCCTTCTGCAAGAGTATTTGGAGACAAGGTATATGTATATCCATCGCATGATATTTTTGCCGTGGAAGGGAAAGGCCGTGTAGGCTGGTTCTGTATGGAAGATTATCATGTTTTTTCATCTTCCAATCTTTCTGACTGGACAGATCATGGAATGATTGTTACACAAAATAAAGTTCCCTGGGTAAAGCCCGATAGCTATAGTATGTGGGCACCCGATTGCATTGAGCGAAATGGAAAATACTATTTCTATTTTCCTACTTCACCAAAAGACACGATTACTTATGGAAGAGGTTTTACCGTAGGTGTAGCCGTTGCAGATAAACCGGAAGGACCTTTTATTCCAGAAGCAACTCCAATAAAAGGCATTCGTGGAATTGATCCAAATTTATTTATAGATAAAGATGGACAGGCTTATCTATATTGGTCAGCAGGTAATATTTATGCTGCAAAGCTTAAAAACAATATGCTGGAATTGGATTCAGAAGTAAAAACATTAGGTGAGCTTCCAACCAAGGGATTAAAAGAAGGACCTTATTTATTTGAAAGAAATGGGATTTACTACCTGACTTATCCGCACGTAGAAAATAAAACAGAACGATTGGAATATGCTATTAGCGATAATCCACTTGGACCTTTTAAATTTACAGGAGTTATCATGGATGAATCAGCATCTGGTTGCTGGACGAACCATCATTCAATCA
>Ga0070698_100001105_pt1 | contig 29748 bp, 24 predicted proteins | sample KBSK1502metaG_FD_65477 | JGI IMG/M metagenome (GOLD analysis project Ga0070698, IMG submission 65477) | Corn, switchgrass and miscanthus rhizosphere microbial communities from Kellogg Biological Station, Michigan, USA - KBS K1-50-2 metaG | ecosystem: Host-associated > Plants > Roots >...
TCCCGCGCTGATTTTTCTCGGTTTCGGATCGGAGTTCACCTTCTGGCGCATTTTCCCGCTCGCTCTGCTCGGAGGCTGGCTCGGCGTGCTCTTCATGGTGCCCCTGCGCCGGCAGCTCATCGTAAAGGAGCACGGCAACCTAACCTTTCCCGAGGGCACTGCCTGCGCCGATGTGTTGGTCGCGGGTGAGCGCGGCGGCTCCTTTGCCGGACGCGTTTTCTGGGGACTCGGTCTTGGTGGCGCCTACACGTTTCTGATGAACACCGTGCAGGCCTGGACTGCGCAGCCGGAGGCGCGGCCGAGTTGGTTTCCCGGCGCGTCGTTTCGCGCAGCGATCACTTCCGAGTATCTCGGTGTCGGCTACATCATCGGCCCGCGCGTCGCCGGAATTCTTTTCGCTGGCGGCATCATTTCCTGGCTGGTGATGATGCCCGCCATCAAGTTCTATGGTCAGCTCTCGGGCAACACGCCGATCTATCCATCGACCATTCCCATTCCGCAAATGACCCCAGACCAGCTCTGGGGCACGTACATTCGGCCCATGGGTGCGGGAGCTGTCGCCGCTTCGGGATTGATCACGCTGCTCCGTACGTTGCCCACGATCATCTCCGCATTGCGCGCGGGACTCAAAGACGTTCGCGCAGAGGGCGCCGGCCAGTCGACCTTCTCCAGCCGCATCGATCGCGACGTGCCCATGCGTGCGGTCATCGTGGGCTCCGTTGTTATCGTGCTGATGATGTGGGTCCTGCTCACCTTTCATCCCATCAAAGACGCGCAGACGCAGTGGTGGCAGAACCTGTTCGCCGGCATCTTCGTCACGGTCTTTGGTTTTCTGTTCGTCACCGTGGCCGCGCGCATCAGCGGGCTGCTCGGGAACTCTTCCAACCCAATCAGCGGCATGAGTATTGCCACACTGATGGCCACCTGCGCGATCTTCTTCGTAGCTGGCTGGACAGCACCGAACTATGCCGTTCTGGCCTTGATGATCGGAGGCGTAGTCTGTATCGCAGCAGCCATTGCAGGCGCGACATCGCAAGACCTGAAGACGGGCTATCTGGTCGGCGCGACGCCTTTCTGGCAGCAGATGGGGCTGTTGGTCGGCGTAACGGTTTCCACCATCGCCATCGGCACGACTCTCAATCTGATGAACAAAGGTCTGGAAAAGTATTTGCCGGCCCAAATACCTGTCAACCTCCAGACTTTGCCTCCCGGAGTGAAGGTCGAACGCGAGAATGTTGTCCACCAGGGAAAAACTTATGTGCTGATCAACTCCCTAGGCTCCCACGAAGTTCCAGACGGTGAATACTTGTACGATCCCGGGACAAAACAGATCGAATTCCAATGGGCGCAAGGCATCGGCAGCGACAAGGCGCCCGCTCCGCAGGCTCGCCTCATGGCCACGGTGATCAGCGGCATTCTGAATCAGCGCCTCCCGTGGCGTCTCGTGCTCATCGGCGTCTCATTGGTTGTTGCCGTCGAGATTCTTGGCGTGCGGTCGCTCGCGTTCGCCACCGGCTCGTATCTCCCGCTTGGCACGACGACAGCGATGTTTGCCGGAGGTCTCGTGCGAGTGCTCGTCGAAGCCACGACGAAGAAAAAAGATGAAAGCGAGGCCAGTCCCGGCGCGCTTTACTCCAGCGGACTGATCGCCGCCGGCGGAGTTTTCGGCTTGCTCGGCATTGTCATTAATCTGCTGCAAGACCCCGAGATCTCAAATCGGGTTCCGCACTGGCTCACCGCGACTCTGCAGCTTCCCTGGCGCCCCGATCTTTTTTCCTTCGGCCCGAAGCTGATGGGCCCTCTCGCAACCAATAACGCCTTCGGCCTATTCATGTTCATCGCGCTTTCCGCCTCGCTCTTCTACTTCGCCCGCAAAAAGTTGAACTGAGGAGGATGGCTGAACAAGATTGGAGTCAGAGAAATCTAATATTTAGGGTTGTTACAGTCACACTTCCCTGCCACACGCTTTGACTCACTTTCTCGCGCGCCGTAAACTGCATTCATGGGTACGATGTTCGGTGGCCGCCGTTACAACTTCAACTGGCGCAGCTTCATCACGCCCGGCGTAAAACTTCTCATCCTTATCTGCACCGGCGTTTTTCTTGCGCAGACGTTGGTGATGCTGCTCACCGATGCCCAGTTCACCTACCACCATGTGATTCAGGTCTTCGGTTTGATTCCCCGCGCGGTTTTGACGGGTTTGCGCCTGTGGCAACCGTTCACCTACATTTTTCTCCATGGCGACCTCTGGCACATCCTGATCAACATGCTGATGCTGTGGATGTTTGGGCGGGACTTGGAGCTGGTTTGGGGAAAACGAAAATTCCTGAACTATTTCGTGATTTGCGGTGTCGGCGCCGGACTGATCGAAATGATCGTAAAGCTGTTGCCGCAGTTTTGGGGACGCGTTCCGTCGGATGTTCCTACGATTGGCGCGTCGGGCGCGATCTTTGGAATACTCATGGCCAACGCGATTCTGTTCCCCGATCGCAGAATTTGGCTGATCCCTCTCCCAGTAACGATTCCGATGCGCCCGTATGTTGCAGTGATGGGCGCAATTGAATTTTTCATGACGCTCGGGACAGGCGGCGACGGCATCGGGCACTTGTGCCATCTTGGCGGAATGCTCGTCGGCTATCTCTATTTGAGCAGAGGTTCGTTTCTCTACAACGTGCGCAACACGGTCACCGACTGGCGACATGAACGCAATCGCAAGCGCTTTCAGGTCTACATGAACAAACACAAGGACGAGCCGCCCTCGCGGCCCGACCGCTGGGTGAATTGAAACAGAAGTCAGAACTTAGAAGTTAGAAATTAGAAAGTTGAAATTTCCCGTTCTCGGGGTGACCACGCCGGGTAGCTGTCCGCGCAACTGCTTCTGCATCAGGCGGCGCCTCCGATCACATGAAACTTCATGAAGTTGGTAGTGCCGCGAACGCCCATCGGCGTGCCCGCGACGATTCCAATGACATCACCTTGGCGCACCATGCGCTCTTCGAGCAAGCGCTTTTCGGCGACCGCCGCCAGCCCATCGATCTTGTGTATGTTCGAAATGTTGCGCGGGTAGACGCCCCAAATCAGCGCCATGCGGCGGCGCGTTTCCGCGTCCGGAGAAAAAGCCACGATGGGAACAAGCGGGCGATAGCGCGAAACGAGCCGCGCGGTAAAACCGCTGTGGGTGAAGACAGCGATGACCCGCAAGTTTAGCTCGCGCGAAGCATGGCACACGACCTCGGCCACAGTCTCGGCTACTTTCAGTTTTTCCTGCGGCGCAGGACGCGCGAAACCCTCGATGCTTGCTTCCGCCTCTTCGATGATGCGGGCCATCATGCTGACAGCTTCGACCGGATATTTTCCAGAGGCAGTCTCCGCGGAAAGCATCACCGCGTCGGAGCCGTCGAAAATAGCGTTGGCGACATCCGAGGCTTCCGCGCGCGTGGGGCGCGGATTTTCGGTCATGGACTCGAGCATCTGCGTGGCGGTGATTACCGGCCGGCGAAATTCGCGGGCACGCGAAATAATTGTTTTTTGCACGACCGGCACGCGCTCCGGATTCATTTCCACGCCAAGGTCGCCACGCGCGACCATCACGCCGTCCGCTACGCGCAAAATGGCTTCCAGATTCTCGATCGCCTCCGGTTTTTCGAGTTTAGCGATCACAGGTGTATCTTTTCCAGCGCGACGGATCCGCGTTTTCGCGAGCACCACATCTTCCGGGCGACGCACGAAGCTCACGGCGATGTAATTCGCTCCATGCTTCAGAGCGAATAGCAGATCCATGCGATCTTTCGGGGTCAGCGCGGGAACACGCAATCGCACTCCGGGCAAGTTGATGCCTTTGTGCTCGCCCAGCATTCCGCCGTTTATAACCTGACAGATCACTTCGCGCCCGCGGACCTGCTCGACGCGCAGCTCGATCAAGCCATCGGAAAGCAGAATGCGATCGCCGCGATGCACTTCGTGGGGCAGAGGCCGGAAAATGGTGCTGACGCGCGTGGTGTCTCCGAGCACCCGCGCCGTAGTGATGACGAACCGCTGGCCAGCTTGCAACTGGACAGGGCCTCCTCCCGCGAGCGGGCCGGTGCGGATTTTGGGACCTTGCAAGTCGGCGAGAATGGCGATGGGCTTTTCGATTTTGATGGCCGCGGCGCGCAGCATGGAAATGCTATGCGCGTGATCGGCATGGGAGCTGTGCGAAAAGTTCAGCCGCGCGACGTCCATGCCGGCGTGCAGCAATCGCTCGATGATGCGCGGCGAGCGGCTCGCGGGACCTATGGTGCAGACAATTTTGGAGTGGCGAAAGATCATGTCTGTTTTAGTTTTGTGGCCCGCCGATGTGTTTCAAACAGAGGCGGTTACAAATGCGGCCAAAGAATTATTTTGAGACGGCGAATTCCGCGACGATGCGGGCCTCGAGGTCAATACCCTTGGCAAACGAGGCCAGGGGAATTCTTTCGTCGTCGCCATGCATGCGCTTTAGATCCTCCTCCGTGAGGGGAAAGGGCCACAGACCATACGCTTGCACATTGTGGAGACGCAATTGCGACGAGTCGGTCGCCCAGGGAGACTGGTAAGGCAACACTGGCGCGCCATTGAATTCTTGCGCAGCGGCTTTCACGATGGCAGCGTAAAAATCCGATTCCAGCGAGGAAGGTGGTGCCGCAAGGCCCGCATTCGGCTGGACTTCCAGACGCACGAGGGGATCGTTGACGAGTTTGGTCAGCTCCGCGGTCAGCGCGTCGATGGTATCGCCCGGCAGCAAACGAATATTCAAATTAGCGCGAGCCTCGGAGGGAATCACGTTCGCGCGGATGCCGGCGTTCAGCATGGTAGGCGAAATGGTGTCGCGCAACATAGCATTCCATTGCGGATTCGCGTCGGAAAGGACGCGCTGCGCGTGCTCGCCACGGTCCGATGTATCCAGGGAACGCATCCACTTGGCGATCTCATCATCGGAAATGGCGGCCATGCCTTCGAAGTACCGGCGCACGATGGCGGTGAGATGAGCCGGAGCGGTGTAGCCGCCGATTTTGGCGACCGCGGCGGAAACGTGGACGACAGGATTGTCTTTTGTGGGCATGGAAGCGTGGCCGGAGGTTCCCCGCGCGACCACGCTCACGTTGACCGCGACTTTTTCACTGGCTTGCACGGCCACGTACTGAACTTTGCCGTTTTTCAGCACGACGTTGCCGCCTTCATTGAGCGCGAATCCAGCAGCGAATTTGTCCCAATACTTGGCGATCAAGAGCTTGATGCTGGCGTCGCCGCCTTGTTCTTCATCATCGGTGGCGAGGAAAATGACGTCGCGATTCAACCGCGCATTGGTGCGACGCAGAGCGACAAAGGCCGCGAGGTTTGCCGCCAGCATTCCCTTGTCGTCCCAGGCGCCGCGCCCGTAGATGTAGCCATCTTTGACGATGGCGGCGAAGGGATCGACGGTCCACTTGGAACGGTCCACGCCGACAACATCGAGGTGCGCGACCAACAGCAAGGCTCGCGCGGGATCGGCCACGGCAGAGCTTCGCAAGCGAGCGACCACGGCCGTACGACCTGGAGCTACCGGGAGCTGCTCGGCGCCAATGCCCTCTTTCTGCAGGACGCCCAAAATATACTTGGCGGCGGCTTGTTCATTCCCTGGCGGATTAGTCGTGTCGATCTTAATCAAGTCCTGAAGCCAGATTTTGGCGTCGGCGACGAGCTGGGTGAGGTCGCCCAAGGGAGATTGGCTGGTAGGAAGCGTATTGGTTGGGGGCGGCGCCACCTGTGCGGCGAGCGGCCAAGCAGCGGTAAGAAAGAAGGCCGCGCACAGCAGCCAGTGCGTCTTGCGATTCCAATTCACCAAGCCATCCTCCGAATTTGCGTGGCGCCCGGCTGAGCTAGGTTGCACTCAGCAAACGTTTTGCCGCAAAGTTGCTTCATACTAACATGCAGGGTGTGACGACCTGACGGTGGGACGTTGGCTCGTTGCCTAAAGTCAACGGCTTCAAGCGCTGACAGGGGCTTAGCGCGTTGCCGATGCGATATCCGCCGCTCTATGATTGGACTCGAGGGATAAACCATGAAGGCAATCCATTGCTCGATCTTCTTGGGATTGGTGGCGCTTGCGGGTTTGCTGCTGCCGGGCAAGGTGGCGTTGCGGGCGCAGTCGCCGCCGGGCCCACAGGGCGGCTCGCAGCGGGGCGCGCCGCCGGCGCAAGAGCCTCCTGCACCCCAGCAGCAGAAGCCGCCGGAAGCTGGCGCGTCGATCGCGGTCGAAGTTCCCGTAGTGACGCTAGATGTGATTGCCACTACCTCGCATGGCGATCTGCTGACCGGACTGAAGAAAGAGAATTTTCGCGTTGTCGATAACGGGGCGCCGCAGACGATCACGAATTTCGCATCCGCGGAGGCGCCGATCACGATTGTCATGTTGATGGAGTTCAGCAGTCGCGGCTACTACGATTGGTTTGCGTATCAGGCGAAGTATTGGGCGGACGCGTTTTTCCCCAACTTGAAACAGAAGGATTGGGTGGCGCTGGTTACGTTTGATATGAAACCGCGCACGGAAGTGGACTTTACGCAAAACAAGGATGAAGTGCGCAGCGCGTTGTATCACTTGTACTTTCCGGGATTCAGCGAATCGAACGTGTTCGATGCGGTGCTGGACACCACGGACCGGATGAAAGAGGTCAAGGGCAAGAAGGCGATCTTGCTGCTGGCTACGGGTGTGGACACTTTCTCAAAACACACCTTTGATCAAACGATGAAAGAGCTGCGGCAGAGCGATGTGACCATTTTTTGCGTGGGTCTGGATAAGCCGTACACGAATTTTTTGGATGCGCATGGCTCGATGAGTTCGCACATGAATTATTTGCAGGGCGAAAATCAGCTCAAGACGTTTTCGCAATTGACCGGCGGATATGCGTGGTTCCCGCAGTTCGACGGAGAAATTCCGGGGATATTTCAGAACATAACGGCGTTTCTGCGCAATCAGTACAGCTTGTCGTACACGCCGACGACCGGAGCGAACGATGGGAAGTTTCACAAGGTGAAGGTGGAATTGGTCCAGCCGGACGGTAGTCCGCTTGCCGTTACCGACCAAAAGGGCAAGAAGCAGAAGGTTGTGGTTTACGCGCGGGAAGGGTATACGGCGGTGAAGGGCGGAGTGGGGGATTGAGGCAGGTCGACGGTCGTATCGGTGGACCACTGCGAGGGCCCGTTCGGAGCCTCGGTGGTCGCAGTTTTTCATAGCGTCATAGGCTGAGATCCTTCGGGTCTGAAAAACGGCCCTCAGGATGACACGGTGCCTTAGCGGGAGCTAACGAGCCGACATCCTTTCCCACCTTAGGAAATACATGCGTGTGGCAATCGTTTCGGACGTTCACGGCAACCGGCGAGCGTTTGATGCCGTGGTGAATGACTTGCACCAGGTTTCTCCTGATCTGGTGTTGCATGGCGGAGACTTGGGCTATGGAGGCGCGCACTCGGCGGAGATCATCGACGCGATTCGCGCATACCGTTGGCCTGGAGTACGCGGGAACACCGACGAGATGCTGTGGGACCAGCAGCCTCTTGTGGACCTGGCGAACCGTCAGCCGAAGCTCAAACCGCTGCTGGACCGCATTCAAGCGGCGATACCTATTACGTGCGACTGGATTGGCGAAGAACGACTGAGCTGGCTTCGAGGGCTTCCGTTGCGGCACTCGGAGGGAGACATCACCGTAGTTCATGCCGGACCTGACGACACGTGGTGGTCGCCGATGGCGAATGCGACGGATGAAGAATTGGAAAGAGTGTATGGGCCGCTGAAGACTCGAGTGATGGTGTACGGGCACATTCATCATCCGTACGTACGATCGCTCGCTGGAATGACGGTGGCGAATTCGGGAGCAGTGAGTCTTTCCTATGACGGAGACTGGCGGGCGTCGTATCTCGTTGTGGATGGCGAGGACGTCAGTATTCGGCGCGTGGAATACGATGTGGAGAGTGAAGCGAAGGACTTGCTCAGTTCTGGATTCCCGAATGCGGAGTGGCAGGCGCGGATTTTGCGTGCGGGGAAATATTGCCCGCCGGAGTAGGGCCGAGCGAGCGGCTGTAGGCCGGCAGACGGGGTGCTTCCAGTGAACGCGGTGCTGGGATTTTTCGCGGAGATCGTTCGGGCCACAAAAACCGTGGCCCTCGGGATGACCAGTTTCTGAAAATTTTGCGGGATTTTGAGGATTCCAACTAGTATTCGACCGGACGAAGAAAGTCAGTAGCCGCGGGTGAAGTCGACGAGATTGAACAGTTCGCGGCCGTCGAACCATCTCTCGAGCAACTCCATCAAAAGCGCGGTTTGCCGGTGCCACAGCCGGTCGCTGACGGCGCTAGTGTGAGGCGTGATGAATAGATTCGGCGCATGCCAGAGCGGACTTTGCGGCGGCAAGGGCTCGGTTGCGGTCACATCTAGCGCGGCTCCGCCCAGTGCGCCACTTTCCAAGGCAGGGATGAGCGCCGATTCGTCGAGCAGGGATCCGCGGGCGATGTTGATGAAGCGAGCGCCGCGCTTCATCCTGGCGATTTGCGGCGCGCCGATCAGGTGCTTGGTCTCCGTAGTCTCTGGCGCCGCGAGGACGACGTAGTCCGCATTGGGGAGCACGTTCTCCAATTGGGAGGCAGGCACAATTCTCTCGGCGTGCGTGGAGTCGCCATCGCCGGAGCGCGTCACGCCCCAGACCCGCATGTCGAAGGCGCGAGCGCGACGGGCGAGTTCGCGGCCGATGGAGCCGTAGCCGACAATGAGGAGACGTTGGCCGTTGATTTCGGAGTAGCGCTGCGGCAGGTCCCACATTTCCTGCTGTCCCCAGTTGCAGCGGTCCTGATGACGAACGGAATCGGGAAAATTTCGCGCGAGAGCGATGATCAAACCGATAGTGTGCTCAGCCATGGGGACAGAAAAGATGCCGCTGGGATTGGTGACGAGGATGCCGGAGTCTCGCAGCTCCGGATACATGAGCTGCGCGACGCCAGCGGCTGTAGAGTGAACCCACTTTAGCTTTCTTGCGTGGGGGAGCTGCTCTGCACGAAGCGAGTATCCGACGAAGATGTCGGTATCGGGCAACTCTTCGGGCAGCCGCTGATAGTCGGGCAAGTGGACGACCCGCACTTCGGGCCAACGGCGGCGGATCGTCTCCGGCATGAGTGGTTGCGGGCGCCATTGCGTGAATGGGTGCCAGACGCAGATGAGGAGTTTTGTTTGGGCTGGGACGGTGCGGTTCATTCGGCGAGTTTAATCACGGCTGTGCTTCCACCAAAGGAGCAGGCCAACAGCGAGTCCAAGCCCGACGGTGCCGAGAATAAACGGGCGCGCGACAGGAATTGCGATCCAGGCGAGTATGACGAGGCCGAGAGAGACAATGGCGCCGGCGCGAGTTCCAGGGACAGGAATGTTGCCGAAGGCGCTGAGCGAATGTTGGCGAGGTCTTTCGATTCTTTGCGGCATAAATGCTCACTTTCTGCGGGTGAACTACTTTGCGGGAACGCGGAGATCGCGGCCGGTCATGTCGGCAGGCTGCGGCTGGCCGAGGACCGCTAACATCGTTGGCGCAACATCGCGAAGCGAGCCGCCGGGCTGAAGGCCGAAGCCAGCATCGTCGCTGACGAGCACAAAGGGGACGGGATTCGTCGTGTGGTAAGTGTGTGGGCCGTCGGTATTCGGATCGATCATGGTTTCCGCATTGCCGTGATCGGCGGTGATGATCCAAGCGCCGCCGCGGGGCTTCAATGTTTGATAGATGCGCGCAAGGCCGACATCGACGGCTTCGACGGCTTTGATCGCCGCCTCCAGCTTCCCTGAGTGGCCTACCATGTCGGCATTCGCGTAATTCATGATTATGGCGTCGAATTCACCTTTCTCGATGGCTTTCACGACGGTGTCAGTGATCCCTTCCGCGGACATCTCGGGCTTGAGATCGTAGGTGGCGACTTTGGGTGAGGGAACGAGGATACGATCCTCGCCGAGGAAGGGCTTTTCTACACCTCCGTTGAAGAAATATGTGACGTGCGCGTATTTTTCGGTTTCGGCGCAGCGCAAGTTTTTGTAGTGGAGGTCGGCGAAAACCTGAGCCAGGATGTGCTCGAGCTTTTCTGGCCCGATGACGTATCTGAGCCAAGGCCAGTTTTTCTCGTATTGAGTCATGGCGACGAAGAAGAGATTTTTCGGGCGCTTGGGGTCGGCGAACTTGTCGAAGTCGGGAGAGGCCAGCGCAAGTGTTATTTGGCGGGCGCGATCGGCGCGGAAATTGAAGAAGATGACGGCATCTTCGTCGCGAATGAGTCCGACCGGCCTGGCTAAGGGGCCGGCGCCGTTGGTGACGACGATGGGCTTCACAAATTCATCGGTGACGTCCTGTTCGTAACTTCGCTGGAGCGCAGCGATGGGATCGTCGGTTCGCGTTTCGGCTTCGCCGTGAACCATGGCGCGATAGGCGAGCTCGATGCGCTCCCAGCGGTTGTCACGGTCCATGGCGTAGTAGCGGCCGACCAGGGTGGCAATTTGGCCGATCTGCAGCTCGCGCATTTTTTGCTGCAACTGGCGCACGAAGTCGCGGCCGCTGTGCGGGGGAGTGTCGCGGCCGTCCATGAAGCAATGGACGAAGACTTTGTCGACTTTTTGCTGCTTGGCCATTTGCAGGAGCGCAAACAGATGATTGATGTGGGAGTGCACGCCGCCGTCGCTGAGTAGTCCGAGGAAATGCAACTGGCGCTGGCGTCCGCGTTCCATGGCTTGCTGGAATAGCGGGGTGTCTTGGAGTTTGTTGTTGGCGATGAGCAGATCGATGCGGGTAATGTCCATGTGCACGATGCGGCCAGCGCCGATGTTGAGATGGCCGACCTCGCTGTTGCCCATTTGCCCTTCTGGGAGTCCTACGGCTGGGCCGGAGGTGTGGATCAGCGTGTTGGGGAATTTTCGCAGCAATTCATCGTAGGTGGGCTTGCGAGCCAAGGCGATGGCGTTGCCTTTGGTGTCGGCGCGGTAGCCCCAGCCGTCGAGCACGGTAAGCACGATGGGTTTCGGGCGCTTGGTCATAGCTGGTCAGGATACATGGACCGGCATGGTTCTTGCCACGCTAGGCGATTGGATTCTGGGCGGAAAGGAGGCCGAGATGCTCTCTGTCCCGAGCCGTTCAAGGGCTGCGGCCCAAGGCTTGATCGGAACGATACGCAACAACATTAGGTAGCTAGCCGTTTTCGACGCGCGCCTTTATATCCGAGTACGCCGTATCGATGAGCCTGCTTAGCGCTGCGGCGTTTGTGGCCGTTCCTGGTCTCAGCTTCACATGACGCATGAACTTGCCGGTGCCTTGCAACAAGCGAGCCGGATCCGGCAGTGCTGCGCCGTGAAAGAACCCCACGTTTACGTGCGAGGTGAATACATTCACATAGCCGAAGGGCACATCTCCCAAACATACAATCCGATAGCCGTCATGCAAAAGCTCCCGGACTTCGTCCCCGCACTTTCGCATCACCTCAAACCACTGATGCGCGATGGCTCCCAATTCACCTGCATGCTCTTTCATCCACGCCTCGATGGCGGGATCCCGCTCGACAGCGCCGTTGAATCGCAGCAATTCCGTTCTCATCGCTTTCGGGATCAATGGTTACGTTGCACCGTTAGCTTCCCTCCAGCAAATCTGCCATGACCGCATCTTTCTTTTTGTTACTATAGCGTCCCAATAGATGCGAGACATATCGAGCTCATAACTCCCCATAAACGCGCCAGCGGTGAACGAACAATCGCTGGCGAGAAGCCGACTTTCTGGACAAATCTCTGGTGAACCGGGATCAGATTACTTGCGAATAGCCGACTGCCAAACGGCTGTTACGAGCCGCCTTGCGTCGCACCGGCTACCCAGGTGGGTCGAAAGCAAACAATTCCTAACCTTCGAGGATTCTCTTTCGGAATACACTCGAATCCGAGGTAGACGCCACAAATACTGTGGCCGTAAGCTTGGATATCAGGTGAAAAGGATTGCGTCATGAAGAAGCTCCCGCTCTGGTCGGTTGTATTTTCAACTTTTGTGATTGTTTGCGCTGCCCTCTTGCAAGACGCCCTCAGGGCCCAGTCTGTGGCAGGACCGGCGACGGACATGGATCCCCACATGTCCATGACCAAGTTGCGCGCGCTGCGACCGGGCGATCAGGCTCGCGCAGACACTATTGTGGCGGCTGCGAAGAAAGCGGCGGAGCGGTATCGTGACTATCGCAAGGCTGAGGCCGACGGCTACACGATCTTTATGCCGGAGCAGCACCAGAACGTCTACCACTTCATTCTGGAGTCCCCTAGTGCGGACAAAAAGGACGCCTTTGACCCTGGCCAGCCGCGTGGCCTGCTGTACACGAAAATTGATGGACCAAACCCAGGATACAAGCTTATTGGTGTCATGTACATGGCGCGTTATGGTGCGACGGAGGAGGAGTTGAACGCTCGCATCCCGCTCTCGATCGCGCAATGGCATGTGCACCTGAATATGTGTGTTCCACCGCAGCCCGAGCAACGCAACTGGCTGATGGGTGATTCAACGTTCGGGCTGAATGGCTCGATCACCACCGAGGAGGCTTGCAAAGCGGCTGGCGGCTACTTCAAACCACATCTTGCCGGATGGATGACCCACGCCTACCCGTTTGAAAGCGATCCAGCGAAGGTTTGGGGCGCTGCAATGGACGACCACGGGACGGAGCACAACTCGATGCCGGGCATGAAGATGTAGAGGGTGGTCTCTTCGCCGAAAATGATGCTCGGACTAGCCTTCCCAGACTGACTCAATAGCGATCGTCAAGCAGAGCCTTCATGCCTTCACGAAGGTGCGGAGGGCGACAAGGAGGCGGTTGACCTCTTCGGCGGTGTTGTAGTGGACCAGACCGATGCGGAGCAGACCACCGGTTTGCTCGACGCCGAGCCGCTCGGTCAAATTCAGCGCGTAGTAGTTTCCATCCCAGGTGAAGATGCCGCGGTCGCCGAGGAATTTGGCGACTTCGGTCGGTGTGTGGTCGGCGAGGCGAACCGAGACAGTGGAGCAGCGTTCGCTGAAACGCTGGGGATCGCGGATACCGAAGAATTGCAGGCCGGGAATGGCGAGCAGCCCCTCGACCAAGTGCGACAGGAGCGCCATCTCATGCTGGCGAGTGGCGCGATAAGCCGCGAGCAGGGCGCTGCGACGATCTGCGGCGCTGGGATCGCAGCGGCGACCCAGTTCGGCGAGATAGTCCACGGCGGCGCTAATTCCGGCGATCAATTCTTGGACTTGTGTTCCGGTTTCCCAGCGATCCGGAAGGGACTCGGGGGCGGGGCGCACCTTGTATGGTTTAAAGCGCAGCAGATGCTCACGTTTTCCGTAGAGCGTGCCCATGTGCGGGCCGAAGAATTTGTAGGGCGAGCAAACGAGAAAATCGCAATCCAGAGATCGGACGTCGAACGGACCATGAGGCGCATAGTGAACGGCATCGATAAACATCAGCGCGCCCACGGAATGAGCAAGGTTGGTGATTTCCGCGACGGGATTGATGGTGCCGACGGCGTTCGAGGCGTAGCCTACGGCGACCAGCTTCGTTTTCTCGTTGATTTTGCGCTTGAGATCGTCGAAGTCGAGCGTGCAATCCGCCTCGTGGATATCGACCTGTCGAACGACGACTCCTTTTTCCTCGAGCGCACGCCACGGCGCGACGTTAGCGTCATGGTCCAAAGTGGTGACAACGATTTCGTCACCGGGCTGCAATTCGCGTCCGATCGCGCGAGATAGGGCGAAGGTTATGGTGGTCATGTTCTGGCCGAACACGACTTCGTCTTTGTCGCAGTTGAAGAAATCGGCCATGGCGGCTCTCGCGGAGGCGATCAAAGCGTCGGTGCGCCGGCTGGTTTCAAAGGCACCGCAAGTGTTTGCGTTCGAGCTCAGGAAATAGTTTTGAATCGCGTTCATGACCTGCTGAGGCACCTGTGTTCCCGCTGGGCCATCGAGAAACGCCGCGGGTTGCCCATTGATTTGCAACCTCAGAGATGGAAATTGCGCCCGGACCCAGGCACTGTCGAGAGGACGGCCGGGTGTTTCGCGAAGAACGGGTGTGCTCATTTTCTTGGGACCCTGATTGCTGAATATGTTTTGACCGACGGTTAGTTTCGCACAAGGAGGCTCGCCTAGGAAGGCGGCCGCTACATGCGTCTTGACAGCTGAGTACAGCTACGAATGAATGGCGGTGCCCTCACTATTTGGCTGCGTGTGAAGTCCGGGGCCTCCAGATAGTCAAAACCCACACGCTGAAAACGCAGGATACGGCATCCGGCTGGAGCCGCTGCCACGTGATTTAAGAGAAGAGAGATTCCTCAGGCCTGAAGGTCTGAGCTACAACAGGCCGACCGTTCGATTGAAATCCAGGAGAGAAATCTGCAAGCTCGCGGTGTGGGAAGAGCGGCTTATTGGTGGACGGCACGGAGAAAATCGGCGAGGAGACCGTATCCGGTAGCCTCGATGCCGGGATTGTGCTCGACGAGCGAGAGGCCGAAAATGTCCATGTCGAAACGGACCGCCGAACTGCTGCCTTCCAGGTTGGCGAGCGGATCGCCGGCGAGGAGGAGTTCGGGCCGGACGCTGCAGTCCGCGCCATCACCACGGCGTTCGGCGCGGCAGACCAGTTTGTAACGCATGCCCGCGGCGCGAACCGAGCGAATTTTTTCCTCACTGAGCTCGCGAATGCCAGTGCGCCGCACCTGCTCAAGGCGCATCGGCACACCCATCAGGACGATGGTCAGCACAACCACTTTCACGGCCGCGTCCCAGCCGTCGAGATCGGCGGCCGGATCGGTTTCCGCAATGCCCATAGCTTGCGCGCGGCGCACGGCTTCGTCGAAAGAACGGCCCTTCTCGATTTCCGTTAGCACGACATTGGTGGTGGAATTGAGCACTCCGGAAAAGCCGCGAATCTCCACGGCGGGCAGGCCGAGTCGGAACATAGAAAAAATGGGCACACCGTCCATCACGGTGGCCTCGTAGAGGAAATGTTTCCCTTTTTCGCGGGCAAGCGCAACCAGCTCACCGAAGGCATGAACAATCGGACCCTTGTTGGCGGTGACGGCATGGGCGCCGAGGGCTAGCGCGGCTCTGATGTGCTCGATAGCAGGCTGGCCGGTTTGGGAGTTGAGCGAACTCGCCTCGAAGACAACATCAGCGCGAGCGCGCTCCAGCCACTCGTTCACGTTTCGCGGTGGGGAGTGATGGGCGTGGGCGGGCCAATGACTATTCAGGACGGCGAGAGGATTCAAACCGTCCGGATCGACGACCCAGCCGGCGCGGCGAGTAGCAACGCCGGTAAGGCGCCAGCGGACGTCATAGCGGCGACGCAGCTCGGTCTCTTTGGAAATGAGCAAGCGCAGGAATGCGCGGCCGACATTTCCAAATCCCACGATAGCGAGGTTGTAGGAGGGAATAGGAGTGCCTCCGGGAGATTTTGCGATCAGCTGTGCTGCTGGTTATGACGTCGGGCTCAGTTATCCGCGAGTCATCTCAGCGCTGCGAGCTTCGCCGCGGCTGATGAAATCAATGCAGCCTCATCCTCTAAGACGCGCGCGACCACCAAAATGGAATCGTCGGCCAGCTTCCATTGCTTCGATTCGATGGCTTCGCGAACCGCGGGCACTGTTTTTACGGCATAGCCGGTATAGAAGCCAGGAGCGTAGAGCTGATGCTTGAACCAGGAGCGATTCGGCAAGCCTTGTGAGGTAGTGAGCTTGCGCTCGCTCTGGATGAGCAGTTGGTTTATCTCTGTGAGCGAGGCGGATGCAAGCGCTGCGCCGCCATTCGCGTTGTACTGTTCGAGCGCTTTGCGGTAATCGGTGGCGCTGCGGGTGAGAGCATCCAAGGCGTTGTCGAGTGGTGCAAAATTCAGGTGCGGCGGAACAGCTTCGACGCTGGGAGGCACCAAGGGCTTCTTAGGGTCATTCGTGGCGGTGAAAACACCTTCTTCGATCTCGCGGTTGCGCTCGCGTATATCGTCCTGCATTTTCTGCGCGAGGGCCTTTAGTTCTTTGATGTACATCTGCACGGTGTCGGCGAAATCGCTGAATTCGAACGGAAGGAGCTCCGCGTCAGCAAGGCGCATCACAGCCGTGCCGCCGAGCTGAGCAAGAGCGCGGCAGTAGACAAATTTGGTGTCGCTGAAATTTGTATACCAATAAAAATCGTCGTAAATCGAATGGTAGATTCCCCCGCCGTCTTCGCCGCCAAAGCCGATGTTCATGGACGCGACGCCGTCGTGCTGAAGGAAGGTGGTGTAATCGGAACCAGAGCCGAGCGCCGGAATACGCAGATCGGCGCGGTCACGGATTTCCTTACGCTGATCGGCAGATTTGGCCTCGGAGATTTCGTGGAGACGACGGCGCTTCCAGATCGAAAAATTGGTTTCCGGATCGGTGATGTCGCGCGAAACATCGTTGCTGAATTTTTCCAGCGTATGGGAGCCTTCAATTTGCATGTAGCCGCGGCCGTTGGAGTCCGAATTGATGTAAGCGACTGCATGAGCCCGCAGCTCGTCGGCGTGCTGCTCGGCCCATTCCGTGGAGCCGAGCAGGCCAGGCTCTTCGCCGTCCCAAGAGCAGAGAATGATGGTGCGCTTTGGCTTCCAGCCCTGCTTCAGCAACTCGCCTAACGCGCGGCCTTCTTCCAGGACGGCGATCATCCCCGAGATTGGATCTTCCGCGCCGTTCACCCAAGCGTCGTGGTGATTTCCGCGAATGACCCACTCGTCCGGCAGAGTGGAGCCAGGAATTTTCCCGATCACATCGTAGAGGGTCTTGAGAGGCTCCCAGTTGGACTTAACCTTCAAATGAACAACCGCCGGGCCGGGACCAACGTGATAGGTGATGCCAAGGCCTCCGCGCGAGCCGTCTGGAGCAACAGGACCGGTCAGGGCAGCGAGAAGCGGCTGCGCGTCCGCGTAGGAAATCGGGAGTACGGGAATTTTGGTGATGGTCTGCGCTTCTTCCAGCTTCAAGCGTTTCGCATCTTGGTTGCGCCAACTCCTGGCGTCAGCGGATCGCCCGGGTAAAGAGGCATGTCGGCAACGCTGCCGCGCTGGACTCCGTCTTTCGGCCGCCACGCGCCATTGGGGAAGGTATCGCCCTGCACGAAGCCGTCTTCGTGCGGATCGGAATAGATCAAGCAGCCGACCGCGCCGTGCTCCGCCGCGACCTTGGGCTTGATGCCGCGCCAGGAATGAAAGTACCGCGCGATGACGATTTTGCCTTTGACGGAAATGCCCATGCGATCAAGCCGCTCGTAGTCTTCGGGGATGCCGTAGTTGACGTAGACGAGCGGCGCGGTGACGTCTCCATCAATCGAGTAAGCGTGGTAGGTGGGAAGCTGCTCGGATTGCTGGCTGGAGGTCGGATCTTGCGGGATGGCAGGCTCTTGCAACTTGGCGACAAATTTCGGGCCGCCCTCGACGAGCTCGACGACGCGCTCCTTCGGCGTGGGATAGAGCACGTCAAAGTGCTCGATGTGAGTGTCCAGGCCAAACTCTTTGAACCGAGCGGCGATCCACTCGGCATTGTCTTTGTCGTAGGGAGTGCCGACATTGTGTGGGCGGGCGGAAAGACGCTGCATGTAAGTGCGAAGATTATCCGGGCTGGGAATCGCGCGAAGTTTTTCTTCCCACTGACGCTCGGCGTGCGAGGATTCAGCGGAGTAGCCAGGCAACGGCTGATCGTCGGCGGCAACGTGGGCGCCGATAGGCGCGAGCGATAGAGTGGCGAGAAAGACTGTGGCGACAGCAAGCCTGCGATTCATTATGCCCCCTGAAAAATCGAGCCACATTTTGCCTGAAGGGACCAGGTTTTGCGAATGTCGGTAGGGCATGGGCTAGGGGATGTAGGGCTCCAGATCAAGAATGCGGAGCGAGAAGCTCTACGTAGCGGTGTGAAGGCTTGCGAACAGCCGGGAATTTAGAATCAAGACGCGCAAAAGGCCGTGTTACAGAATTTTAACATTCAAGGTAGTAGTTTGCGGTAGGCTTAGCGCCTATGCAACCGGCCAAGCTAGACATCGAAAAAGAATCTGGAACAAACGGCGACCCTCTGGTTACCCGGCTGAGCGGCAAATTAAGCCTGGAAACCGTGAACGCCTTCATTTCGACGATGCGCCCGGAGCCCGCTCCGCACTTGGTGCTGGACATGAGCGGTGTTTCTTTCTTGGACTCGGCGGGTGTGGGAGCCCTGGTTTCGCTGTTTGTCAGCCGACGCAATCACGGAAAAACGCTGGCGCTGGCCGGGCTTACGCAACAGGGAAATGCGGTGATGCAGGTTTCCGGTCTGCTAAAGCTGTTGCCGGTCTACCCCTCAGTTGAGGCGGCTCTCGGTCAATCTTCCTAGATCGAAGTGTAAGCTCAAAAGGCAGCCGTCAGCTAGGCGTCCAGCCTGGATGAGCCGTAAACAGCCCATCGACGAATCCGATGCGGTAGCAAAGGAACAAGCCAAATAGAAAGCTGACCAACCCCGAGCCGGTGACGAGGCTGCGATTCAGCCATGCGAACCGGTATCCCGCAAAAGAAAAAGGAAGCGCTATGGCGGCTGTGACGAGCATCATCCCGGCGATTGTGCCGACCCCAAAGACGAGCAGGTACAAGACCGCCCAGGCCGGCTCGCGTATGGTGCTGAGCACTAGCAACGCAACGGCGGCGGAGCCTGCCAAGCCGTGAACCAGTCCGACGAAGAACGGGCGCAAAGTGTGAAATAAGCCAAGCTTCATGGGCTGGCCGGCTGAATAGAGGGGCGCCAGACTTTCGCCGTGGTGCTGGCTGGTCGGGCCATGCGCGTGCCAGTGGAGATGGACGTGTGAGCCGTGTCCGTGGAGGTGGGCGTGGCCACCAGAGACCTTTGGATGCGCGGGAGAAAACTTTTCGCTCATCCATTTCATTACGCCGGTGACATTCAGCAGACCAAGTAGAATCAACATTAATCCCACGCTAAATTCCATGGTGAGGCCTACGCGCGGAGGGATGGACAGGTCGAACAGGATGATTGCGGCTCCGACAACGAGAATTGTGAGAGTGTGACCAATGCCCCAGAGCACGCCAATGAATCCGGCTTTTAAGATCGAGCGCTCGCGACTAACAATGGTCGAGACAGCAACGACATGGTCAGGATCGGTGGCGTGGCGCATGCCCAGAAGAAAACCGATTGAGAGGATTGCCAAGCCGCTAATCATTGTATGTTTCGGCGGTGATTCGCTTTCATTCGGCCACGCCGTTCGTGCGTTTCATCGTATCGCAACAAGCGCTGGATTGAAACGCGCCGAATCGGGCTGGCGCAAGCGCTGGAAAGCCTCTGCCGTTGAGCGCAATCTCTATCCGTCCTTGAGGATTCGCACGAGTTCTGCCGCGGCATGTGGCAAGCGCGCACCGCGGCGGGAAACCAGATAAACGTGCCGAGGCAGGTTGAGTTGGCGGACCTTCACTTCTTTCATCCAGCCGTGTTCGATCTCCCACTGAACGCACATGCGCGGCACAATGGCTACGCCCATGCCCATCTGCACGAAGCGCTTAATGCTCTCGATGGTGGGCATCTCGATGGGCATGTTCAAAGGAGTGCGGTTGCGTGCGAAGAGCTCGATGACGCGGCGACGGAAAGGTGACTCGACAATGTGGCCGACGAAAGTCTCGCCGGCAAGATCGGCGATGTCGGTCTCGCGGTGCTTAGCCAAAGGATGCTTGAGAGGGACAACAAGAGTTAGCTCGTCTTTGAGGATCTCGGTCGCCAGGAGTTGCGATTCACGGGGCACAAAGGAAATCGCGCCTACGTCCAATCTATAGTTCAGCACCTCGTGCGGAATGTCTCTGGAGAACATGCGGTGCACGCGGACTTGAACACCAGGATGCGCGGCGCGAAATTTTGCGAGCGCGGGGAGCAGGGCGTGAATCGAACTTTCGTTGACCCCCAGAGACAGCTCGCCGCGCTTTAGGCCTTCCAGCTCCGTGAGGCCCTTCTTGACTTCATCGCGTAGATTTAGCAAGCGCTCGGCATAATCCTTCAGGAGGAGCCCTGCGTCAGTCAGGCGAACCGGCCGGGAACCTCGGACGAATAAGGGCTGGCCGAGCGAGTCTTCCAGCCTGCGAATACCGAGGCTGACGGCGGGCTGAGTGCGATAGAGGCGTTCGGCAGCGCGCGAGAAGCTACCTTCCTTCGCAACAGTAAGAAATACCTGTAGTTCGCCAAGATCCACGGCGGATTCCCCCGGCGGAAGTATAAGGCAGCATTATCAAAAGCAGAACAAAGATAAATTTGACCCACAGGCACCTATCCTGCATAACTAATGTGGGGAGATTCCACTATATGGACGTCGTACGCATCTTCGACACGACTCTGCGCGACGGGGAACAGTCACCGGGCTTTTCGATGAACACGGCGGAGAAGATCCGCATGGCACGGCAGCTCGCGGCGCTGGGCGTGGATGTGATCGAAGCGGGCTTCCCGATTGCATCGCGAGGTGATCTAGAAGCGGTGCGGATGGTCGCGCAAGAAGTGCGGACGGTGCCCATAGCGGCTCTCGCTCGCGCGAAGAAAGATGATGTCAGCGCAGCTATCGAGGCCCTGAAGCCAGCGGCGGCACCGCGCCTTCATGTTTTTCTCGCGACCTCAGACTTGCACCTGCGCGTGAAGCTCAACATGACGCGTGAGCAAGCCCTGGAAGCCGTAGAGTCGATGATTCGATTCGGGCGACAGCAGGTGGGCGAAGTGGAGTTTTCAGCGGAAGATGCCGGGCGCACCGATATCGAATTTCTGTGCAAAGTGTGTCAGATCGCGGTCGACGCGGGAGCTACTACACTGAATCTACCTGATACAGTGGGGTACGCCGTTCCGGAAGAGTACGGCGCAATGTTCCGAAAGGTGCGCGAACACCTGGGCGATCCCGCCGGCGTGACGCTCAGCGCGCATTGTCACGATGATTTGGGATTGGCGGTAGCGAACTCACTGGCGGCTATTCGTGCCGGCGTTCGACAAATCGAATGCACGATTAACGGAATCGGGGAGCGTGCCGGGAATGCTTCGCTGGAGGAAGTCGTGGTAGCGCTGGCGGTGCGCGCGGAAAGCTTTGGAGTAACAACGGGAGTGCGGCTGGAACAACTGTTCCCCACGAGTCGCATGTTGACCGAGATAACCGGAGCGCAGGTGGCCCCGAACAAGGCGGTAGTAGGCGCTAACGCTTTCGCGCATGAAGCCGGCATCCACCAGGACGGGATCATCAAAAATCCGCTGACGTACGAGATTATTTCGCCGCAAGCAGTTGGCGTACCAGCGAGGTCGCTGGTGCTCGGCAAGCATTCGGGCCGCAACGCCCTGCGGATGAGTCTGCGTGATTTAGGGTACGAACCAAGCGATGCCGACCTGGCGGAATGCTATCGGCGGGTGACGGCTCTCGCAGATGCGTCCAAGCAGGTGCGGCAGCGAGACTTGGTGGCGATCGCGCACGAAGTGATGCGCCGCGGGGCGACGCCGGTGACGGCTGGAGCGTCGTCGGCAGCCTAGACGCGTCGCTCCACCCAGGGACACGGGCGAGCAAAGCGGAGAGGGCAAGAGTTTGGCGCGAAATCGCGCGGCATTTTAGATTTTTTCTGACCGGAGCTTTCCATGAAGAAAATCATTGTGCTGTTACCGGGAGACGGCATCGGGCCAGAAGTTACTCGCGCGGCTGCGACCGTTCTCCGCGAAGTCGCGCACGAGTTCAACCATCGGTTTGAATTCCAGGAGTGCGCTGTCGGCGGCGCGGCGATCGACTCCGCAGGCTCGCCGCTTCCAAACGCGACGCTGGATGCTTGTCGCAAGGCGGATGCGCTATTTCTGGGCGCTGTCGGCGGACCAAAGTGGGACAGTTTGCCGGTTGGGAAACGCCCTGAGAGTGGGTTGCTCGGACTGCGCCAGAGTCTTGGACTCTACGTCAATGTTCGGCCGGTAAAAGTTCACGAGCCGCTGCGAGGGATTTCGCCGCTCAAGCCCGAACGGTTGGGTGATCTCGACATCGAGATTGTGCGGGAGCTTGCAGGAGGAATCTACTTCGGTGAGCGCGGAAACACGGTTGAAAAAGGAGTGGAGCGCGCGTTCGATACGGAATCGTATTCGACACCCGAAATCGAGCGCATCGCGACGTTCGCGTTTGCGCGCGCTGAGAGCCGCTCGCCACGGCTGTGCTCGGTGGACAAAGCCAACGTGCTGGCAAGCTCTCAGCTATGGCGCCGCACGGTCAGTTCTGTCGGCGCGGCCTACCCCAGCATCAAGCTCGAACACATGTACGTCGACAATGCGGCGATGCAACTGACTCTGCGGCCTTCGCAATTTGACGTCGTGCTCACCAGCAACATGTTTGGTGACATTCTTAGCGACGCGGCTGCGGCGCTGGTGGGGTCGATCGGGCTCGTTCCATCAGCGAGCTTCGGATCCAGCGCACCCTTGTTTGAGCCGATACACGGTTCCGCGCCGTCGCTGGCGGGAAAAGACGTGGCAAATCCTGTCGGTGCGATTCTCAGTGCCACGATGATGCTGCGCGATGCCTTCGGACTCTCGCTGGAAGCGGAATGGGTCGAGCAATCGGTTCTGCGAGTTCTGGGGGGCGGCTACTGGACGTCCGATCTCGCTGGGCCCGGGGGTCGCGTGGTCGGCGCGTCGGTCTTCCTAGAGATGCTGCGGGAAGAGATGCAGCGAACCCTCGAGCACGCCGAACGCTACGGATGGGGCGTCTGACGGTGGCTGTGCGTTCCAGCCGCCAATCAACTTCTCGCTCGGCACACGCCGCGGGTGAAACGGCCGAACAGGTCCATATCAGAAGAGAGGGACGCCCTGGGCGTCGGTGTAAACGGAGTAGAGGGATTGGCTGGCGGCCATAAACAGGCGATTGCGCTTGACGGCGCCGAAGCAAATGTTTGCGCAAGTCTCCGGGAGATGAATCTTGCCGATGAGCGTGGCGTCCGGCGCGAAGACGTGCACCCCATCGTAGCCTTCGCCGCCCCACCCGGCGGCGGACCAGACGTTGCCATCGACATCGCACCGAATTCCATCTGACGAGCCTTTGCCCATATCCACAAAAACCCGGCCATTCTTCAGGCGGACACCATCCACGACATCGTAGACGCGAATAGGGTGAACGACTCCGGGCTGATGTGGCGGCCCCGTGTCGACGATGTACAGTTTTCGCTCGTCGGGCGAAAAGCAGATCCCGTTGGGCCTTTCCATATCGCCGCTGGCGACGACGGCGGCTTCGTGAGTCTTGGGGTCGATGCGATAGACAGCGGGCGGCAACTCGAAAGCGGCTTTGTGGCCTTCGTAGTTGGAGAGGATACCGTAGCCGGGATCGGTGAACCAGATGGCGCCGTCAGAATGGACGGCAAGGTCGTTGGGAGCGTTAAAAGGCTTGCCCTGAAAGCGGTCGATTAGAACGGTGATGGTGCCATCGTGGTTGGTGCGGGTGACGCGGCGGGAGTCGTGCTCGCAGGTGACGAGGCGGCCTTCGCGGTCGCGCGTATTGCCATTGCTGTAGTTTGATGGGCTGCGGAAAACGCTGACCTCGCCGGTTTCTTCGGTCCAACGAAGCATGCGATTGTTGGGGATGTCGCTCCAAACGAGGAACCGGCCATCGCCAAACCAGACGGGTCCTTCGGCCCAGCGGCAGCCGGTGTAGAGGCGCTCGACCGCGGCGTTGCCGACTCTGTACTTGGCGAACCGAGGGTCGATCACTTCGACGGCGGGATCGGGATAGCGGACAGGCGCGGCGCGCTCCTGATCCGGATCGCGCGCGAGAGTCGATGGCGCGAAGGTGAGGGCGGCAGCGGCTGTTGCGGCTGCGCTGACGAATTCGCGACGTTGCATGGAGGCTCCTAGTGACCGGGTAGGGCCGGAGGAATGATAACGAGGAGAGGCAAGAAGTAAAGAAGGAATGAAGTAAGGAGGTAGGACACGGTGACGTAGGCGCGGGAGCACCTTCAACGCGCGGACGATGGAAAAGGGCGCCGAGGCGAGTGTCCTAGGCCAGGGTCAGCACGAGCTTGGTGACGGAGGCGGGCGGAAAAGTCCAGACGAGATTGCCCGGAGGAGGTTTGATGTTTTTGGTTTGAGGAGTGACAACGTTTCCTTGCTCGAAGCTGTTGTGCGCGTGAATGTCCGAATGCGTGAGTAGGGTAGCTGTGCCGGATTTGATTTTCGCGTTGCGTATGACGATTTCGGATTCGCGCGGATCGCCGACGGATGGATTTACGAGAGTGAGGACCAGATCTTTGCCGTGAAGCGAGGCGGAGCCATTCAGTCCCCAGAATGAGGTGGTACTGCCATCGCGGTCGTAGTGAAGGGTCGGAGCATTGATAGCCGCGCGAACGGCCTGGCCGCCCTGATGAGCGGCGTACATTGAGAACACATGACCCACAGGTGTGACGCAGAACTTATTCTCGTGAGCCAGGTACAACGAGTTAAGACAGTTGATCAACTGGGCGCAGTTGGCCATAGCCACTTTTTCGGGATGACGGTTGAAGATGTCGAGGGTCATGCCGCTGAAGACGGCATCACGCAGAGTGGGGATTTGTTCGAGCTGATCGCCCGGCGTGGCCTCGCTGCCTGGGCGATACCAGGGTCCCCACTCGTCAACGACGAGCTTGACGGAGTGATCGGGATCGCTCTCTCCCATGATTTGCCAATGACCAGTGATCAGCGACTCCATGCGTTGGCCTTCACGGAGCAGCTCGTACCAATCAACGGCATCGAAGTTGAGGGCATCCCCTTTTCCTTGGACCCAATCTTGCGTGCGACCACGGCTGAGATTCCAGGCGTAGTGGTGTAGCGCCCAGCCCCAAAGCGATCGAAAGTGTGAACGGCCTTTGTGGGCGAGGCCCTCAAAGAACCCGCGAGTCCAGTTCCAATCGGCGACATTGGGTCCTGAGCCGATGAAGGAGAGGGTCTGGCCGTAGCGCGGAACCCATGCGGTGAAACGCAGAAATTCGGCGGCATATTCTTGTGGTGTGAAGTTCCCTCCGCAGCCCCAAGACTCGTTGCCAACGCCCCAGAAGCGAACGGCAAGAGGCTCAGGATATCCGGCGGCGGCGCGGAGGTCAGCCAGGGTAGTGCTGCCGGTTGGAGAGTTGCAATACTCGATCCATCGGTAGAATTCCTGGGCGGGGAGACTGCGAACGTTCGCCGCTAGGTAAGGCTGGGCGCCGATCAGCTTGCAGAAATGTACGAATTCGTTGGTGCCGAGCTGGTTTGGGTCGAACTTGTGGGCGGCGGGAGCGGGGCTTTGTTCGCCGTCGGCCCAAAAATTAGTACGGCGCGGACGTTTCTCCGAGGGGCCGATACCGTCGCGCCAGTCGTAGCTGTCGGCAAAACATCCGCCCGGAAAGCGGACGACAGGAGGCTTGATGGTACGCATCTCGTCGATGAGGGCCTTGCGGATCCCGTTAACGTTGGGCACTTTCGAATCCGGGCCGACCCATATGCCGTCGTAGATCACACCGCTAAGATTCTCGGCAAAATGCCCATAGATTTCGGGAGCAATTGTCCCGATGGGCTCGTCGAGCAAAATCTCGACGCGAGAGTCCGTGACGTTGGAAGCCGGGAAGAGGAGGTTGGAGAATTTCTTGGAGAAGAGTAACGCGGCGCTGCTCTTTACGGTTTGGCGCAGGAAATCGCGACGTCCGAGCATGGGGAACCTCCGGTATCGAACGGTCGCCTATAGTAAACGTTTACTGACAATTTTGCATGGGTTTGCCCAACTTTAGAGCAGACGAAAGGTTCTAAGAGAAAGCCTCGCCGCTCAAAACAGACCCATGGCAAGGAGAAGAGATTTGCCCGATCAGGATAATCGTGCGCGGACGCGATCGCTTAGGGCTTTCCCGTCCACGGTCTTGCCTTCGAGCAGCGCTTTAGTGGCCTTGACGACGGCTCCCATTTGCTTGATAGAGGTCGCGGAGGTTTCGGCGATGGCTTTGGAAATCGCAGCGTCCATGTCCGCTTCGGTTGCGCCCGCAGGCAAGTAAGACTCGATGATGGCGAGCTCTTTCGTTTCTTTGTCAACGAGATCTTGGCGTCCGCCCCTAGTGAATTGGTCGATGGACTCCTTGCGCTGCTTGACGAGAGTCTGCAGGATTTGGATGGACTCAGCTTCGTCGAGGGGGCGGACTTTTTCGGTTTCCTTATATTTTATGGCGGATTTGACCATACGGAGGACGCTGAGGCGGAGTTCGTCTTTGGCTCGCATAGCCTCGGTCAGATCTTTCTGGACGGTTTCAGAGAGAGTCATCGGCAGTCCTCGCGGAATTGAATATAGCAGATAGACAGAAGGTTCGCGGACGCTACAGCATCTGATGGTGAGCCGGATCAACTCCAAAGCCGAGATTTGACACCACAGTGGCAGGCCGCTACCGTTGTGCTCTTACTTTTGCGGATTTTTCTAAACCGAGCGCGAGAGAAGTCAAACCAACCAGGATGAGGGCTGATGAAGGTCATTGTGGCGGACAAAATCAGCGAGCGGGGAGTGGCTCTGCTGAAGCAACAAGCGGGATGGAACGTCGTTTTGACAACCAAAGAGACGTTGGGGACAGAAATCACGGACGCAGATGCGTTGATCGTTCGGAGCGCGACGAGAGTGACGGCGGAATTGCTGGACAAAGCTGAGCGGCTGCGCGTAGTGGGACGCGCGGGCGTTGGTGTCGACAATATCGACCTGGATGAGGCCACGCGGCGGGGCATCCTGGTAATGAGCACGCCGGGCGGGAATGCGGTGAGTGTGGCGGAGCACACGTTCGCACTGCTGCTGGCGCTGGCTCGCCAAGTGCCGCGCCTGGATAAGGCGATGCACGAAGGGAAGTGGGAAAAATCGAGCGCAGCTGGGACGGAGGTCCGCGGCAAGACGCTAGGACTCATCGGGTTGGGCAGAATCGGCAGCGAAGTGGCGGTCCGAGCTGAGGCCTTCGATATGAAGGTGCTCGGATATGATCCTTACATCAGCGAAGCGGCGGCGCGCGAACTGCAGGTGGAGCTTGTGCCGCTGGAGAAGCTGCTGGCAGAAAGCGATTTTGTATCGCTACACACGGCGGTCAGCCCGGCGACACAAAACATGATCAATGAGAAGACGCTGGCGCAGATGAAGAAGGGCGCTCGACTGGTGAATGCGGCACGCGGCGAGCTCATCGATGAAACGGCATTAGCGGAGGCGCTAACGAGCGGGAAGCTGGCGGGCGCGGCGCTCGATGTGTTTGTGGAAGAGCCTCCGAAGGACGCGAAGTTGACCGGGTTGACGAATGTGATTGCGACGCCGCATGTGGCGGGATCGACGGCAGAGGCACAGGAAGAAGTGGGCACTCAGGTCGCGGTGCAAGTTCGGGACTACTTGGCGGAAGGCGTGATCCGCAACGCTGTGAACTTGCCGGCCCTTTCGCCGGATCAATACCGGCGCGGACGGCCTTATGTGGCGCTGGCGGAGCGATTGGGATCATTGGTGGCGCAGGCGGCGGAGTCGCGCCCAGCGCGGATAAGGATTCGCTACGCTGGGGAGGTGGCTGAGGTTGGGACGCACCTGCTGCGGAGCGCCGTGCTGGCAGGTTTGTTGAATGCGGTATTGGAGGAGAAAGTGAATGTGGTGAATGCGCCGCAAGTGGCTGCGGCGCGAGGGCTCACGGTCGAAGAAGAAACACGGCGAAGAGAACACGGATTTCCGCATACGTTGGAGGTTGCGTCGCTGCCGGAAAGAATCGATTCCGGAGGGGCCGCAGAATTCAGCGCCGAGGGCACAGTTTTGTTTGATGGGACGCCGCGAGTGTTGCAGATCGGTGGAATTCCGGTGGAGGCGCAGCTCGAAGGGACCATTTTGTTCTTGCGAAACCGGGACGAACCCGGCGTCATTGGGCAAGTAGGATCGACGCTGGGGAAGCTCGGCGTGAATATTGCCACGTTTGCGCTGGGGCGGCGAGAAGCGTCGCGAGGAGCGGAGGCCGTGTCGCTGGTCAGGCTGGATGGCGAGGTTAAGGGATCGATTCTTATGTCCATCCGGGAAATAAAAGCGATCACCGAAGCGAAATTGCTACGACTCGGTAGGGTTTGAGAGCTTGTAGACGTGAGCTCGGTTTCGGGCGCAGCCGGCCGCCGATGCATGTGTTAAACTGGCACTGCGCCCGACACGATTGATTGTCGAGCGCGTCGGTCGGGGCGTGGCTCAGCCTGGCTAGAGCGCCTGGTTCGGGACCAGGAGGTCGGTGGTTCAAATCCACTCGCCCCGACCAACTTAATTCCCGCTCTCTTATTCATTTACGCCGCAATTTCAACTGCTGTGGTTTCGTGCAAGTTCGGGACATTCGGGACAACTGAGGTCGGGAGAGTAAATCCGACGCCTACCCGCTCGGCCTCTTTCTTCCTCCACGCCTTCTCGTTGTCGATATTCACGTAGAGGTCCGTCACGGTAGCCTGGCCGTGTCCAAGCCACATACGAATCAAATCCTCGGGTGTTTTCTGCTTTCGCAGCCAGGTAGCCCGAAAGCGCCTGAAGACATGGGCACCGCCCTTATCGACGCCCATAGCTTCGAGAATCGGGTACAGGATTCGGTTCCGAATATTGCTCCGGTTGAGTGGCGTGCCATTCCGCGTCGCAAAAAGCAGTCCTTTTTTGCGAGACCCGATGAATTGCCGAAGTAGCTGTGCAACCTCGGGGTGAACATCGATGTTACGTATGGCGTTCTTGGTTTTCACGTCAGTTGTGAGCGTGCGGTTTCTCGCTTGCTGACGAACGAGAATGGTCGTGAAGTCATCGGCAAAGTGTTTGTCAATTTCAAGGCCGAGAACTTCACCGATTCTCATCCCTGTTGCCCCACAAAGGATGAAAAGCGTGCGCTCATTTGGTTTCCTGCAAGACGCAAGGAACGTCATTGTTTTTTCATCGATTGTCGGACGACGTTGCTGTTTGGGGTCAACAATTGGCAAATCAAGCTTTTCCGGGTTCCATTTCCGTGGAAACAACGGATTCCCGTCCGCATCTTCCGCAGACGCGACAACCGACGCTGCGATTCGGAAGTAGGTGTTAACCGATTTCGGTGAAAGCTTTCCGGCATTCATCTTCGCAACTAGACCCTTCATTGCCGGATACTTCGCTGCTTCGGACAATGGAAGATTACCGACTTCAGGGAGAATCCACTTATCGAGTGCTCTCTGAATGTCCTCCGCTGAAGTTGCCCGAATCGGTTTACGCTTGCGAGTGCGGGAATGTTGTAGCCAGATTTCAGATTGCTCACGGAACGTGACCCCGGTTTCCTGCTTTACGACCTCGTTGAAATATTCCGCGGAGTCAGCACCGCTCGCTTGAATAATTTCCCTCGCCTTCCGTTTGCGTTCGCTCTTGGAAAGAAGACCAGGACCAGAGATCGGACAGATGCGTTCACGGACGTGCATCCGGCTGTCTTGGCCTGGAATGTCTTTCCAAAATCTCACAACAAACCATCTTCCTGATTTTTCGATATGACCATCTTGACCAGTTCTGCGTGACAAGGACTTGCCTCGTTTCCGCTTCGCTGGTGTCGCTGGCGGAAGGATATCCGCAGCGGCATTAGGCGGCAATAGTGCCGTCTGGCTAGAACTGCTCGTGCTGAATACATTTGAGTCAGAAGAAAACTGCATTGGCTACGTCCAAAATCCAGGCACACTCGTGCCTTGAACTCGGAGTGCCACAGGATTTCTGTCTGTGACTTCGTAGCCTTCTAGATTTCAGCCGGGAGGCTTACTTGGCTACA